>ERZ772897.3673-NODE-3673-length-10996-cov-13.492185_pt1 | contig 10996 bp, 9 predicted proteins | sample MGYA00512125_ERZ772897 | MGnify/ENA primary metagenome ERZ772897 (study PRJEB29015, sample SAMEA2737660) | human gut metagenome | biome: human gut; feature: human-associated habitat; material: faeces | place: China | collected 2012 ... | reverse complement strand
AAATGGGCGTGTCAAATTGTCTGCTCTACGACGGCTTTTTTTCTTTTGCCGTCGTCCGGCAGGAAATCTTTATTTGTTTCGATTTTAAGGAATCAATCTTACTTCCAAATGACTTCCATCTTACTTATCTGTAAGATAAATAAAAAGGTTGCCCACACCGATCTTCTCGGAGGGACAACCTCTCAAATCCACATGAGTATTTAGCCTATTGGCCGTATGCCATATAATTTTATTGCGAGCTGATATTTTCCACAATCGACATAGCGTGTAATCTTCTTGCTGGGCCTCGTACAGCCAGCGCCGTGGTTGCGAGAATCACGCCTATGATCAAGCACAATTCCAGCCACGGAACACTCCAGGGATTTCCGAATGTGCGAGTGATAAGGCTGGAGTACAGGAACCAATGAAACAGCAATCCGAAAATACATCCCAATATGACACCACTTATGGCATACGAGGCAGCTTCCGCAGAAATCATGCGTGTAAGCTGTTGATTACTCATGCCAATGGCACGCATTACTCCATATTGACGAGTTCGGGCGGAAACTCCCATGCTGATGGTATTCATAATATGGAAAATCGTAATGGCTACAATGATTGACAGAAAACCATATACCAATGTTGCAAAAGCATAATAAAGGCCACGTTGTTGCTGTGCTTGGATTAAGACATCAGTGAAAGTGACTCCTTCACCGAACAATGCTTCAACCTCGGCAACATCTTCTTCATCAGAACCAAAGCGGAACTGGACATCCAGGATAGTATACCCAGTCTCACCCGTCAGCTGCGAAAAAGTTTCCTCGGAGCAGATCAGTGTTTCCGTTCTCTCTGCACGAGCCAATAGGCTGTCAGACAAAACACCCCCTACAGTAACTGTTTGATCCTTCCCGTTTATTGTCAGTGTAATGGTATCTCCCACCTGCACTTCTGTTCCTGCGTTTGCCACAAACAAGACCTGTCCCGGCGTGTTCGTTACAGTATCTATAGAACCTGCAATTAGTTGATCTTGCGCCCAGCGGAACTGATTTTCTTCATAGGAGATTAGATTGCTGTTATGGATTGCGCCGCTAATTTGGGCAGGAACATCATAAGCAAACATTCTGCCAAACACTCGACTAACAGCGGAATTTTGTACTACGGCATCCCTTCGATCCGCCGGAATGGAACAAGTATTTGTGTCACTGACAATGGAAAGCTCGGGCGACCATTCTTTCGGCATAAATGCGTTTTCCATAAAGGGAACCAGCGTACAGAACCCTAAAAACAAGGTGATGCAGATTGCAAATGCACCTGTCATCAGAATATAGCTGCGCCGTTTGGCCTTGGCATGATGGATACCAAGTGCTACCTCTACATGCCACCGCCGAGTGTTTGCCGCATGGCGGAACGAGGATTCCTGCTGTGTATTGCCTGTGACAGCCTCCAATGGGGAAACCTTTGCTGCCATTTTTGCGGGGGTCCGAGCCGCCAATAGAACGGTAATAAGTCCCAATACAATGCTCACACCAATGCTTAGCCAGCTAATGCCAAAGATAGGCATATAACCAAACCATACAGTGCTGAGCTGCCGCATGACTGCACACAGTCCCCAAACCACCACGATACTTAACCCGATACCAATGGGTATGGCGGTAATGCACCACTGTAAAGCCTCACGGCGCACAAAGCGCAATACTTGGCGACGAGTGGCTCCCAAACAGCGCAGTAAACCGAAAAACTCCATGCGCTGGCTGACATTACTATTCAAACTACTGGAAATCATCATAACACAAGTTCCCATTACCACCAAAGAAAGCAGAAATGCCATTGTGTATATCTGCGACATATTGGAACCCGGTAGCTGCCCGAGCATACTGAGCAGTTCTTCATTTTGGGTGATTTGTGCATCAGATATGCCGTTTTGCTGCTGAATATCAGCAATGCTGGAACCAACATTAGTGAGCAGCGAGAACCGAACGACATACTGCCAGTTGCCGCTTAGATCCGCAGTTTGAATGCTTGACAGCCCTTCAGGTGTCAAAAGGATTGCACTGGCACTTCCCGAGATCATATTGGCGGCATCATCATCCATAATTCCCGTAATCGCCAGTTGCATTGTACTCCCATCAGGAGAGTTCAAAGCAAGAGTATCTCCCAACGAAATTCCTGCTGTTTGTGCTAATGTAGATGAAACAGCTACCTGTCCAGCTATCTCAGGGAACTCACCTGAAAGGACAGAACCTAAATAAATTTCAGAAAATATTGTCTCGTCCATCCCTGCAACAGAAACGGGCTGATCTGCCACTGTGCAGCCGATTTCTGCGGGAATGTTGCCTTGCCAGCCAGACAAGTCTATTTCAGGGCGGGCAGCAATATATTCGGATGTTTTTTCGTCAATAGCTGTGATTTTACAATGCCAATCTCCAGTTTGATGCCGGGTTTCATCCGTCATGCTTTTCAAATACATATCGGCCAGTCCAAACATGACTGCAACCAGGAAAACCGCCAGCACAATGCAAATGCGTGTCATGCGGCTTTGCCTGCGGTGAACCTTGTTGGAGATAGAAACCAAGTCGAGGTAGTGTTTCATTTCCGGCTCGCCCCCAACTCCTTCAGCACACCATCAGACATATTGAAAATGCGGTCTGCCGCACTTGCATGATTTTTGTTGTGGGTAATCATCAAAATGGTTTGCTGGTACTTGGCCGACATGGTTTGCAGGAGAGCCAAGACTTCCTGACTATTTTTACTGTCCAGATTGCCGGTCGGCTCGTCCGCCAAAATCAGTGCAGGTCGTGTAACCAAAGCCCTGCCGATAGCGACACGCTGTTGCTGGCCACCGGAGAGCTGACTGGGAAGATGATGACGGCGTTCGGTCAGTCCCAAAACATTCAGCAGCTCGTTGACAACCCTCTGGTCTGGCCGCTTGTAGTCAAGCAGCAACGGAAAAGTGATGTTCTGTTCTACATTCAGTTCCGGGATCAGATTAAATGACTGAAAGATAAAACCGATGTGTTGCCGCCGGAACACGGTCAGTTTTTTCTCCGGCATTGAGAAAATATCCTGACCGTCGATCCAGACCTTGCCGGAAGTGGCTTTGTCCAGAGCACCCACAACATTCAGCAACGTACTTTTGCCGGAGCCAGATTCACCAATAATGGCAATAAATTCACCTTTGCGAACCGAAAATGTTGCATGACGCAACGCTTGAACCGCTGCTTCACCTTTTCCATAGGTTTTGCACAAGTCCTGTACTTCAAGAATATTCATACGCAGTACCTCCTTATGGTCACATCATACCCCCTTCGGCTTACTTCCAAGTGACCTGCATCTTACTCATTTGTAAGGCTGAAAAAGTTCAATGTGAAGGTAGTTCCAACATCGAGTGTGCTGGTTACAGAAATAGTTCCCCCATGTGCCTCCACAATAGATTTAGCCAGCGGTAAGCCCAATCCTATCCCATGCACATCTGACGAAAAGCGGCTGCGGTAAAAGCGTTTGAAAATGTTGTATAAGTCCTCTTGGTGGATACCTTTGCCATCGTCTGTAATGACGATCTGAGTCAACAGGGGTGATTGTGTCCATTGCACCGAAATGTGACCGCCCGGTTGTGTGTGTTCCAAAGCATTTTTGACGATATTTCCAATCGCCTCCGACATCCATAGTGCATCGCAATTAAGAGAAATATCATCCTTACCCGAAAGGGTGATCTCTTTGTGATCCTGTTCTGCCCATGTTTCAAATCGTTCCAAAACATCTTGCATGAGAGCGGAAACATTTTCTTCTGCTTTTTCCATCTGTATAATTCCCGCATCCAGGCGCGCCAGTTTGAGCAGTGTATAAATAACGTTCTCCATTCGCTTAATCTCTCGTTGAGATTTTTCCGAAAAGTTCGCCACCGTTTCGGCTTCTCCTTTATGACTGCTTATGATTTCATGGTACATTTTCAAAGCAGATAGCGGCGTTTTAATCTGATGTGATACATCCGAAATGATGTCCTGTAAGAACTCCTTTGTCTGCTTCTGGCTCTCTGCATGGGCGGAGAGAATAGTCGCCATTTCATTGACATCATGGAAAAGGCTATACCAATCACCGGTTTGGGAACATTCAATTCTGGACATAGAATTGCCATCCAAAAATTCTCGAATCTTACTTCCCGCATCATCAATAGCTCTATGCTGGCGTCGCAGATAAAACAGCAGAACCAGATATACCATACCGAACAGAAACAACAGCAGCAAGAATAGATACAGCATCGTCTGATTTCGATATTCCCGAACAGTTGGCAATAGCTGCATAGATGTTGCTTCACTGTATCCAATAGAGGCCAGCGCTTCTTTGCCTCGTTCTATATCGCTTTCGTTGGGGTGAGCAGTAAAAGCTGAAATCTGCAATTTATCCTCATGGTTCAGCTGGTAGCCGGAAACACCATAGTCATGGAGCAACATCTCATGTTGGAAGTCCTTTGCAAGTAAAAACGAAAGTCCTGCGGCAAGTAGAAATGAAATAAGGCAGATGACGGTGATTGCCAACAGTAGATTCTTTGTTTCTTTCCCTAATTTGCCCATACCTTGTCCTCACTCAACGACCCATTTATAGCCGATACCTCGTTCCGTCAGCAAGTATTTAGGCTGATTGGGTGTGTCCTCAATTTTGTTTCTCAGCCGCCGGATATACACAGACAAGGTATTGTCATCCACAAAGTTTCCGTTGCCATCCCACATCCTATCCAGGATCATTTCTCGCGGCATAAGGTGATTAGGATTTTGCATGAACAAACATAGTAATTTGTATTCCACCAGCGGGAGGTCAAGCGGTTCATCATTTTTCCAAACGAGCCGTTCCGCCGTATCTACACGAATACCATTGGCTTCCAAAAAGGTATCTGCTTTGGAAAACTGCAAGGAACGGCGCAGGATTGCCTTAATTCTGGATAGAAGTTCATTCAGCTTGAACGGTTTGGTGATATAATCGTCGGCACCCATATCAAGTCCTCGGACAATGCTGATTTCCTGATCCGAAGCTGTCAAAAATATAATGGGAACGGTTGAGCTGTTCCGTACCGCTTTGCAAACATCGAAGCCTGTGCCATCTGGGAGCGTAACATCCAGCAAAAGTAAATCATAGGTGTTCTTTCGGAATAGGGCCAAAGCCTCCTTTACAGTTTTGGCATTGTCCACCATATATCCACTTGCTTCCAAAGTATATTGCAATCCATCAATCAGGCTCAAATCATCTTCAACATAAAGTATCTTTTGCATTTTTTTGCTCCTTTCCTTGCTTCGTTCTCATATCCACAGGCTTTTCCGCGTCTTTCGGAATCAGCCAAATTGTAGCCACCTTCACAGCACCGGGAATACGGCCACCGGCGCAATAATAGTTTATCTGCCGAATTGAAACTCCCCATTTTTCACTTGCTTCTTTTAGGGTCATATAGTCCATCTCTGCACCTCCTGCAATACATTCCATTATATTTCTATTGCTCGAAGAATACAAGCCTGCAACCATGTTGCAAAAAAGAAAAATCGGTATAATCGTACCGTAAAAACCGGAATGATAAGGTTATTCCTCAAATCAAACCGGAACGATACAATATTATTGAGGTGAACGATTATGCCGATTGATGATTTAACTGCTTTAGGGCAAAAAATGCGGGAAGCCCGAAAGAAAAAAGACCTGACACAACAGGAGCTTGCGGATCTGAGCCATGTTTCTGTAAAGCAAATCGCCAATATCGAAAAGGGGAAAATGAATCCTTCTTATTTAATTTTAAGAGCATTGGCAAAGGTCCTGCACATCTCTTTAAATACGCTTATAAATCCAGATGTTTCTCTGGAGGATGAGGGTGTCAATCAGATGAAAATGCTTTATTCCAGCTGTCCGCCAGAAATGCGCGATACCCTGCTGCATCACACCCGGAACACCATATCCATAAATATTACTACTTCCGATACTGTAACTTCGTCTTGCCACCTTATCTCCACTGTTTCCTTCAATAGTATTGACGGTTTCACCGCTGACACTCTCTACAATTCCAACGTGGTCAATCGTTCCATCGTTTCCCCAGTCAAAGAAAATAATATCTCCTGCCACCGGGGTATAACTTCCGTCACGGAACCTATCTTTACTTTCAAACCACTTCACGCCGTCCGAACAAAGGGAAAATTTCGGAATGACTCCACTCTGGATATAACCGCTCTGGTCTGCACACCAGGACACAAAACAGGCACACCACTCTACCCGACTTCCAAAACCATACCAGCTCCAATAGGTTGTCCCACTTTTTCCTTCCTGAGATGCTGCCACCTGAACGATTGCCTGATTACCGATGCCTGTCGGGATTCTTCCAAATGCATAATACTGAAGCACATGTGGTACATACTGCTTGTCCCCATAACTGCTCCACCCCATTCTCTGTGCCATCATATCAGAAAATTCTGCTGCATTCGCAAGGGTATATCCACCTCTGGCTTTCGCCCATTCCAGATATCCATTTCCATAATTGCAACTTTGCAATGCCAGTTTAATATTTCCCATATCCAGAGGATTTTTTACCCTTGCACGTTCCAGACAGCTTTTTATTTCCTGCACACCGCAAGAAATCGAATACTCTGGATCTGTGATTCCATTTGGCTGTCTGGGATATTTTGTATTAAAGCTCCCTTCTGAACATTGCATTGAGTCAAGTCCTCTCCCGCCTGATTCCTGCATCATAATGGCTTTGATTAGTTCCACAAACTCTCCAATGCCATATGGATTTGCATACTGTCGGATTAGTGGTTCGTATGCTCCTACTTCTGCACTAACCGAAGAAACCGTACTGGAATTATCCCCACCTGTCATGCATAGAAAACCACCAAATAAAATGACGATAATCAAAATCATAACCGCAATCCAACCACCTGCAGTCAATGCACTCAGTAATGCTTTTGTAGCTTCAATCAACGCTTTTATCGCATGTGTTACCGCTTTTGCCGTCTTTTTCACTGCAATCGTGGTATCTCGTGCTGTCTGTCTTGCTGTCTGCACTGCTTTTTCTGCCTTTTTCATGGAATAATGCATTGCCTGGACAGAAGCATTTGCTGTCTGCTCCGATGTTTTGATACTGGTCCTTGCTGTTTGTTCTGCAGTCTTGACCGCTTTCCCAGAAATCTTACTCCTATAATGCCACCTACTAATACTCCACAAATAAACTTCAATATTGTTACTTTCTCTTTTTTTATTTTCTGAGGGTTTCAGGGATTCTCCCTGACAAGCTGCCGCAGACTGCCAGACAGGAAACCTATGTGGCAATCCAAAGGCGTTGCTTGCTGGTATTGTGTATTCTTCTGCACCCGTCTCACTGTTCCGGGTAGCATAAGATTTACTTGCCGAAAAAGCACTTGCTTTTTTTATTCTTTCAGTTCACAAATCCCGCAAGCTTCACACAAGTATTCACACTTTGTGCATCGTACATTTTCATCAGTTGCCATATACATTCTTCACTTGCCGGACAATACTTTTGACAACTTTCACACTGCTCCGTACAGCCTTCTTCTGACACTTTCTCAGCAATAATTCCAAGCAATTCATTCTGTTCTTTTTCTTCTTTCAACTGTGTTTCCAGAAAAATCTTCAACAGTTCTTCACCGTCCACATCGTCTTCCATCGTCAAAATCAGCTTTTTCTTATGCACGACCTTCAGCTCATATTTTGCAATTTTCATGTTCTTTTTCACCTTCTATCTCTCATATTTTCATGACCAGACATACTCTTTTTCGTGCTTTTTTCTCGCTTTGTAATTGCCAGATTTAACTTGATGCAGAGCAGATCGTTGTAATCTTTTCCTTGTTTTGGCGGTACATCTTTTACCTGATATTGCTTTGAAAGCACTGCAGAAATTGCTTTTGTGGCAAGTCTCCCAATACGGTCATTGTCCAAATGCAGAACGATTGTCTTCACCTCTGGATGCATTTTTAATGTCCTGGCCAACGCTGTAGGGACTTTACTTTTTTCAATTTCTTTTGCTGGTTGATAGACACCTGCCAATGACAATAAATGTTCTCTCCTCCACTCCTTCCCGTCCAATTTCAACAATGTCGCATAAGATAACAGATCTATGGCTGACTCAAACAGATGCACCATATCACATGATTTCTCTGTGAAAATAGAAAAAGAATAATTCTTATCACTTCCATTTGCTTCTCCGATAAAGCTGGTACCAGTTCCCCTAATGGCTGCATATTTCGGATTATCTTTCTCATCCATCCCTACAAACACCGCATTGTGATGAAATGCACTTTCATAAACTCTTCCGGACTCTAAGCAAAACTGAATGATTTCCTTATCAATCCCACGTCCAGAAAGATACGCAATCACTTTTTGATCATTTTGATTTTTCTTTGGCAACAGTAGCTGTTTCTCCATCGGAACACTCTTAGATACAGAAAGAGGCAGCTGAATATTTGCCCGTTCTGCAAGCAATTCAACCGCCTCTAAAAAACTGTATCCTTTTACTTTAATCAGATAATCCAGTGCTGATCTGCCACCGGTTCTCTGACTCCACCACATCCATTTCCCATTTGATATTTTCAAACTGTCATGTGTTCTGGTCGTGTAGGTGTTGCCAGAAAAGTGAACCAATTCGTATGGTTCATAATTTTTCAAGTACGTGAGCAAATCCATCCGCTTGACCTCCCGCACGACCGATGGTGGTATATATGGCATAATTTTCATCTCCTTTCTTGCCTTAGATTGATATTATTGGGGATAATATCCGGGCATGAAAATAGCCAGGTGATTCCTTGAGTTGGAACCATCTGGCTATGTAGATTTTATTTCTATTTTTTTACTATTTCTTCGACCAAAACTTCTATTCTATGTCTTGACATATGATCACAATCTTCTTTTATTTTTTTACAATACTGCAAGAATTTTTCAGCATCCGAATGATACAAAACATACATAATATTATAACACGTATGATATCTATCTTCATCCACATTGTCTACTGGAAAAGAAATTCTATTATACAAATTGTCTATCTCTGATATGATAATATCATGATAATAACTACTATCAAAATTATTTCTAAGTTTATATGAATAATCATAAGCCTTTTTCCCATGAGTTGTTTTTTTCAAATATCCCACATATGTCTCTATTAAAAATTTCATCATCTCTTTATTTTCTTCTTGATATATTCTTTTTATCTTTTCCGCTGACATATGAAACAAATCATATGAATACGATACCATTTCCTCTTTTCCGTCTAAAACAGTTTTTTCCAGCATTTCTTTTAAAATATTTCTATATTCTGATAAAACACTTTCATTATTTTCCTCTAAAACATCACTCCAAACAACATACGCATCTGCAAATTCATTTAATTCTGCTAAACTCTTTGCTTCAAGCATTTTCTCTCTTAAAATAGGTAATACACTCCTTATTTCCTCATCTGACTTATAATAGTTTGGCTTATCTCCTGAATTAAGAAATAACTTGTATTCAGCCTCCAATTGTTCTTCATTTAGTACCCCTTCCTCATAATATTTCAGTATCATTTCTACCAAATTTGTACTACACTTTATTCCATAAAGATATCTGCCAATTCTATGTTGAGGCATATTTCCAATCGTATTTGCCATTTTTTCTACAGAATCAGTATTATCAGAATCAATTTCTTTATAGTACAAGTTTTCTATACTCTCCACAACAACAGCAAAGCATATTAACCTTAATTCTTCTATAAATTGCTCACTTATGTCACTATTACAAAACAATTTTACATCTTCAAAAAAACGTTGAGCCTTTTCGAGCGTCCGTAAATTTTTGACTTTATGGATTTCCAAGAATTTTTCAACAAAGTCTGCATGGATATTCATTTTACTCCATGTCACTTTCTCTGCACGTTCCGTAATATGATATATTCTTTCAATGACTTTTTCATTATACTTTTCAAATACAACTTTTTTGTCCGATTGTATTTCATCTGTATTCGCAATCACAATAACTTTTACATAATTGCATTGCTTGAGTTCTTCTATAATTCCAAATATATCTTCCAAATTTATGTCATCACTCATTCTTTCCAAGTCATCTATTACAATAATATGAACAGAAGTAAACTCTTTTGACAATAATAGAAACATTTCTCTTTCATTGACTATACTTTGTACTGCTTCCTTTGCCTGACCAACTTTATCCCAGATTTTTGACGCGCCATCTAAAATATTATTAGCTATTTCACCTATTTTCCCACCAATATTATTCTTTAAAGTCAACTGGAATAAAGCTTCATGATATATTTGCCTAGTGTCTTTCAAACCAAACATTGATATTTTACAAACATTGGGATTTGCTTCTAATGCCTCATTTACCGCATAAGATTTTCCAATTCCCCATGTTCCATCAAATAAAATTGCTCTATACGGTAGATGATCTATGTCACTGATTATATTTTTTATATTATCTGCTTTCATACTGTATCTTTCCACCCCTATTTTTCATCTAACAACTTATTTTCCGTCATCCTTCCGAATCTCATCAATAATCCGACCTATATTACACGTAATCTGTCCCTTACACTGATGAATATCCTCATTGATTTTCTTTTCCTGTTCAATAGCAATCTCTATATTTTTCGCCAGTTCTCCAATCGCAGCATTTTTCTTCGGATTGATTCCTGTTCTGGCAAGTAGCAACTTATAGATAAATGTCTGATGTCCATCTTTTTCATTCTGGATAATCTGTTCAGCATTTGGCTCAATATCATCTTCGTATGAATTTTCATAATGTAACAACAGAAATAATTCAAATGCCGGATTACTAACCGCTAATATATTCTTCTTTTCACCTTCAGCTACCAATTCATCATAATCAAGTACCTTCTCTTCAAAAATGTCTCCATCAAATACAACAATCATCTTATCCCGTTCTTTATCAAACGCTATTTCTGGATTTTCTTTCTGATTTTCTGCAAACTCAATCAAACGTCTTGGAAATGAAATGTCCCTGTCTCCCTCTGTTTTTTCAAGTA
>ERZ772897.3663-NODE-3663-length-11030-cov-2.526014_pt1 | contig 11030 bp, 10 predicted proteins | sample MGYA00512125_ERZ772897 | MGnify/ENA primary metagenome ERZ772897 (study PRJEB29015, sample SAMEA2737660) | human gut metagenome | biome: human gut; feature: human-associated habitat; material: faeces | place: China | collected 2012 ... | reverse complement strand
GCAGTCACGTACATAGCGCAACCGGCGAAGCCGGCTCTTAGCGCGGAGTAGTGACATCGGTCACTGGTTCGCAATGACACTGTTTTTTAACAGCCCAGGTATAATCAGTCCATGGGAACGTACACGCCGTTCTCAACAACCACAGCGGCAGGAGACTTGGAGATCATGCCGTTCTCGTCCCAGTGCATGCCGGTGCCGGTCAGGCCGTCAACGGTCATGGTGGCGAACTGTGCCTTCAGCGCATCGCAGATCTCGGAAGCGGACTCATTGCCGGTGATGCCGGCAGCGGTCATGGCATTGTAGATCGCGTAGATGACGTCGTAGCCGTCAGCGGCGAACTGGTTGGGCACCAGGCCGTCCATCTTCTCCTTGAACTTGGCAACGAAGGACTGGGTAGCCTCGTCGGTGGCGTTGGCATCGAAGGGGGTCATCAGAGCCAGGCCCTCGGCCAGAGAGGTGTCGAAGCCTTCCACGGTCAGGATGCCGTCCATGCCGTCGCAGCCGAAGAACTTGGGTGCATAGCTGATCCGGTTGGCATAGGTCAGGATCTGAGAAGCCTCGGTGTAGTAGATGGGCAGGAAGACCAGATCGGCGCCTGCATCCTGGCACTGGGTGACCTGGGTGGACAGGTCAGCCTTGTTGTCGGCGGTGTAGGAAGTGGTAGCGACGATCTCAACGCCCAACTCGGCAGCCTTGGCCTTGAAGCCGTTGTACAGGCCGGTGGAGTAGTCATCGGAGGAATCGTAGATGATGCCGACCTTGGAGCCGGTATACTTGGTGGAGACCAGCTCGGCTGCGGAAGCGCCCTGGTTGGGGTCGGTGAAGCACATCTGGAAGATGTTGTCGCCGCTGGTTGCCAGAGCCTCGGCAGAGGCGGAGGGAGTCAGGTTGAACATATTGTCAGCCGCGGATTCGGGAGCAACCGCCAGAGCGGAGCCGGTGGTGACCTGACCGGCCATGACCTGCATGCCCCAGTCCTTCAGGACATTGTAGGCGGAAACGGCCTTCTCGCCGTCGGCCTCGTCATCCTGTGCGTTGAACTCGATCTGCAGGCCGCCCTTGGCGTTAATCTCCTCAACGGCGACCTCCATGCCGGCCTTCACGGCCAGGCCATAGGCGGAGGCACCGCCGGTCAGGGGGCCGGACATGCCGATCTTTACGGTGCCGGTGCCTTCGGCAGCAGCCGTGGTCGCGGCGGCGGTGGTGGAGGTGCCGGAAGAGCTGTTGCCGCAGCCTGCGAAGGAAGCGGCGACCAGGGCCAGAGCCATGGTCAAAGCAAGTACCTTTTTCATGTTTCTTTTCTCCTTTACTTACAAAACTACAAAAAAGCGGCTGCGCTGCGCAGCCGCTTCTTCATACGAAAGATGAATCCCCGGCCGCTTTCAGTTCTGGATCATAATGGGCAGCAGGCGCAGAATGTCTGCCCGCAAACCGGCCAGAAGAAGCTGAGGAACCTCCAACGCGCAGGCCGCCGGACAGGCGCTGTGAAACCGTGCATTTGCCATTTCCATTTCGGTGACCTCCTCGTTTGATGTGCCCATATTGTATCTCGCTCAAGGACATTTGTCAACAAGGTAAACACTACATATAACACTTCACAATTCCTTAATTTTTTGTGCAAAAATACCAAGGCCCATTTGTCTCTCTCGTTCGGACAGCTGTCTGCCGGGAAAAGAAAAAGCTCCCCTTTCGTGGGGTGTTCGTAAGACAGTTAACAGAGCGTATCGATATTGATACGCTCTGTTTCTTATTCCATTATGAGATATGGAGCAGTTGCTGGCAGCCTCCTTGGCTCTCCCTCTGGGAGAGCTGTCACCGAAGGTGACTGAGAGGGTCTTGCAGACGCTTTTGAATGGTAAAATCAATTTGTTCGCACACACCACGAAAATCTCTGTCGATATCCCGGTTGGAAAATCGCAGAACATCCAAGCCTAGCGCAGATAAAAATGCGGAGCGTTCTGCGTCATACGCCACACCCTGAGGCTCATAATGCTGGGAGCCATCTACTTCGATAACCAGCTTTGCAGAAGCGCAGTAAAAGTCCACAATAAATTTGCCAATGATTCGCTGTTTATAAATCTTTACCGGATATTTACGCAGAAAAAGATACCAGAGTTTGCGCTCATGGGGAGTCATTTCTCTGCGAAGCCGCCGGGCATTTTCCAGCTGGCTGTTATCTTTTGGTATGGTCATATTTTTACCCTCTCAGTCGGCTGCGCCGACAGCTCTCCCAAAGGGAGAGCCAAGTTCCGCGCGTAACGCACTGCACCGAACGGTGTATAGAAGTGCGCCCTTAGTATCTGTTAGACAAACAGGAATTTATCGCTAACCTTTATAAAATCTAAACGCTTCCTCATACATTATCCGAGACTGTTTTTCATCGCCCCACGATAACGGATCATCAGCATAACTTAATGTCCGAAACGGTTGCTCTTGCACTAAGAATCCCGGTAACAGATTCCAAAGTTGGTAACATATCTTTCCAAATTCAGCGATAGTATAAACATCGGATTTATACACAATTTCTAAACCATTAAAAAGAGTCTTTCCGAATATATATGAGTCAAAAGTATTCGTCTCATATTCAAAATATCTTTTCAATCGCGCAAAAGTTTCCTTGTAATTGTTTGAGCACTCTTCTAACTCTAAAAGTATTTTATTGTTAGGTGTTTCAGAAAACAATCTGTCTAAATGCACATTGTATTCCTGCATAGAGCAAAACCCCCACGCCCAAAGATATAAGTAAGCAAATAAACATTCCAAGTTCATCACCCAAAACTCCGATTTTTCAGTCTGTCCGATTCCATATTATCACATAACGGGACAGAATACAAGAACAGCCACAGCAGTGTATACTGTGGCTGTTAACTGTCTTATGAATACCGCCCCTTCGGGGAGCTCCGTTACCCGCGGCTGTCCAGCTCTGTCTTGCAGGCCTGGAGGACCTGGGACAGGACCGGCACGCAGGTGGCGCTGCCGTAGCCGCCGTTTTCCACCACCACGATAAAGGCCAGGGGGTAGCTTTCGTCCATCACAAAGCCTGCAAACATGGCGTTGGACTTCTGCCCGCCGCCCAGCTGGCTGGTGCCGGACTTGGCGCAGACGGAAAGGCCCGGGAAATTGCCGTCGCCATAGATGGTCTGCACATTGTTGCGGAGGTACTGCTGCAGCTTCTTCGCCGTATCCTCCCCCATAATCCGTCCGGTGCTCTGGGCCGAGGCGGTATACACTGCCTCTCCGCCCCGCTCCACGGAGGCCACCAGATAGGGCTCCACGCCCTTCCCGCCTGCGGCAACGGTGCCCAGGAAGGTCATGAACCGGGCGGGGTTGATGAGGTCGGAGTGCTGGCCGATGCAGCTCCAGGCGAAGGACGCGCCGCCGGTATCGGCAATGTCATAATTGCCTTTGGCGCTGGTCACGCCATCAAAGGACAGGGCATCCGTAATGCCGTACTTGGCAACGTACTTCTCCATATTCTTCCTGCCCACCAGCTTGGCGATCTGGGCAAAGGAGCAGTTGCAGGAGTGGGCCAGAGCGCCCTTCAGGTCCAGGGTGCCGTGGGCCGTCTCGCAGGTGACGGCCTCGGTGCCGTACTCATAAGCGCCGTCGCAGTAGAAGGTCCTGCTCTCGATATCCGGCACACATTCCAGGGCCGCGGCGGTGGTGACGATCTTGAAGATGGAGCCGGGAACATAGCCCGATTGCAGAAAGCGGTTGAGGTACACCCCCTCGTAGGCCCCGGTGGTATCCCCGGCGATGTCCGGCACATTGTCCGGGTCGTAGGTGGGCGAGGTCACCGCGCAGAGCAGCTCCCCGGTTTTGTAATTGTAGACGCCCACGGTCCCCTTCCGCCCGTTCAGCGCCCGGAGGGCCGTATTCTGCACGGAGGCGGAAAGGGTCAGCTTCTCAACGCCCGTACTCCCGGCATAATCGTAAAGGCCGTTGACCTTGTCGTAGCCTGCCAGCAATGCCGCGTAGTTGGCGACGGCCTTGGCCTGGATGCTGCCCTTCCGGTCCCCCAGCCAGTGCATGGTGGAGGCCCGGGTCTCGGCGTTGTCGGAATAGTGCCGCCCCTCGGAGATATCCAGCAGGACGTTCCCGTCCCGGTCCACCACGGTGCCGTTGCCCAGGTTGCTGTTGTTATAGACATGGGGCGAACCGGTGGAGACCGCCCATTTGTCTGCTTTCAGCGCATACTCCCCTACAAAAAACAACATTCCGCCCAGAAGCAGCACCACGAAGACGGCCATCATCCAGGTTCTCTTGGTAACTCTGTTCATAGTAAACTCCTATTTGTGAAAGCGCACGGCAAAGCTGGCATTCTGCCGGGTATCCGCCGCCTTGACGAAGGCCAGCAGGCCCCAGGCCCCGATCATGCTGGTGCCGCCGTTGGAGAGGAACGGGAAGGTAACCCCCGTGAAGGGCAGAATATCCACCGTGCCCAGGCAGTTCAGAGACGCCTGGATCAGCAAGATCCCCGCCGCAGTGCAGCCGCCGATGCAGTAAAAGCTGCTGCGGGACACCCGGGAGGTCCGGATGGCGAACAGCCCCAGGGCAGAGATGGCCAGAACCATCTGCACCGCCACCAGCAATCCCCATTCCTCGGAAACGGTTGCAAAGACGATGTCCGAATCCGCCGCAAAGACCTTTTGCAGGTATCCGTTGCCCGGTCCCAGGCCGAAGAGGCCCCCGGAGGCGATGCACATAATGGCCTGGGTCTGCTGGTAGCCGGAATTAAAGGGGTCGTCCCAGATGTGCCGCCAGGTGGCGAACCGGCTCAGGGCGTGGGGGGCAATGCGCAGGGCCAGCACTCCCGCAAAGCCCAGGGCCGTGCAGGCCAGGGCGATGGTGCCCATGCTGCCGGAACGCAGATAGGCGATGATGAGAAAGGCGCAGAAGAAGATCAGCGCCGTGCCGAAGTCGTTCATCAGGGCCAGCAGGCCGCAGATGACCACGGAATAGGCAATGAAGAGGATCAGATTCCGCTTGTTCATGATCCGGTCCATGGTGGAAGCACCGGCGTACACAAAGCAGACCTTGCTGAGCTCCGAGGGCTGCAGGGACAGATTGCCGATGACCAGCCAGTTCTTCGCGCCGTAGTATTCTTTGCCGAAGAGCAGCGTCACCACCAGAAATCCCACACCGGCATTCACCAAAAGTCCTGCCATCATGGCGCCCGGCCGGATAATTCCATCCAGGTACAACTGTGTGATTACAACGGACGACGCACAGTTCGGGATCAGCCCCACGAGGGCAGCAATCAGCTCTCCCACAACCGGAAGTCCGGAAAACAGTCCCGCCAGCGCTTCCTCTCCGATCAACCCGATCACACCGTTTAATACCAGTGAAATCAGGAAAATAAAACAGAAGATCTTTACCGTATGCTTAAGCGCGGAAACCACAATCCCATCCTCGCAATGGCAGTGCTCCTCCTCACACACGACATGAATGTCCATCTCCTTCTCCTGTTTCTTCAAGAGTCTCACATATACCAGTTCCACAATCAGACCGGACAGCACAGCAATGATTACCTTACTGCCAAGAATTTTCACAATCGTCACTACCGGCACCGACTCCGAAATCAGAATCGGAAGCATCTCATCCGAAGCGGACAAATAGATAGCGACCAGAGTTCCGACCGTGATGACTCTTCCGGCAAAAAGGCTCGATGCCGCTGCCGAAAACCCGCACTGCGGAATCACACCGAGCAGACCGCCCCACACAGGTCCCCATTTTCCGGCGGACTGTATCTTCCGGCTCAGCTTGCTTCCCGTATGATGTTCCAATGCCTCCATAAAAAGATAAGTCAAAAATAAAAATGGCAAAAGCCTGACACTGTCAAGCACTGTATCCAATAATACATCCAGCATAAAATCATTCCTCCCGGGCGCTGTCATAGCGCTTTCCAAAGCGTTATCCCACCTGCATGCCGCACACATTTGCAACTCATTCGTTTTTGCAATTTACATGCATTTGCAACTCATTTGCATTTTGTATTATACATTGATATCGTGTTTTGTCAAGCTTTTTATCGTATTTCTTTCGAGTGCCACATTTGGTGCCACACTGCTGCCCGGCTATAATTCCATCCATTTCTTTGTGCTGCATTCTACACAAAACAGGAAGCAGACTCCGTCCAGGCTCATATTTGAAATCCATCCAGATACCCTCTGTCCAGATACAGTTCTCTTAATTTTTCGCGGTACACTTCCTTTGTATTGTACGGTCTGCCAAAATGAATTCCGTCCGAAAACTGGTCCGCCGGATAATAGGTAATTTCAGAAAAATAATCCGGGAAAAGCCGATCCAATCCCCGTGTTTCAAAATCCTGCCGGATCTGCTCCACCTGCTTGCGGCGCGCCGGTGTATCTGCCAGCGGATCGGGGATCAGATAGCATGCCACCCCCTGCGTGTCGCACAATTCGTAAATTTTCCGCAGATAGCGCTCTGCCAGATCAGACATGCCGTCTGTCCGGTCATCTCCGCTTTTCCCCTTCTTCGCCGCTTCCTCCCGCTCCTTCACATAATTCAAATACAGCTTGCGGTTTACCGCCGAACCGGCGATCAGTTCTGCCACCGGCTTTTTCAGGAAAAAGCTTCCGAACGTCTCCTCCATTTCCTCTGCGGTCGCCTCGTCAAGTTCGCCCAGCAGATCCGCCTGCAAAAACGGAAGAACCACATAAGAATAGCTGTATGTGGCATCGATCGACGTCTGAAGCAGATCCGGTCCCGCCATCAGCCAGACTTCCGAGACATTCTCATGCGTCTCCAGAAATTCTTTTACTAGAAGATATTCCCCCGCCATGGTCAGCGCGCGATTATTTCCGACCAGACAGTATTGTTGATTACAATCATAAAACGCTTCCGTCATCTGTGCGCAGACACTGTCACCGACCAACAGCTTCGTGTAACTGCCCGGCGTTCTGCTCTTTGCAAGATACGCAGCCACTTCCCGCTCGGCTCCCTCCTCGTAATCACTGCTGTCCGTCAACGCGGCAAACACACCGCGAAATCTCTCCGTCGCCGACAACAGATCAAAGGTCAGAAGCAGTACCGCAAATATTCCTAAAAAGGCGATCAACTTTTTTGTAAAACGCTTCATGCCTTCCTCCTAAAATTGAAAATAAAGAAACTCCGCCGCCGCTCTTCCGTAATTCTGCAGCAACAGCACGACAAATCCCAGAAGAACCAGCATGTAAATACTCCAGCGAATCACAAGCACCTGCTTTGCAAGCCAGGCACGTATGGAAATCCCGGATTCATGCAGGATATCCACTACAAGCAGAACTCCGATGGCAAATGCCAGCTGATACACCTCCAGTCTGCGAAGCCCCATGCCAAATAATGTGCCATCGGTAAACTGTCCCAGCCAGTTACCGTTTTGCACAATCCGCCGAAGCATCGCCACAGCTCGTCCCAGATGATCTGCCCTGAAAAAAAGCCACGCAAAATCCGTGAGGATAAATGTCACACAAATCCGGGCAGCGCGCGTCAGTCCCTGCGTTTTTTCCGAAAAAAAACGTATCTTTTTCTCCGGCAGCCTCTTTTGCGCGGTCTCACTTACATATCTGATGCCTCTGCCCGCCACCTGATAGCTTCCATGGATTGCTCCCCACACCACATAGTGCCAGCCTGCGCCATGCCAGAGCCCGCTGACAAGAAATGTTATCATCAGGTTTATAGCGGTTCTCCCACTGCTGCCGCGGCTTCCTCCCAGCGGGAAATACAGATAGTCGCGGAACCAGCTCGAGAGACTGATATGCCATCGTCTCCAGAATTCCCGGCAATTCACTGCAAAATAGGGCTGTCGGAAATTATCCATCAGGCGGATGCCAAGCACCTGCGCCGCCCCGATGGCAATATGGCTGTAACCGCCGAAATCACAGTAGATCTGTACCGCAAACAGCACCGTGGCAAACACAAGCATGCCGGAGGAATAATTCCGGTAATCCTGATAGACCTGATCGACCAGAATCGCAGCACGGTCCGCAATCCACATTTTTTCAAAATACCCCCACAGCATCAGAAGCAGTCCGTCCTTTACCCTGTCATAGTCGAACTCAGCTGGCTCCCGCAGCTGTGCAAGCAGACTGCTGCTCCGCTCGATCGGCCCCGCAACAAGCTGCGGGAAAAATGACACAAACAGCGCAAAACGCAGGAAACTTTTTTCCGCTTCTGTCTTCCCTTTCCAGACATCGATCAGGTACCCGATGGTCTGGAACGTGTAAAAAGATATTCCGACCGGAAGAATGAGATCCGGCACCCTTAACGCTCGCACGCTTCCCACCGCACGGAGCAATTCGTTGATATTCTGCACTGCAAAAGCAGAATATTTGAAAAAAAAGAGGATTCCGACACACAGAAGAACACTGCCGGTCAGCACCGCCAGACGTCTCTTCCCTTGTCGTACTTTATTTTGTGCCAGCAAAAGTCCGCCCCCATAACCGATTGCGGTCACAAGCAGAATCAGACAGCCATACTGCACATTCCAGCTCATATAAAAATAATAGCTCGTCACAAGCAGCCATAACTGTTTTGCCCTCTTTGGTATCAGAAAATACATTCCCGTCACCAGAGGGAAAAACAAAAGGAATGAAAACGAATGAAACAGCACTTAATTCTCCTCTCATGAAATCAACAGACACCTTTCCTAAAATCCTTTGACGCAATACCCGTCAGCAAATTTTCTCAATCCGGCGTTCTTTGTATTTGCAAAAAGGAGACACGGACTCCACTCGCCATGTCTCCTCTGTCTAATGCTTTTTGTTGTAATGTTCCTACAGCATCTTAATGCGCTCTAACGCTGCCAGTGTATTCTCATAGCTTCCGAATGCCGTCAACCGGAAATATCCCTCACCGCTTGGTCCGAATCCGGAACCAGGTGTTCCAACTACGTTGGCACGTGCGAGCAGATCGTCAAAGAATTCCCAGGAAGTCATCTCTCCCGGTGTCTTCAGCCAGATATACGGCGCATTCACACCACCAAACACCGTGTAACCGGCATCCTTTAATCCCTGCTTGATCGCTTTCGCATTCTTCATATAGTAAGCAACCTGCTCTTTTAACTGTGCCTTTCCTGCCTCGGAATAAACAGCCTCTCCTGCCCGCTGCACAATGTACGGCGCACCGTTGAACTTGGTTCCATGACGTCTTGCCCACATGGCATTCAGCGATACCTCACCGCACTTTAATTCCTTCGGAACAACCGTATAACCCAGACGCACCCCGGTAAAACCGGCATTCTTAGAGAAACTCTTCAGTTCAATCGCACAGGTCTTGGCACCCTCACACTCATAGATGGAGTGCGCCACATTTTCCTCTGAAATATAAGCCTCATACGCTGCATCGTAAATAATGACCGCTTTGTTCTTATTTGCATAATCTACCCAGCCCTGCAGCTGATCTTTTGTGATGGTGGTACCGGTCGGATTGTTCGGCAGACACAGATAGATGATATCCGGTGTCTCTTTCGGAAACTCCGGCACAAAATTATTCTCCATCGTACACGGCATGTAGATCACATCGCTCCACATCTCCGTCTCCGGATCATAAGTACCGGTACGTCCCGCCATAACATTGGAATCCACATATACCGGGTAGACCGGATCACACACTGCAATGCGGTTATTCTGTGCAAAAATCTCCTGAATATTACCGGAATCGCTCTTTGCTCCGTCCGATACAAAAATTTCATCAACCGTAATATCGCATCCTCTTGCCTGATAATCGTTCTTCACGATTGCGCTGCGCAGAAATTCATATCCCAGATCCGGTGCATATCCGTGAAAAGTCTCCGCATGCCCCATCTCATCGACGGCTTTATGCATAGCTTCAATAATTGCCGGTGCAATCGGCTGTGTCACGTCACCGATGCCAAGGCGGATAATCTTTTTGTCCGGATTTGCTTCGCTGTAGGCATTTACCTTCTTTGCAATCGTACTGAAAAGGTAGCTTCCCGGAAGTTTCTGATAATTATCATTGATCTTGTACATGTCTCTCTCCTTATTCCTTCCATACAGAATTCGTTCTCTTTCAAAATGTCGCCAACGACACAACGCATTGCCACTCTCTGTCATCCATTATCTCATACTTAAATCCAATCCGCAAGCACTTTTTGATTCCTGGTAAACAAAATTCTCCTGTCTGCGACTTTTCCTATTCGCACAGGTATGCATCCCCGCGGAGCGTTTTTGTATAACAGGAACGATATTTCCTATTACAAAAAAAGGACCGCCGCATCTGCGGCAATCCTCTCTCTCACTCATCAGGCAAGCAAACTTAAAATCATCTGGGCTGTTTCTGTCAGACCGGTTCCATTATCCATGCTGCGTTTCTGTATGTACCGATGCGCCTCTTCCTCCGACAGATTGTTACGTTCCATCAGAAGTGCTTTTGCCTCATTTATCAGCTCCTGTTCCTCCTTCGTGCGCTCCTTCGGAATCTGCTTCAACTTTTTTCTGCGCCTGGTGATGGTATATTCCATCATCTCCACCGTATCTAACAGCTCGTTTACCTTAAGCGGCGTGGCAAGGCAGACCAGATTCTCCACATCCCGGTTTCCACAGTTTGCAGGAGACGCAACCAACAGCATTTCAAATTGTACCGGCAGATATTCGTGCAGTTCTGTGTACATCATATCCACAAAACGATACCCGCACACGACAATCCCGCCGCCAAGTTCACCGGCGCTCTGTAACACCTGCGCTCCGGTGCTGCAGACTGCATCGACATGATGACCGTTCTGCATCAGTATTTTTTTGATATTGCGGGCATTGTCCTGTTTGGGAAATGCAACAATAATATTTGTCAATTCTATCCCCTTTGCATCCAGGCTCTATATTTTATAAAGGTAATTGTCAATTTCCCAGCCTGTCACCTGCGCACGATAATCTGCCCACTCTGCCATCTTTGCCTCGCTGTACTTCTCGCTGATGTGTTCGCCAAGCACTTCCCGAATGTAAGGATCCGCCTTAAATGCTTCGACCGCTTCTCCCAGATCCGCCGGAAGTGATTCGATTCCCTGCTTCTTA
>ERZ772897.3650-NODE-3650-length-11070-cov-2.599092_pt1 | contig 11070 bp, 6 predicted proteins | sample MGYA00512125_ERZ772897 | MGnify/ENA primary metagenome ERZ772897 (study PRJEB29015, sample SAMEA2737660) | human gut metagenome | biome: human gut; feature: human-associated habitat; material: faeces | place: China | collected 2012 ... | reverse complement strand
GATATGCAGTTGTCCGGCAATAGAAGCGGCTGCATTTTCATGGTCTCCTGTAAGAAGGACAGGTTCTACATTCAGACTGTGAAGCCGGCTGATCATAGAGGCACTTTCCATACGCACTGTATCAGAAAGAGCCAGGAAACCAGCCAGAATGCCGTCAAAAGCCACATAGATCACAGTACAGCCCTGGGCCAGGAAGCCTTCTGCTTTTTCTGTAATATCCTGATTGAAAGAGATCTTATTTTCAGCCATCATTTCCATATTTCCTGCCAGTATCATTTTGCCTTCTATTAAAGCAGAAACACCACGGCCGGGGATCATATGGAAATCATCCACTGCAGGGACGTATTTCTGTTTAAAACAGCCAAGAACCGCTTTTCCAAGAGGATGCTCCGAGTGCTGTTCTGCTCCGGCACAGAAGCGGTAGATATCTTCGCTGGAGTAGCCTGGATGAGCGCTGCAGGCGGTAACTACCTTTGGAGTGCCGCAGGTTAAAGTACCTGTTTTATCAAAGGTAATCTTAGAAACCTTTGCCAGCTTTTCCAGAGCGTCCCCTTCACGTACCAAAAATCCGTGCTTTGTGGCATTTCCAATGGCAGCCATAATGGCAGTAGGAGTGGCCAGGACCAGAGCGCAGGGGCAGAAAACAACCAGAATAGTAACGGCTCGGATGATCTGACCGGTAAACAGCCAGGTAAGAGCAGCAGCGCTTAATGCAATTACCACGATCCAGGTTGCAAAACGGTCAGCCAGACCAACGATCTTTGCCTTTCCTGCATCTGCTGACTGCACCAGACGGATCATTCGCTGGATAGAGCTGTCTTCGCCAACCTTAGTAGCCTTCATTTCAAAGGTACCAAACTGGTTCACTGTACCGGAAGAAACTTCATCTCCAACAGTCTTGTCTACAGGAAGAGACTCACCGGTCATAACAGCCTGGTTTACCGATGTATTTCCTGAAAGGATCACACCGTCTACAGGAATGGTCTCACCGGGAAGGACGCGGAGAATATCGTCTACAGCTACATCCGTTGCAGCAACTATGGTTTCTGTGCCATCCTTGACCAGCCTTGCAGTCTGTGGTGTCAGGCGCACCAGCTTTTCAATTCCGGCCCGGGCTTTTGCAACAGTCAGTTCCTCTAACAAAGCACCTAACTGCATGATAAATGCCACTTCACCGGCAGCAAAATCTTCATCGATAAAGACAGAGGCGATCAGCGCCAGAGATACAAGAACATCGGCTTTGATGTCAAATTCTGTGATCAGACCAATGACAGCTTCCATGATAATGGGAATACCACACAGAATAATGGCAACCCAGGCTGCGTCAAATGGCAGCGGGATCAGTTTAAAAATACTGATGATCAGTGCAATACCGGAAATGACCAGGAAACAGATGTCTTTCTTTATACCGCCGATCTCCATAAGAGCTTCCAGTTTTTTAACAGACTCTTTCATAATGGCTCCTTCTTTCTGCATTATTGCAAATGTTATGTGAGAATGCATATGACTTTTATACCTATGGGGGTATACCTAACATATCTGCATTATACCTATAGGGGTATATGTTGTCAAGAAGCAATTATAAAAGGATCCAAAGAGTAAGGCTCTTTTTTGCACACAAAAAAGCCAGCCCTGAATGGACTGACTTTGGATATTAGTATATGATGTTAGATTGCGTTGAATTTTCAATCCTTGAACACTGACGTCATTGCATGTTGGCAAAGCGCTCCACTGCCTTTGTAAAGCTTTCAATGGTCTTATCTGCGTCACCATGTTCGATGCCGTCCCGGACACAGTGTTTAATGTGGCCTTCCAATACCACTTTACCGCAGCCGTTTAAAGCGGATTTTGCAGCATTGATCTGGGAAAGGATCTCTTCGCAGGGAATATCTTCATCGATCATACGGTTGACAGCGTTGTTACCGGCTCCGCCGACACCTACTACTATAATTCTGGCAGAGTTCTCTGCTTCATTTATCTTTATCTCTAACAAGATACTTCCTCCTTCATTTTCCCATCTGTTCCGGTTTTATCATCTTTATACTAAAATTAGGGTCTTTTAAATCTAGCCTACCTAATACTATATTTGATTTTCAGCAAAAAATCAATCGTTTCTTTTATAAATTTTCAATAAACCAGTCACAATGTTACTGTTCACGCATACGTGCCAGTAACGGATTTTGCCGATTCTTCCTAGTTTTTATCAAACCGGTACATCGGATTTGCATTCGATTCATCGTAGCTGTCCAGATAGAGGGTTCCGGACAGATCCGGATAATCCCGCAGAATATCCGTCAGCTCCGAAAGTTTCCCGTTCATCTCACTGTTGCTTCCCAGCTCAACCTTCAAGCTCCTGATTTGAAGCGTCGCTTCCTTTTCCTTATTAAAACGGATCTCGTCCACCGCAACCTCGTTGACCGACAGCACCTGCGTCAGGTTCAGAATCTCGTTGAAAACGCTGATATCCTCGACCGGCAGCGGCTGATGCAGCACGATATGTCCAAAGGAAAGTCCGGCAATCTTCGGCACACCCGGCAATGTCTCGCTTGTGCTCTCCACAATGATGCCGTCCTTGTCAAAATACATCCGGCTGTTCATGTAGGAAACGTAACCAACCACACTCTTCTCGTAGACGATCACCTCCACGTCCGACGGGCTGCGGAACACCAGCTTGTAATCCTGCACGAACGGAATTGACTTGTGCGGCCGGAAGCGGTACTGCAGATAGCAGAACACCGGATTCCGGCTCAGCCGCGAATCGAAAATAGACGCCTCTACCTGCTCCGCCGTATATTGCCGGTTTCCACTGACATGGATTGTATTGATCTGAAGCAGCGACAGACCGACAAAAAACGCGGCTGCCACAAGAAGTGCTGCCGCCGTGATCCAGATATGTTTTTTTCCACGGCGGCGCCATACCTTTTCCTCTGTCTTTTTTTCAATCTGTATCTTCTCTATCTCCATCATCCTCCCGGCGCCGGATCTCTGCTCCTAATGCCCGCAAGTCCCGGCAAATATCTTCATATCCCCGCTCAATATGTTCACATTCTGATACTCTGGTCCATCCGTCCGCCCCCAGGGCTGCCACCGTCAGGGCTGCGCCGCCCCGCAGATCGCGGGCACGCACCAAAGCTCCCCGCAAGGTTTCCACTCCGTCAATCCGGGCAATGTTCCCGCTACATTCGATGTTCGCCCCCATTTTTTGAAGCTCCGCCGCTGTGCCAAACCGGTTTTCAAATACCGTCTCCCGCAGCATACTGGTTCCATCTGCCCGTGACAGCGCCGCCATCAAAAACGGCTGCAGATCGGTCGGAAACGCCGGATACGGTCCGGTTTTCACCGATACCGCCCGCAGGCGCTGTCCGCTGTGTACATATATAAGTTCCGGTTCCTGATAAAGCGAAACGCCCATATGCTCCAGCACCCCGGTCAATGCACGCAGCTCCTGTGTCTGCACGCCGTCCACGATCACCTCACCGCTGCAGGACGCAGCGGCAAGAAGATAGGTCCCGGCTACGATCCGGTCGCCGCCGATCACAAACCGGCTGTCATGGAGCGGCAATCCGCCTTCTATGATCAGCGCATCCGTCCCGATCCCCCGGATCGATGCCCCCATACCATTTAGGAAATGGCACAGCTGTCCAATCTCCGGTTCCCGCGCGCATCCCCGCAGAACCGTCCGCCCCACCGCTGCCACAGCGGCAAACAGGGCATTTTCCACCGCGCCGACACTCGGAAACGGAAAAATAATCTCTGCCCCGCGAAGTCCCGTTGTCTGTGCATGCAGGAAGCCGTCCGGCTCCGATTCCTGTATTTCCGCGCCCAGCGCACGGAGTGCCCGCAAATGCCAGTCGATTGGACGTTTTCCGATCATACATCCGCCGGGGCTGTAGACCCCCGCCTCGCAAAAGCGTCCCAGGAGCGCTCCCAAAAGCATAATGGACGAGCGCATTTTCCCCATCGCTTTCTGCTCGATCCGCCAGCCATTCATCTTCGAAGTATCGATTTCCAGACGGTTTCCGTGCAACGCACACCGGCATCCCAGAGAATCAAGAATCCCCATCATACAGAACACATCCTGTATTCTGGGGACATTTTCAAGCACGGTAATTCCGCGGTTTAACACTGACGCCGCCATCATCGGCAAAACTGCATTTTTCGACCCCTGCACCGTGAGTCCGCCCTGAATCCGGCACGGTCCGTGAATCTCGATGAAAGCCAAACAATCCCCTCCCACCGGCATCTATGTATTATTATATGCCAACGAGAGAAAATGGTTCTCATTTTCTACATTTCCCGAAGTAAATATGTAACTCCGCCAAATATTCCTACTGCTCCAGCTTAATCTGGTTCGAGACGCTTAACACCATCCCCATCTCCAGCATCAGGAACATGACGGACGTACCTCCGTAACTGATAAACGGCAGCGTAACACCCGTGTTCGGGATCGTATTCGTAACAACCGCGATATTTAAGATAACCTGAATCGCGATGTGTGCCATCACGCCGATCACGATCATCGCACCCATCAGATCCGGTGCATTTCCAGCAATTACCATGAAGCGGTAAATCATAAACATGAAAATCAGAATGACCGAAATCGCGCCAAACAGACCTAATTCCTCACAGATAATCGAAAAAATCATATCATTCTGCGCCTCCGGCACGAAACCGAGCTTCTGGAGACTCTCGCCCAGTCCCTTTCCAAACAGACCGCCGGAACCGATCGCATACAGACCCTGGAGCACCTGATAACCGCCGGAACGTGCATACTGCACCGGGTTGACCCAGACATTGATTCGTCCCAGCTGATAATCCTTCAGGATATGGAGCTTTACCAGCAAATGCCCTATATAGGGGGCGACCGCCAGAAGTCCAACGCCGCCTCCGATGCAGAGAAAAAACGGCCATTTGATCTTGCACGCCACAAACAGCATCACAAACACGATGCCGCAGATGATGATACCAGAACTTAAGTTGTTCGCCGTAACTAAAAGTGCCAGCGGCGCCGACAGCGCCACGATAAATCCGACTGCCCGCAGCTGGTTGATCCGCACGCCCAGATTGGCAATCAGAACCGCCAGAAGCAGAATCAGGGAAATCTTGACAATCTCGGTCGGCTGGAACTGGAGCGGTCCCAGGCGCAGCCAGCGCTTCTTACCATGCGATGCCACGCCCAGAGGTGTAAAACGCGTCAGAAGCAGCGTCACGTATGAAACGATATATCCCAGCATCGCAAACCGCGCAAACCAGTGATAATCTATCTTGGAGACGATATACATCGCAACAAAGCTGACACCCGCGATGCCCGCCTGACGAAGCATAAAATATCCCGGATTGCCGTAATCAAGCTGCGCCTTATAGGAGCTCGCGCTGTAAATCATGATCAGTCCGAATACCGTCAGGAAAATGATGGTAAACAGCAGACTGTAATCATAAAACCGATGTGGTTTTTTCTTTTTAATTTTTCCCGGTTCCGGCATACTTCCACTCCCCTGCTTTTTGTTGTTACAGTTTCGAAATTCTGCCTGTAAACGGCAGTTTTTCCTTCAAATCAGGGCTGCCGCAGACAAATGCCGGCTGCGACAGCCCCCTTAAATACATTAAGCCTTTATTCTTCCAATACCGAATTGCTGCGTGCTTTGCACTCCGCAATTCTCAAAAGTCACAATTCCTCCTGCAAGCAATCTTGCGTCGGATTTCCGACCTTTGAACCTTGGTATTACAAATTTCTCACAAACTCTTTGAATTTGCGTCCGCGCTCTTCAAAGTTCTTGAACTGCCCCCAGCTTGCACATGCCGGTGAAAGCAGGACGTTATCGCCCGGATTTGCGTAGGATGCACATACCTGTACAGCCTCCTGCAGATCTTCCGCGTACATGATATCATTGAAGCCGTGGCGTTTTGCACACTCGGCAATCTTGTCGCGGGTCTGGCCGATCAGCACCAGATAGCGTACCTTTCCGCCAAAGCTCTCGATCCACTCGTCAAACTCGGAATGCTTATCATATCCGCCTGCGATTAATAAGGTCGGTCCCGGCATCGCCTTGATCGCCTGCATCGCTGCATCCGGGTTGGTTCCCTTGGAATCGTTGTAGTATTTGACACCAAAACGCTCGGTTACGAACTCAATGCGGTGTTCAACTGCCTTGAATTCCTTGATCACCTTCTGGATCTTCTCCAGCGGAACGCCCATGTTCATACTGATAGCAACCGCTGCCATAACATTTTCATGGTTATGACGGCCAAGTAGCTTCAGATCGTGGATATTAACAATCACGGTCTCTTTCTCGCCGTCGTTGTATACAATCTCATCCTCTTTCAGGTAGAAACCTTGTTTCAGGGTACGCAGACTGGAAAAATATACCACCTTGATGTCTTTTAAAGTCTCACCAAATTCACGCAGTACCGGATCCTCATAGTTCAGGACGCAGACATCGCCCTCTTTCTGGTTCTTGGTAATGCTCTCTTTCGTCTCGATGTAGCATTCCATCGTCTTATGACGATCCAGATGATCCGGGGTAATATTTAAAATAGCGCTTACATTCGGGTGGAAATCGGTCATGGTCTCCAGCATGAAGCTCGATACCTCTGCAACAGTTACGGTCTCATCCGTTGTCTCCAATGCATGGAATGCAAACGGCTCACCGATATTTCCAACTACAAATACGCTGTCATAGAATGACTTCATGATCTCGCCGGTCAGGGAAGTCGTCGTTGTCTTTCCGTTCGTGCCGGTAATGGCTGCCATACGTCCTTTGGCACAGTGATATGCAAGCTGCATCTCGCCCCAGATCGGAATACCGGTTTCACGAATCATCTCTACAAACGGTGCATCGGTCGGGATGCCCGGGCTTAAAATTGCCAGCTCCACGCCTAACAAATCCGTCTTTTTCAGCTCTCCGAGGACGAACGTGATCGTCGCGCCTTCGTCAAATTTCTTTTTCAGCTCCTCTGGATCCAGTTTTTCATTGCCATCGTAAAGCACTACCTCTCCGCCTTTTGAGAGAAGGAGCTTTGCAGCTGCAATACCGCTGATACCTGTTCCTGCTACTAATACTTTCTGACTCATAATCTTCCTCCTATAATCCTAAGTATGCTATAAGGCAAAGGATTGCCGTAATAATCGAAAATACGCCTACGACTCTGGTCTCAGACCATCCGCAGAGCTCGAAATGGTGATGGATCGGCGCCATCTTGAAAAAACGCTTTCCGCCCGTCTTCTTAAAATAGGTTACCTGAATAATAACAGATAATACTTCCACCAGATAAATCAGACCCACGATCGCGATAAAGATCGGCATCTGCATCATAAAGGCACTGGAAGCGACAAAACCGCCGAGTGCCAGTGAACCGGTATCGCCCATGAACACACGCGCCGGATAGACATTGAACAGAAGAAAGCCCAGAAGACTTCCAACTACTGCGCCGGTAATCGGGCTAATGCCGCTGTTCTCCCCGATCGCCACGATCGTAAAGAACGTTGCTACCAGAATCGTCACACTGGTGCACAGACCGTCCAGACCATCTGTGAAGTTCACGCCATTGTCAGTTCCCAGAATGATGAAGAACAGTGCCGGTACAAACAGCCAGACCGGAAGCTGTAAATACTTGCCGGTAAATGGAATCAGCATCCCTGTTCCGATGTCCGGTGAGGTTACAATATAATAGGCAAAAATACCTGTGATCACAAACTGTCCGATCAGCTTCTGAATCGGATTTAAGCCCTCCGAACGTTTCATCACGATCTTGATGTAATCGTCCAGAAATCCAACCACGCCGAATCCGACGGTCATAAACAGCACCGGAATGATCTTCGGATAATCCCGGATATAGAGCAGAGACGTAATGATGATGCTGGAAAGAATTACCAGACCGCCCATCGTTGGGGTTCCCTGCTTTTTCAGATGCGTCTGCGGTCCGTCATCGCGCACCTGCTGTCCGAATTTCAACCTGTGGAGAAACGGTATCACGATCGGGCACAGCACTGCGCTGACCACAAATGCGATGATAACCGCCAGTATTGTTTCATTTACCATGTCACACCTCTAACTTATCTTCCTATGTATACAGAGATAGTTCCTCAAATTATACACTTCAATAGTATACGTCTTTTTAGGGGAATAATCAACCTCTTTTCTCCACCCCCAGATACGGCAAAATGACCTCAAACAGATCGCGGATCACCGGGGCGGCAATCGTCCCGCCATAGTAGATTCCTTCCGGTTCATCGATGGTGATAAGCGCGATCACCTGCGGATCGTCCGCCGGTGCAAACCCTAAAAATGAGGAAATATATTTTTTCCGGCTCCTTGGAAGTTTCTCCGAGGTTGCCGTCTTTCCGCCGATCCGGTAGCCCTCGATCCGGGCGTTTTTTCCACTCCCCTCCGCCACCACCTGTTCCAGAATATAACGCAGCGTCTCACTCGTCTGCTCCGATAAGATTCTCTCCCCTTTTGGATAGGCAAACACGTGGACTGCCTGACCATCTGCCCGCACGGCGCGGATACCGATGTGCGGTGTGATGCGCGTGCCTCCGTTGATCAGGGAGGACGCCGTTGTAATGAGCTGGATCGGCGTGATCTGAAACGACTGCCCAAAAGAGACGGTCGCCAGCTCCACCGGTCCGATCTGATCCGGCTGGTGCATGATCGTCCCCGCCTCACCCGGCAGATCAATCCCAGTCTTTCCCAGCAGACCAAACTGCTTAAAATACTGATAGTACCGCTCCGGTCCCAGCCGCTGTCCGACATCGATCAGAACAGGATTGCAGGAATTCATCATTCCCTGTAAAAACGTCTCCCCGCCGTGTCCGCCCACCTTGTGACACCGAATCTTCCGATCTTCCACGATCCGGAATCCCGGGCAGGAAAACTGATCAGTCAGGTTGACCACGCCCGCCTCCAGTCCCGCAGCGGCAGTCACGATTTTGAATGTAGACCCCGGTTCGTATGTATCATTTAAACAGGGATTGCGCCACATCTGATTGAGGAGAGCTTGTTTATTTTGCGCTGATGCTGCGTGTGACTGCACTTCATTCTTCCAGGATATGTCTTCTTCTGTTTCTGAATCTTCGTTTTTTTTATCTGTCACCAGCTCAAACGGCTCATTCAATGAAAACTCCGGTGCATTTACCATTGCATAGATTTCCCCGTTCTTCGGGTTCATCACGATGATCGAGACGCGGTTCGCATTCTTTTTCTGCATCGTCTGGTACGCCGCCTGTTCCGCGTACATCTGGATATTGACATCCAGACTCGCCTGCAGATCCCGCCCTGCCTCCGGCTCGATGCGATCCTCCGCCTCATTTTCCAGCTCGATCCCCGCTGCATCCGTGAGCGTCAGGATCTTGCCATCCGTGCCCTTTAAATATTTCTCATACTGTACTTCCAGACCGATGATCCCCTGATTATCTCCCCCGGTGAATCCCAGCACTTTCGATGCCAGACGTCCATATGGATAATATCGTTTATAGTCCTCATCCACCTTGACCCCCTCCAGGCGCCTTGCCCGGATCGCATCGCCCCGCGTTTTCTCTACATTGGACTGGATCACCTCCCTGGAAGATCGCTTTTCCGTCTTTTTCCGCACCTCCGCCTCCGGAAGTCCCAGTTCTTCGCTTAAAACCCGGATAACTGTCTCCGGATCTTTTACCTGATTATGAATCACTGAGATAGTACACACAGTCCGGTTATCAGCGATCACCGTTCCGTTCCGGTCAAGGATCCGCCCGCGCGGCGCTTTGATACTGCGCTCCCGCTGATGCAGCTCCTCCGCCATCTGGCTGTAATAATCCGCTTTATACAGCATGAGGAAGAACAGTCTCCCCGCCAATCCTGCCATGCACAGGCAGATGGCGGCGCACAAAAAGACAGTTCTTCCTCTGTGATGCGTCCGGTTCCGATTCATACTGCTTCCTGTCTGATCTCATTGCTACAGTATATCATAAGAACCGTTTCTTTATTCTGTATTTTCGTTACTGTTCACACACGTGTGCCCAGCAACGGGATTTTGCCGATGCTACGCATTCCAAATCGGCAAAATCTGCTGCCAGAACTGTATCGTACGGATTTTTCAGTTCAGAAAATTCCTACCTGTGAACAGTTACGTATTTTCCACGCAGGATAGATAACTCTTCCCGACAGGCACAATTCTTAATCTCCCGCTGCCTGCGCTTCCTGGGAAGATGCCGTTTCTCCGGCATTATCCGCTGTTCCGGTGTCTCTGCCCGTTCCAGCCGTTTCACCGTTTCCAACCGCCGCCGATTCATCCTGCACATTTCCCATCGTATCCGGATAGCTGTACTCGTCTCCGGAATCGATAAATTCCTCATCGTAGTTCGCCCAGCCGCCCTCCGGAGCCGGAGTCGTCTCTGCCGGTGTTTCAGCTGCATTCGGATCCTCGGTCGCTGTGCCGCTTATAATGCCTTCTTCCTGGCTGGAAAGATTGGTCTCGAGATCCTGTGCCGCGCCGCCTGCCGGGAATACATTCTTATATGGAAGGACTTCCGCCATGATCTTGCTGAAAATCTCGCTGGCAAAAGTCGAATGTGCCTGCTGCTCGCCCGGCAGATGCGGAGTATCTACTACCACATAGCAGAGCACCTGCGGATTGTATGCCGGTGCATATCCGATAAAGGAAACCAGATAATTCTTCTCCGCACGCGGCTGCTTCTGCGCCGTACCTGTCTTACCAGCCACTTCGTAACCGGCAACTGCCGCCGCGCCCGCGGTACCGCCATCACCTGATACTGTCTGGTAAAGCGCATTATTAATGAAGTTCGAGGTCGATTCCGAAACCGTCTCTCGCACCAGATTTGGGGAAACGGATTTGACAACGGATCCTTCGTCGTTCAGAATCTCTTTTACCACATGCGGCTCATAATAGGAACCGCCGTTGATTAAGGACGCATATCCGGCTGCCATCTGCACCATCGTACAGTTATAGTTCTGTCCAAATGCGTTGGTCGCCAGAGAAGCCGGATCCATATTGGACGCCTGATAAATCAGACCGGACGCCTCGCCCGGAAGGTCGATGCCCGTCTTCTCGCCAAATCCGAAAATCTTCTGA
>ERZ772897.3648-NODE-3648-length-11078-cov-13.398349_pt1 | contig 11078 bp, 10 predicted proteins | sample MGYA00512125_ERZ772897 | MGnify/ENA primary metagenome ERZ772897 (study PRJEB29015, sample SAMEA2737660) | human gut metagenome | biome: human gut; feature: human-associated habitat; material: faeces | place: China | collected 2012 ... | reverse complement strand
GCCTTTCTACGGATGAACTCTCCCAGGCTTCAAACGGGTGGACATCAAAAAAGGATGAAAGGAATACTGCTTTAGGGCGTTTCCATGTATTCTACTTTCGGCACGAGGATAAAACGCAAATTGAAATATTGGCTCTGCAAAGCCAGAGCGTTCGTCTGCTGTTTATTCAGCATCAGGCAGTTTTCTACGGAGTGTTATTGCTCTTAGGATGTATTATTTTGGCTGTCATCAATAGCTGGTTGATTCGGAGCCTTTTAAGACCGGTAGAGAATTCCGTTCGTCAGCAGAAAGAATTTGTTGCAGCAGCAGGGCACGAACTAAAGACGCCGCTAGCATCGATCCGTGCTGGGCTGGAGGTACTGCAAAAGCACATTCCTTCTTCTCCGGAAATTTCAGGAGTGTTTTATGCAACGCAAAGCGAGGCTCTGCGGATGAGTCACTTGGTACAAGATTTATTGCTTCTGGCAAATTCAGATAGACAAGAACGCAAGCTGGTTTTGACAGCAATTGAACCTGATACCTTTTGCTTGCAGCTTTATGAAAAATACCAGATCTATGCCAAACAGCAACGTCATCCGTTACGTCTCAAGATTGAAGAAGCGTCATACCCTGAAATCATGGCTAACGAAGAAGCACTTACCCAGATAGGCAGTATCTTTATTACCAATGCGATTGCCCACACGAAGGAAGATACCACCATCGAAATTTGTTGTAACCTCCTGAAAAATAATGTAGTGGAAATCGGGGTACATGATTACGGTCAGGGTATTGCCGAAAAGGATTTACCACGGATTTTTGAACGGTTTTATCGCGCAGATCCCAGCCGTACGACCAATGGCCACTATGGGCTTGGGCTTTCTGTTGCAAAAAGTCTGGCAGAGCAACAATCGTTGCATATTGGAGCCCGCAATACACCCGGTGGAGGGGCTATGTTTTATATTTGCACGCAATAACCGCAAAAATCTAATAACACACGGAAGAATTGTTTAGAGGTAAAACTTGCTTAATACAACTATTTGTCATGAGGACGATTCTTTGCGTTCCTATGTTGCGAAGTTTATCGAACAATATTTTAAGCGAAACCACATACAATACAAAATATCATGTTGCCCGTCATTGCATAATCTCACAACGCGGTTTCACCCAATCGATCTATTATTTACAGATATAATATTTAGCGATAAGACAGAGATGTCCACGTTGCTGAAAATCCGTAAGCAACACCCATCAATGATGATGGTGATCTTAACAAACAATAATGAGTATAGTGATGTCTATCAGCTCATCACAACGAAACCGGGAGAAAGGAAGAAGCAAGAATGATTTTGCATAAAGAAAAGGCGGGCCGAAGCCCGCCTTAGAGTCAGTGGCAGTTTAGTGCTGCCAGATATTGTTTTCCAGATCACGCAGACGCGCTTTGTAGTCGTTAATAAGCGTCTGCGTGTTTTCTGTATCGGGAAAGCTGACCATATAGCCATCCTCAGATTCGTGAAAGCCGACAATGCCCGTATAACAGCAACAGCCGTCACGGCGGGGAAAACCGTGACGGCTGTTCAGGGATTCGCTGTTACCTATTCCGTTTTTGCGGTCAAGCGCTGTTTATCTGCGGCGCTTCTTTTTGAAAATCATGAAACCGCCAGCCAGCGCTATGCCGCCGGCAATCGGCAGCATGACCCACCATACAGGGGGCTTTGCTGCGGGGGCCGGGCTGCTTTCCGGTTTTGCAGTGGCAGCAGGTGCGGGGGCCGGGCTGCTTTCCGGTTTTGCAGTGGCAGCAGGTGCGGGGGTCGCGCCGCTGTTCGGCTTTGCAGTGGTAGTAGGTGCGGGGGTCACGCCGCTGTTCGGTTTTGCAGTGGCAGCAGGTGCGGGGGTCGGGCTGCTGTTCGGTTTTGCGGTGGCAGCAGGTGCGGTGGTCTGGCTGCTGCTCGGCTTTGCAGTGGCAGCAGGTGCGGGGGTCGGGCTGCTGTTCGGCTTTGCAGTAGCAGTGGGTGCGGGGGTCGCAGACGCTGCGTCCTTTTCAAAAATTGCCTTGACCTCCACGTCGCCGTCCGGCATGGTGAACCTGTCGTTCTCGATGGTCACGCCGCCGCTGACGACCTGCCACTCCTTAAAGTGGTAGCCCGTATTCGGTGCGGCGCTCAGATTGATTCCCGCACCTGCCACCGTGGTGGAGGGGTCTGCAGAGGCGGTGCCGTTGCCGTCCGTTGTTACGGTGACAGCATACGTTTTCACCTGCCGCGCCACCAAGGCAGACTGCCATGCAGAGAGGTTTCCGGCGCTGTCCTGCGCGCGGATATACAGGGCATCGCTGGTTTGCTGTTCCTTCAGCGTTCCTTGGATTGCAAAGCTGCCGTCCCCTGCGGCATAAACACTTTCGCCGTTTTTCCCGTAAAGGATTTCGCTGCCGGCATCCGCTGTGCCGGTGATTTGATAGGTACCCGCAGCCCTGTCCGCATAGAAGATCGGTGCAGAAAGGGTCAGCATCGGGGCGGTGGTGTCCCTGCTTACCAGCAGGAACACGCTGGTCACGTCCTTGTCCTTCACACCGTTTACACGTAGCATCAGCGTGCCGGTAAAATCAGGGATGGCAAAGGTGTTCGACCCGTCCGATGTGAGGTTCGTTTCGGTATCCATGCGTGTCACCGTGATGCTGTCGGCACCCTCGCAGGTCACAGCAAGGGAATTGCTGCCGCCGCCCACATAGGCATGGTACACGCCGTTTTCGTCCGGCGCACAGGCTGTGCCGTTCACCGAAAGGGCAAGGTTCAGCGGCGTGTACTTCGGCAGATATTCCTCGGTAGATGTGGTTTCTGCGCTGTAATACTTTGCGCCGTCCTCCGGCTCCCGGTAGGCACTTACACCGACCTTGTAGGTTGCGTTTGCCGTCAGATTTTTGGATTCCTCTGTTTCCTCGCCGCCCACGGTCAGTGCCATATCAATGGCGGTGGTGTCCTTGTCCAGGTCATAGCCAAAGCCGGTATCGACCCAACCGCCGTTTTGCTCCTGATAAATCGTCACGCGGTAGCCGTCGGCATTTTCCACAGGCTGCCATTCGGCGCGCATGACCTCGTTGCCGGTGAATATCAGCGTGGCACTAGCGGGGGCGCTCGGCTGATAGGGATTGTTGTTGGTGTAGCTAACCGGGGTGGCAAACTGCTGGCTGTCGATGGCGGCCAGGACGGTCACATTTTTGGTACTTCCGTCTTCCTCGCTGACCTCAGTGGTCTTTTCCGTCATCAGGAAGGAGGATACATAGTATTCGCCCGTCGGCATCAGCGTACCTTCTGTGGGAATGTTGACCGTATTGACTTGGGTGGTATCCACGACCTGTTCGTCCACAAGGTAGGTTGCCTCGCCGGGTTTGCTACCCAGATAGGTACGCAGGGTGTAGGTCGTGTTCTCTGCGGGGTACTTCACCCCGCCGGTGAGCGTATTGCCGTTCTGCGTCAGATCCAGCTTTTCAAACGGTGCAACTGCAAAGCCCTTTTCATCGGTAAAGCTCAGCGCACTCGTACTGACGGTATAGTTGCCGCCCTCTTTCAGGCGTAAAACTGCCATACGGTATTGCTTGCCGTCATCTGCCGATTTTTTCATGTCCGCCAGAATGGTTGCGTTGATGTCCGCGTTGGGGTCAATATCGCCGTCGTTGGCGATCCAGTTGATGGGAATGGACGAACCGTCGTCCTTTGCAACTGTCAAATTGTTTTGGATGTCCGCATCGGTGACATTGTTGTCAAACGCCAGCACGATGTACGGCGTTTCGCCCGAAGCGGCAGAAACCGTGATATTTGCCGTACTGCCGTTTGCAGGCGGCGCTGTTTCCAGCTCCATCAGCATGGCAGGCTCTTCCCCGCTGTTTTCCAGCGATACGCCCTGCACCAGCGGCTCAACGCCCTTGGACGACCAGTCCCATTCGGGCAGCTTGCCGAGCCACTTGGTTTCGATATCCCAGCCGCCGCCCATGCGGAAATTGGTCTGCACAATTTGCGGCACAAGCACCCACACGCGGGCGTCAATAATTTTTATGTCTACGCCCGCCATCGCGCCGAGGTAGACATCCACATTCTTAAACGCCTGCTCCATGCTCTCGCTGACGTTTGCGTTTGTGACGGGGAAGGTCGTCTGCCCGCCCACGATCAGATCGATGTCCGTGCTGGGAAGTTTAATACCGCTGAGAAACGGGATGCCAAGGCTGCTCGGAATCTGCAGCTGACCCTTAACAATGCTGTTGGCGCCGATGCCGAGATACACGGTGTCCTTGTTTTGGTTTGCACCGCCGAACGCGCCCAGCCTGATTGCGGTATTTATGGTAAAGATGTCCAGTGTATTGCTCGGCAGATTGAGGGCAAGTTCCTCCGAACCGCCGAAGTAGATACCCTTGTAGGTATTTCCTTGATATGTACGTTCCTGCCCGTTGAGTTGGAGAGAATAGCCGAAACTGTCGATGATCTGCGCGTTCTTTCCCAGCCCGACGATGCCGACATCCGTTGCCTTGAGGGAAATTTCACTGGGTCCCAGAACGACATTGCCTGTACCCTCAATCAGATGCATATAGGTACCTGTCAGCGCACCCCGCAGCTTGATGGGCGGGATGGCGAAGTAGTCGCCGTTCACGGTTTTTGCCAGATTCTTAAAGCCCGCGCCGCCGCCGTTAAGCTGCCCGACAGGAACGGGCGGCACAAGGGGGATGCCGGGGCTGGACTTGACATAGAACCACAGATCATCGGGAATGAGCGAGCCGTCCTTTTTACTGCGTACCAGCGCCAAAGATGCTTCCGTTTCAAACAGGTCGAAGGCGTTCAGCTCCAACTCAAAGGCATAGCGTTCCTCACCCTTGAAGGTGTTGACCTCGCCGCTGATGCTGGTAAGATCCAGCGCCATCAGCTTTGCGGTGTCAAAGCTGCCTGTGGCCTTTACGCCGTTGACCTTGAACTCGTTGTTTTTGGCATTCAAGCCGTAGCCCAGCTTTTCCATCGAGAACTCGGCACCATTGAAGATGGTCCGGAAACCGATGTTGCCGCTGAACACAAGGTTCCCTGCCGCGTCGGCTTTTGCGTTTTCCAACTTGACCGCGGCATAGGGAATGTCCACAAAAACGATGGCATCGTTCTTTTCGGGTTCAATTTGGAACGCAAAGCCGTCCTTTGTAAGTGAAATTTGCAGGTCATTTTCCGCGCCGTTTTTCGGCTGATAGAACTTGAAGCTCGGCGCATTCAGGCTTACGCCGCTGTGTTCGATCGTGCCGTCCTTTTTGATGACCAGCTTTCCGCTGCTCTTATTCCATGTCGCCGTGACGGAGGGCGAGAGCATCGCCGCGCCGCCGGTAAAGGTGAATTCCGTTCCGTTCTTGCTCTCATAATCGCCGCTGATCAGCGCAACAGGTTCTCCGTACTGCTTTTTCAGCGCTTGCAGCGCGGCATCGTCCGCCACATACTCCACCGTCACGCCGCCGTTTACGGCGAACGCGGCAAGCCGCTTGGCAGAAATGGCAGCATCCACCGCATCCGGCTGGGAGGGGACATTCTCCGCGCCCGCCTTGATCAGATCATGGAAGCCCCAAAGGAAGTGGGAGTAATATTCCGAACCGCTGCCTTCTTCCTGTTCCGAACTGCCGTCTTCTCCCTGTGTGGCATAGGCAGCGCTGTCACACTGCACCCAGGTATCCAGCGGCTTATCGCCCGGTGTTACACTGACGGTCTGCGCCAAGGCAACGCGAATCGGCTTGCCGCTGACGGAGGTGATTTCTTGTTCATAGTAATCTGACAGTCCCACAAAGGGATTTGCCCAAGGGTAGCCATCCGTATAGACTTCGGTGATGTAAATGCCGTCCTTATCGCCCCAGCTGGAATACCCTTTGGGAACGGTTTTTGTGCGCAGATCTTCCACGGGCGCGGTGAATACCGAGTTTTCGGTGGTAATTTGCGGGTTCTCCCCCTCCGGCACGGTGGTACGGCTCATTTTAATGGCAGGACCGCCCGGCTTTTCCAGCGTGGAGGTATGTCCCGTGGCGGTAAAGCAGTTGAACGAATACCCCCATTGAAAACCGTAGTCACGATTCCAATCTTGTGGCATACTGTCTTTGTCGATGTAAATCGTACCGACCGACGCCAGCACACCCCATGTGTCGGAGGATGCCCCGTTCTCCTTGAGTTGGACAAGCTCATAGTAGACCGTCGCCTTTGCTTTGATCAGGCTAAGGGCGGTCAGCAGCGAATACTCCACCTTGATGGCATTCGCGCTGCCGTTCGGCGTTTTGGTCACAAATTCTGCTTTTATCGGCTCAGTCACCACGCCCTCTTTCTTTTCTCTGCCTTGGTCATAGGTGATAAAGGTGCAGCGCGGCGCCTGCCCGATCAGTATGCTTTCCTCATCGGACTTTGCAGCGGGCACAACCGTGAGGTAGGCATAAGTACCCCATAATTTGCGAAACGTCATATAGATGTACTCGTTTTGCAGGGAAAGCGAGCCGTCCTCCAATGTGACGGTTTTTACCGCCCCTTCGGACGGAAAAATGTTCCCCGGCAAAGCCAGCACCTGCATGGGCAGCGCGCCCAGCAGCAGGCAAAGGCTCAAAAGCAGGGATAGAAATTTTTTCATGTTGCGTCCTCCTCGTGTTTTCTTTTTTGCTTTTCCCGTTCATGCAGCCGCATACAAACGACCGTCAGCACAACGGCCGCTGTGAACGCCGCAACGCCCACCAGCACATAGGCGCCCGCGTCCTCCCGCAGCAGCATCGCACCAAAGCCGCCCCAGGCAGCGGTCTGCCCCTGCCCGACAACCCTGTCCGCTGTCTGCATCAGTGCCGCAAACAGCAGCATACACACAGCGCTCAGTCTGCCGATGCCGCGTTTCTGCCTTCGTCGGGTATTTTTTCGTATCTGCCTTTTGACAAGCTCGACCCGCCTTGTGGTATCATACATATCGGTGGAAGCCTCCTCTCCGGTTTGCTGAAGTCTTGGGTGAAAAGTCCTTTCACCTATATAGGTACAAAAATTCGGGAAAACTCTCACCCAAAATGCAAAAATTTACAAAAAATGTGGGAGCCGCCCAAAAGCAGCTCCCAAGAATCGGATGTTCGGTTATTCTTTTCGTACCATACGAAGTGCAGACAGCTTTCCCGCCGCCACCAGTAGCACCGGCAGGGAATAGGCGATGTACTGCGCTGCGCCGCCGTAGGTAATCAGCAGGTTGTAGATGGCGTGCAGGGTGATTGCCGCGCCCAGCAGCCCGCAGGTTCCGGCAATCTTCAGCCATGTGCGCTGCCATGTGTAGGCAAGCCCGGCACCCACAATGATGCCGCACAAAACGTGCATAGCACCCGTGCCGAAGCCCCGGAAAAAGATGAACGAGAATCGGTCGGCGCCGTTCTGGATGAGATAACACACATTTTCAAAGGTGGCAAAGGCGAGCGCGACTGTGATGGCGGTGGGCTTGATTTTTTCACCCTCCGGCTCAAACACCAGCAGGTAGAATGCCAGCGGCAGCAGCTTCATGATTTCCTCCACCACCGGCGCAATCTCCGCCGTGGCGGCAAGGGCGTCTGCGTGATAGACCGCAGCAAGAAAGGTGTTGATGTAGGCGGAAAGCAGACATACTCCCATTCCGGCAATACAGAACAGAAAAAAGCGGAGCTGCCGCCTGCCCATGCACAAGGCGGCCACCAGCAGCGGGGACACCATACAGAGGAAGATATTTTCAATGTAGGTCATACTTCCACCGCCTTTTTTACCGCGGGCAGCAGTCCCAACAGGGCGAGAGTCAGGAGCAGATCGCACCAGAAGGCAGGGCTTGCGGGAGAGGTAGCCGACCAGAAACACCCCACCGTCCAGAGCAGATATTCCGAACCGACATAGCAGAGCACGCCGACGTGGAAATACCGCCTATTCCGCGCTTCGCCTGTCCGGGTATTCGCATAAAAAAGCCCCCGTGCCGCGCAGAAGGACAGCCAAATCATCAAGCCGCACCAAATCAGGTTGGATAGGATATCCCCATAGGTGCAGTAGAACACCAGCAGCGGCACGCCGACCAAGGGGGCGAGCCACGCTTTTCGGCAGCAAAAGCTGCGTTCCTCCGAATCAGTCAGAGTGACCTGCAAAATCCGCAGAAAAATCGCGCTGGCGACCCAGCCGAACTCCGACACATAAAAGACCCGCGGCGTGGTATGGAACAGCAGCAGGTACAGCGTCCAGTAAAGCGACCCCAAGGCAAAGCATCCGTAGAAGCAAAGCAACAAAAAGTACGCCTGTCTGCGACTTTTTTGCCATGCAATGCCCGAGAGCACCGCGCCAAGGAAGGTAGTCAACAATTGCAGCAGGTTTTCAATCAGCTCCATGCCGCCCCTCGCCTTTCCTGTCCGAACTATCCTCCCGGTTCATCTGCCTAAGTCGGAAGCACAGAACCGTCACGCACACGCCCAAAAGAAAGGACAATAGCCCTATGACAATGTACCCGAGTGCCGCACCCCCGCCATACATACTGGCGGCGGTTTCATAGCCCGCGTAGTCGCCGGGTCGGATTCCCGCAACCACACCGGGCATGGCAAAGGACACACCCACAATCAGCACAAGGCACGCCGCAGTAGCAGAAAACATGGCGATTGTACCGCGTCGTCGCTGTTCCTTGCGCTGTCTTGCGGCGATGCGCCGCTTTGTTTCCGCAAAGCGTTCTTCATGGCTCCGCATTTGTGATTCCCTCCCGTTCCAGTAATTTACGCAGGCTCTCTTTTCCGCGATACACCAGATTGGTGATCTGCTTCACGTTTTTTCCCATAACCTCTGCCGCCTGCTCGTAGCTCATCCCCTCAAAGTAGGTCAGATACAAAACCTCCCGATAGTCCGGGTTCATTTCGCCCATACAGCCGTGCAGGATGCGGTTGCGCTCTGCTGTGCCGATGACCTCCTCCGCCAGCAGCTGAGCGTCCGGTTCGTCGGTCAGCGCATCCAGGCTGAACATCAGCCTTCGTTTGCTTTTATGGCGCAGCGCCATGTGCCGCGCCGCCTTATACAGATACGCCTTGAAACCGCCGTCGCGGATGCGGGGCTTTTTCGTGAACAGATAGGCGAACACATCCAGCATCAGCTCCTCTGCCTCGTGTATATCGTGCAGGTAGCCGTCGAGGTACAGGGTCAGGGGATCGCCGTATTTTTCCATCAGAGCCTCCAGCCCCGCGTCATCGCCGTTCAGATACTGGCGGTAAAAATCCCCGTCGCAGACCATGGTGTTCCCCTCCTTCCTTCGTTCATTATACGCCGTGTGGGTTATCGCGGTGGATGTACTCCGGTATGCCGCAGCCGACCTCCGCCTTGAATTTCAGCGACAGGCTGCGGCTGCACAGCCCGCATTCGTGCGCCAGTTCCTCTAAACGCAGATCCTCGCGCAGATGGGTGGAAATATATTGCAGGCAGTTTTTGATGACGGCTCTCTGTGCGCCACCTTTTCTGTGCGCCGCCTTTTTGGTATCCACCACGCGGTTGCAGAAATCCAACGGCACCGGGCAGAGTGCGTGCAGTTGTTCGCAGCATGGAAAAACATCCATAAAGCACTCCCTTTTCTCTCTAACTGTATCACAATTCTTTCATTACAGTCAAGATATCGACAATAAATGCAAGGGCTGGCTGCCCCTGCAAAAAAGGGCGGGCTTGTGATTTTTTGCAAAGGTTATTGAGTGTTGGAGCTTGTTCTTGTTTATGTCATGTCATAGTTAAGCCGGCAAAAAGCATAAAAGACAAAGCTATCGCTTTATAACTCTTTGTGTTTTTCGATAATATATGAGAACAGGGCTTACGAAGCGGGAAAAGACCACCGATATTTGGTTTGACGAGAAAGACCCCCTTATCCATATCCGCACCCACAACACCGACTTAAAGAAGCGGCTTGCCGCCTACGCCGGACAGCACCCCGACCAGTGCCGCCAGACCGACGCAGACCCCGAAACGGGCTGCATGGAGTTTGATATTGCAAAGGGGCGTTTCTCTTTCCGTCTGACCGCCCCATACAACGAGGAACGGCGGGAAGCTGCGCGGCGGTCTGCCAGAGAAAACAAGGCCACTGACAGGCTGAAATGAGGTGGATTTATTCATAACCATGTGCTATGATATTTATAGATAGTGAAACTTCCTTTCAATTTTTTCGTCTATACAAGTAACAGAGAAGAACAGGAGGCTTGTTCCATGAGAAAAAAGAGATTGATGATTGCAATAGCTTGTATCATTTTAGTAGGTATCGCGGTAATCGTATTTTTTTCACAACAGGGGAAAAAACCGTATAAGGATTTGGACGCAGCGCAGATTGTTTCCGCTAAAGTGTTATTAACACCGCCAGACAAAACGATTGAGATTGAAAATATCCAAGAATTAGTTGAATATTTGAATGATGTTGTTGTCTATAATGAGGATAATTCTTACACAGAGTATGATGGACAAGGCGTTGTTTTTACCTTGACTATGGTAGACGGTACACAAACAGATATTATGGCGTATAACCCATTTATTGTCATTGACGGTATCGGTTATAAGACAAAATATGAGCCATGTGAAGCACTCAACAGCTATGCAAATGAATTACTAAACTCTGGGACTGCCAATATAATTTTGGAAGAACCGCCCACATTAAGCGTTGTGAGTGACGAAACCGCTATCGGTGCAGTATTAGGAACTTATTCGTGGCAAAAAACAAATATTGACGGAACTGCTGAAAGCACAATAGCTGATAGCCCACACCCGTTAGAGTGCAAGGATCTGTTGTCCCCGCCATTTGAAACAACAGAAACAACAGCTACATTAAGATTTACAGAAGACCCAGATACAATTTTAAGTGTGCAGTGCTGGAGTGACGAACATTGGGGAGAGCCTGCTACAAACAGCGAAGATGTAACTATTGTTGGAAACGTACTCACTCTTAAACTGGGCGGATATATTTATGAAGTAACAGCTGAATGGAATACTGAAAATGGCTATGGCGGAACAGCAAGCTATTTTATATATTTGAAAACAGCAGACTAAAATTGAATAGCCACCCACAAGGGCAGCCGAGAAAATCGACTGTCCTTTTTCTATGCCGACAGGCAGAAAGGAGCGACC
>ERZ772897.3640-NODE-3640-length-11118-cov-4.903281_pt1 | contig 11118 bp, 11 predicted proteins | sample MGYA00512125_ERZ772897 | MGnify/ENA primary metagenome ERZ772897 (study PRJEB29015, sample SAMEA2737660) | human gut metagenome | biome: human gut; feature: human-associated habitat; material: faeces | place: China | collected 2012 ... | reverse complement strand
ATGATGCGTGATGCTAAGATCACAGAGATCTACGAAGGAACAAGTGAAGTTCAGAGAATGGTTATCTCCGGCGCACTGTTAAAATAATAATTTAACAGCTGGAAGATCATAACTATAAATGAAAATAAGGAGTGAAATACAGTGAAAATCGTTGTTTGTGTAAAACAGGTGCCGGATACTAAGGGCGGCGTAAAGTTCAAACCGGATGGAACACTTGACAGAGCAGCTATGCTCACAATCATGAACCCGGATGATAAAGCTGGTCTGGAGGCAGCTCTTCGCTTAAAAGATCAGTATGGTGCAGAAGTTACAGTAGTTACAATGGGTCTTCCGAAGGCTGAGGAAGTTCTTCGTGAGGCTATGGCTATGGGCGCTGATAACGGTATCCTTGTTACAGACCGTGTTCTCGGCGGTGCTGATACATGGGCTACATCCCAGACAATCGCTGGTGCTTTAAGAAACCTTGACTATGACCTCATCATCACAGGCCGTCAGGCTATCGATGGTGATACAGCTCAGGTAGGTCCGCAGATCTCCGAGCACCTTGGTCTTCCGGTAATCAGCTATGCTGAGGGCATCGAGATCGATGGCGATTCTGTAATCGTTAAGCGTCAGTTCGATGATAGATACATGATGTTAAAGGCTAAAATGCCGTGCTTAATTACAGCACTTTCTGAATTAAATGAGCCGCGTTACATGACTCCGGGCGGAATCTTCGATGCATACAAGAAAGAGATCACCGTTTGGGGCAGAAAAGATCTGAAAGATGTCCTTGATTCCAACCTTGGTCTTAAGGGATCCCCGACTCAGATCGCTAAGGCTTCCGACAAAGTAAGAAAGGGTGCAGGCGTTAAGGAGACAAACCTTGATCCGTCCGCAGCTGCAAATTACATTGTTGAGAAACTTACTGAGAAACATGTACTTTAATTCAAAAAAAGAAAAGTGTGGTGAAAAGTGATGAATTTAGCAGAATATAAGGGTGTATATGTCTTTGCACAGCAGGTAGACAATCAGATCAGCAGCATCGCTCTGGAGCTGATCGGTAAAGGTAAAGACCTGGCAAAAGATTTAGGAACAACTGTAACAGCAGTTTTAGTTGGTTCCAACGTAAAAGGTCTTGCAGACGAACTCGGTGAGTACGGTGCAGACAAAGTTATCGTTGTTGACGATCCGGAATTAAAGGATTACAGAACTGAGCCGTATACTCATGCGATCACAGCTGTTATCAACGAGTTCAAGCCGGACATCTTCTTAATCGGTGCTACAGCAATCGGTCGTGACCTTGGCCCGCGTGTTTGCGCACGTATCCATACAGGTCTTACAGCAGACTGCACACAGCTCGATATCGGAGATTTCCCGCTCGTAGCTATGCCGGGTAAAGAGCAGAAACATGGTCAGCTCCTTATGACCCGTCCGGCATTCGGCGGCAACACGATCGCTACAATCGCTTGCCCGGAATTCCGTCCGCAGATGGCTACAGTACGTCCAGGCGTTATGCAGAAGCTTGACCGTGAGGCTGGCAGAAAAGCTGAAATTATCGAATTCAACCCGGGCTTCACTCCGGACAACAAGTACGTTGAGATTCTCGAGATCGTTAAGGCAGTATCCGACGTAGCTGATATCATGGATGCAAAGATCCTTGTTTCCGGTGGCCGTGGAGTTGGCAGCGCAGAGAACTTCAAACTGCTTGATGACCTCGCTGAGGCTATTGGCGGTACAGTAAGCTGCTCTCGTGCAGTTGTAGATTCCGGCTGGAAGCCGAAAGATCTTCAGGTAGGACAGACTGGTAAGACTGTTCGTCCGCACGTATACTTCGCAATCGGTATTTCCGGTGCTATCCAGCACGTAGCTGGTATGGAAGAGTCTGACATCATCATTGCGATCAACAAAGATGAGTCCGCTCCGATCTTCGATGTAGCTGACTACGGTATCGTAGGCGACTTAAACAAGATCGTTCCGATGCTGACAGAGAAGATCAAAGAAGCAAAGGCTGCAGCAGCTAAATAATTTACGTGAATTGTATATACCAGGGTGAAAAGGTCTAAAGTCCGATGCAAGCTTGCTTGCAGGAGGAGTTTTGACCTTAGCACCCGCCAAAAACATGAATATATTAAAGTAGGCAGAGTGATTTTGCCGGTAGTGTTATAACAGGTGATGATCCCCGTCCGGGTTTCCGGGCGGGGATTTTTGCGTCTATATAGTCGGAAGAAAGTGCCGACGTCTGTTTTACAGGTGTTCTTTTTGCATTGGAAAACCATCACAAGATAAATGTTGTGTGTAATTGAAAAACAGATCCAATATTTGACCGCATTCGACAAAAACAAGAAAATAATTGTTTGAGAAATTACGATAATGATGCTAAGGTGTGGATAAACAAGCAGTTGCAGACGTGCAAATGTGAATGACTAACTTGAGATGGTCGAAATATACAAAAAGGAGGACGGTACATGAACAAGCAGGAGCTGTTTGAATATATCGCCAGTCAGGAAGAGTTTCTAAATCATATAAGTGATTCAGTCTGGGATAATCCGGAAACCTGTTATTCAGAAAAGGTTTCTTCTGAAATAATCTGTAAGGCTCTTGAGGAGCAAGGCTTTCATGTGGAAAAGGGCATTGCAGGAATACCTACCGCATTTACAGGAACATTTGGTCATGGAAAACCGGTAATTGGCTTTCTCGGTGAGTTTGACGCATTGTCAGGTCTCAGCCAGGTAGCCGGGGCAACTGAAAAAATTGCAATTCATTCTGGTGGAAACGGTCATGGATGCGGCCATAATCTTTTAGGAACTGGTTGCCTTGCAGCAGCGATCGGATTGAAGAAATACTTGACTGAGAGTGGAAAAGAAGGAACCGTGATTTTCTATGGATGTCCGGCTGAAGAAGGCGGTGGCGGAAAGACATTCATGGCAAGGGAGGGATGCTTTGATCATCTGGATGCTGCGATCGCTTGGCATCCGGGAGACGCATATGGAAGTTCCGCCGGAAGTACACTTGCGAACTGTCAGATCTATTTCCGCTATAAAGGAATCAGTTCTCATGCTGGAATTTCCCCACATCTTGGACGAAGTGCGTTGGATGCGGTGACATTGTTTAATGTGGGAATCCAGTTCCTCAGAGAGCATGTTCTTCCTTCTGTCAGGATGCATTATGCAGTAACTGATACAGGTGGATTTTCTCCGAATGTTGTTCAGCCGACAGCAGAGGTGCTCGTATTGTTAAGAGCAGAAGATAACGCAACAGTTGCGGATGTGCGGTCCAGAGTGGAAGATATTGCGCGAGGTGCAGCGTTAATGACAGGAACGGAATTGGAGATTGATTTTGTAAAAGCAACTTCGAACACTGTTCCGAACCATGTTTTAGGGCGTGATGCAGTTGAAAATTTGAAATTGCTGAAACTTCCGGAATTTTCAAAAGAAGATGTGGAATTTTACAGCAAGATTTCAGCAACAAACAAGAATGGAAATCCAGGACATCCGATCGCAGATACGATTCCGGATTTCAAACCAGTTGAGATCGTATTCCCGGCATCCTCCGATGTCGGAGACGTAAGCTGGATTGTACCGACGGTTTCTCTTAGTGCCCCGACATGGCCGGTTGGTACAGCAGCACATTCCTGGCAGGCTGTTGCTGTTGGAAAGAGTACACCGGCACACAAGGCAACACTGATGGTTGGCGAGGCAATGGCCGGAGTCGCAGTGGACCTGATTGAAAAACCGGAATTACTGGAACAAGCCAAGGAAGAATTAAATAGAAGATTAAAGGGCAGTAAGTATGAATGCCCGATCCCTAAAGGAGTCGTTCCGAGAGCACTTTCCATGAAAAAATAAGATTTTTGCAACTGGAAGATAAGTAACTGTACTAGAACCGGGAGATGGTCCAAAAAGGATCCATCTTCCGGCAAGAGAAAAGGGGGACTTTATATGCCTACACAAACTATCATATGTCTGGTCGTATTCGTAGCAACTCTGGCGCTCTACATGTCCAACAAATTTCCTCTTCCGTTGGTGTCAATGGCTGCGATGGGCATCTATGTTATCACAGGATGTCTTGAGCCGAAAGCTGCGTTAAGCTGCTTTTCAAATTCATCTGTTATTATCATGGGATCCATGTTTATTGTAGCAGGTGGACTCAGCCGTACCCAGATGGTCCATAGGGTAACGAACCTTGCTTATAAGGTTTCTGGTGGAAGTTTCCAGAAAGGTATGATCCTGTACTGCCTGGTTACCCTTGCAATCGCTCAGGTAGCACCATCAGCGATCTTAATTTTCTCTATTTGTTATCCACTGGTTTCGGATTTCTGCCGTAAGAATAATCAGAGTCCATCCAAGGCGATGTTCTCCATCGTACTGATCTGTATCTGTACCGTAACATCCCTTCCGATCGGTTCCGGCGCTACTTCCTACATTACAGCAAATACCATGTGGGAGACCTACGGTGTGACAGCAAGAGAAGGAATGTTTGATCCGATGCTTGTATATATGCCGACACTTGTTCTTTCGGTACTGTTTGCGATGTTCTATTGCCCGAAGGTTGCACCGGATTACGGTCCTCTCTATACAGAAGTTCAGTTAAGACAGATGAAAGAGCAGAAACCATTACCGCCGTTCCAGGAGTTCTGTGGTTATGGAATCTTCGTTGCAGTTGTTATCGCAATCTTATTCTCCAATAAGCTTCCGGCAACGATCCCGACATGGATGATCTGCTTTATCGGTGCTGTTTTAACGATCCTTACAGGTGTTCTTTCTGAGAAGGAAGCGATGGAATCCTTAACAATGCCGCCGATCTTCCTCTATATCGGTTCTCTGGCAGTTGGTAACGCACTTGTTGCATCCGGCGCAGGCGATTTTATTGCGCAGGGACTTCAGGCGATCCTCGGTGAAAATCCGTCCAAGTGGCTCGTAATTATCCTTTTCTGGTTCGCAGGCTTCATCGTAACACAGTTCATGTCCAACATGGCTCTGTATTCCGCATTACAGCCGGTTGTACTGCTCTTATGCGCAACATATGCATGGAACCCGACAGGACTTTTCAATATGTTATGGAAAGCTACATTCACCTCTTACCTGACACCGTTATCCACAGTTGCAATTCCGCTTTGTATGTCAGTTGGTGGATATAAGCAGAAAGACCTCCTTAGAATGGGACTTGTTCCGGCGCTTGTTATTTCAGTTGCGAACATCGTATGGTGCGGATTATTCTTCCCGCCATACTAAAGAATGAGGTTTATAAAGGAGAAAATTGTTTATGACGGGTGATAAAAAGATAAATTTTGGCTGGGTGATCGTTGCATATGGTGTTCTCTGTATGCTGGTGCTTCACTATGGTACGATCGGAAGTCAGGCAATCTTCTTGTTACCGATTACGAAAGATCTGGGGGTCAGCACAACAACGCTGACCCTTGCGTCTACGTACAGCACCATCGTGAGCTTTGTTGTTACTCCGATAGCAGGAAAGCTCATGAACGACAAAAGCTTGAAAAAGCTGTTATTTATGGGGGTACTTGGAACTGGTGCCACAATGGTGGCACAGAGCTACGTTACATCTGTTTATGCGTATTATGCAGTGATCCTTGTGAGAACAGTGTTTAACCCGTTTGCGCTGATGATGCCGTTCGCAACGCTGGCGGCGCGCTGGTTCCCGAAAGAGAGCCGGTCCTTTGCGACAAGTATCATCTTTGTGGGAATCAGTCTTGGTGGAGTTTTATTATCGAATCCGCTGACAGCGGCCATCGAGATGTTTGGCTGGAGAGTGACGTACCGCTGTTACGGATTTGTGGCGATGCTTCTTGTATCTCCACTGGCTCTTATCTTTGTCCGGGATTATCCGGATGGATATGAGGAACAGATTCGAGCAGAGGAGCCGGAAGGCCCCGGAGAAAAGGCTGATTTTGTCACACTGTTTAAGGATCCACGGTTCTTATTGATCGCAGTGGGAATGGGATGTATTTCCTTTATCGGATGTTCCCTGTACCATATTTCCTCTTATGTACAGTCACTCGGATATGACGCACAGTTTGGTGCAACCGTCATTTCACTGTACAATTTCGTATGTATCTTTTCAAAGATGATCATGGGACGCCTGTTCGATCGGAAAGGACTAAAGGGCGGAGTGATCTTTGGGGCGATCGGAATCATCGGTTCCTATCTCTTGATGACGATCTCCGTACTTCATTCCAGTGTTCCGATGCTTTTGCTCATCGCGTTCTTCTATGGAATCGGAAATACATGCCAGAGCATTACGGCTCCGTCCATGGTTTCTGGAGTATTTGGAGTTAAAAACTACAGTGAGATCTATGCAAAACTCAGCACCGTTACACTGGCGATCAGTGCGGTGAGCACGCCGGTTATTTCCGCAATCTATGAGAAGAGCGGAAACTATATGGCCGCTTGGGGATTATGCATGGTTTTATCGATCGTTTCCACCGTTTGTCTTCTGTTTGTAGGAAAGCTGAAGCCGAAAAAATAAGTGAGATGACAGATGATGCTGAAACAGCAAGGAGGTTCTTATGGAAATGTTAACAATGATTTGTGAAAAATTATGGATCGTCATGATGCTGGCAGCATTTTTTATCTGTCTCGCAAAAGGATGGCTGAGAAAGGGCTTTTACATCACGAGAGAGCAGGGAGAAGAGAACGAATACCGGGAAAAGCTGGAAAAAGAGAAAAAAAGACAGGAGATCTTGAAAAAATCGAAGATGAGCTGCCGTGCAGAAAAGTGATTTCCGGATAGAATAAAGGCTCTAAGATCAATAGTCAGGGTGGGATTTTTTAGAATTCCATCCTGTTATTGATTTTAGAGCCTTTATTACTGTCATACGCTAGGAAGAAGGTGCCCGTGGCATGTCATACAGACTGGATTGTCAGTGCAGAGTGATCTCAGAGTAGTATTGATTATTGGACCAGGGTAGATACTCAGCACGTACCTTTTGAATCTGATCCTGATAATAGGTACGGATCATGGAACAAAAATCGGTGACATAGGTGGGAAGATTACGCTGGGCAGAGGTGATGAGATCAATGGACATGAAATCACTGTAATTTTCGAGTTTTAACACCTGAAGCTTGGCGGAAGAGGATATTTCACTATGACAGGAGAGATCGGCTTTGATTAACTGGTTTTCCGGGCAGAACATGGCTGCCTTTCCAGATTTACAAATTGCCATCTGGGCATTGTTATCCTCGATCTTAAAAATATACTTGGACTCGAATCCAGCTTTCAACATGGTTCGATGCAGGTTTTGTGCCATGATACTGATATTGGAACTTGCTGTCAGGGGAATCATAGAAAGCTCTTTGCGTGTCAGCGTCTTTCTGGATTCATCCCAGTCGGGGATCCGCTCTTTTAAAAGATCTGGGGATGCGAGAAAGACGATATCTTCCTCACCGATCCGATCAGCACGGGTGTTGGCAAGGGCTGTGCAATTGGCGCCGAGAATTACATCGGCGGTTCCTTCATCCAGCACTTTTTCTGTGTAGGCACTGTGAATAAAATAGACGTCGAGTTCTACATCCGGATATTTTTCATGAAACTCCAGAAACGGATCGATCAGAAAAATCCGTGCCCGGTTTAAGTGGGTTCCGAAGCGTATTGTGCCGTGGATCGAGGAAGTATCTGTCTTTAGCTTTTGCAAGGTTCCTTCTTCGATATCCCGGATTTGAATAAAGGACTGGTAGAGCGTTTTTCCGGCTTCAGTAAGTTGAAGATGAGGAGTGCGTTCAAAAAGCTTTACTCCACAAGAAACTTCAAGACGGTGGATATGGTTACTGAGACATTGTTGGGTTACAAATGCTTTCTGTGCCGCTTTAGAAAAGCTCATCTCTTCGACTGCATACATAAACATCAATTGGTTCGTTGTCATAATGGTACCTCGAATCATAAAAGAGGGTCGCACAAGTTTTTTGTTGTAGAAAAAACACATACAAGTTTTTTGTTGTGCGGTTGATAAAACATCATAAAAAAAATTAGTATTCTTTGATGCAATTTACAGACATATACTCTTTTATTTTATCATTTTAGAACGATAAAAACAACTGTGGGTTTTATGACTGATTATGAGAAAATATTACAGATAGATCACTGTATCTAAAACTGGATAAAACAGTTATACAAAGGATGAGGACTGTGCTATGATAAAATGAAAGAAAGCGATGAGGAATGGATGATAGGGAGCTTTCGACATAGTTACTGCAGAAAATCATGTACATCTAAGAAGAGACAGCGGGAGGTAGGTTTATGAATTTACTCGATCTATTCAGTCTTCAGGGAACCTTGTTTGCATTGATGATTGTCGGAGCAATCTTAAAGAAAAAGGAGATCATCGATGCCAATGGAAAGAAATGTCTGACGGATTTATGCATCAACGTGGTGATCCCATGTAATATCTTTAAGTCGTGCCTGATTGAATTCAACATGGAAATATTTCGGTCCTGTGCGTTGCTTTTACTGGCGGCGGTGATCATGCAGGCGGTCTGTCTGACTTTAAATAAGTTTATCTTTAACCGGTATGTGCCGCGGAGAAGGAAAGTCCTCCAGTACTGCACGATCGTTCCAATGAGTGGATTTCTCGGAAATCCGATCGCAGAGGCGATCTATAATGAGATCGGAGTTTTGTATACTTCAATTTTCCTGATCCCTATGCGGATCATCATGTGGTCGGTGGGGACAACTTATTTTGTGGCGGATGAGAAGGTGGATAAGAAGAAAGTCGCGAAGAACGTGCTGACACATCCATGTCTGGTCGCAATTTATCTGGGCTTGATCTGCATGGTGACTCAGGTGAAGCTTCCAGCCGTCATCACGGCGACAGTGAAGTATCTTGGGAATTGTAACAGCGCCCTCACGATGCTGATCGTGGGAACGATTTTGGCGGATGTAAAAATTACAACGATCTTTAATAAAGATACAGCCATGTTTTCTGTATTCCGTCTGATCATTCTCCCGGCAGCAGCACTGGTCGTTGGACTTGGACTTGGACTTGATGCCACATCACTGGGAATCAGCGTTCTGATGACCGGCATGCCTGCCGGAGCTACGGCGGCGATTTTTGCGGCAAGATATGACAGTGACGCCTTGTTTGCAACGAGATGCGTGGTTATGACGACGCTAATGTCCATGCTGACCCTGCCAGTCTGGTGTTATCTGGCAGGGTGAGAGGCCCCGGCAGGTCGATTGTTTTCAGCCAGGAGAAGCGCTAGAAATTTTTGTTCATTTGAAAAACGGCACACCGCATGCGATAGAGAACGTAAAGCTAGGGGGTTGTGCCGGTTCTTGTGAGTGCAGCGTTCGCGGCATCCATAAAGTTCCGGATTGCCTTCCACTGGTAAGGCTGTTCCAGAGAACCGAAGCGGATCTTATATTTTGCGGATCGTCCGAGATGGATGATCCGCATTTTTTTGCGCTGCTCAGGGGAGAGGGAGCTCATGGCAAGGTTCAGCGGGGAGATGCAGGCGCCTTTTCCGGCGGCGCAGAGCTCCAGAAGCATTCCCATATTGTCGGACTGGGTCTTTACGATCGGTTTGAAATTGCCCATGGTGATGAAGTGTCTTCCGAGCTGACCGGCGATGTCTGTGGCGTAGTTTAGAAGGAATGGGCAGTGTTCGAAGATCGAGAAGTCTTCCGGGCTTCTTAACATTAACGGTTCTGGCTGTGAATCTGTCAGTGCAGGGAGATCCTGGACAGAAAAGGAGACAGTGCCAGCGGTGCCATGAGTGAAATCAGAGCCGGAGCAGCAGATAGTCTTTGAAAGATGTAAAAATAGGGCATCTGCTGGGGCGGCATCGGAAATGACCTCATGAAACAGAGAATCAGCAAGCAGAAGGACGACCTCCTCCTCATAGAAATCGCTCAGAGTGATCCCTGGCAGAAAATCCGGGAACTTCGCGATGGCGAGATCGATCTTATGTTCCATCAGGTCTTTTTGTAGTCCAGAGTTCGCATTTTCGATGACCTGGATCTCCATATGCGGGTAGCGGCGTTGGTATTCCGTGATGATCGCGGGCATGATGGCGTGGCAGCGGGTAAAGGAGATGCCGATCCGCAGGATGCCCTGCTCATTTTTAGTCAGGTCGGCAAATTCGTGCTGCATTGCCCGGTATTTTTTCTGGAAGTCTGCGGCGTACTGGCAAAAGATCTCTCCGGCGTAGGTGAGTTCCAGGGGAACATGGCGGACGAAGAGCTTGCAGTCCAGCTCCTGTTCCAGATTGGCGATGTGGGTGCTCAGGGTCTGCTGGGTGATATGGAGAGCATCGGCGGCTTTTGTGAAGCTGCGCTTCTCGGCGGTCATGAGAAAGTAGTCCATGGAAAGAAAGTTCATATAAAACCTCCGGAATATAAAAAGAAAGTTTAACCGAATCAAGTAAGTCCCCTGCTTCAATTGCGAAAAGCAATAAGCAGTGGGTGGGGACTTGCTGGTAAATAAAATATCCTATGAATAAGAAAAACCCACCGGGTTGCGCATGAAAATCAGAGGCGTGGTGGGTTCTGTTAAGCTTATTATACAGCTTTTGAAGTTACCGTCAATATTTCTTTTCAAAAAACGATAACTTTCCATTGTTTTTATTTCTTCTTTATATTTTTATAAGTTTTTTACAAATTCCACTGCATTTTGGATATCTTTATCATCCGGATGTCCTTTTGCAATACCTCCAACCAGTTTGAACGGCCCAAATGTATCGTATCCTTTGCATCCAAATTTACCATCTACACTGGCATGTTTTTTATCCAAAATCTGCTCTATGGATTTATAATTCGCACTTCCACCATAAGTACAGATCAGAAATATCTTTTTGTCGTCCGGTAGATTCTTCTCTGCAAATTCCAATATCGACTGATGAAATTTTGAAAAATAGATTCCTGATGCAAACCCAATCATATCATAACTGCTCAGATCTGCATCTGACTGTTTTACTGCATCAATCAAATCGACCTGACACTCTTCTGCTATGCTCTTTACTAATTTTTCTGTATTTCCATGATGCACAGATGCATATACGATTGCTTTTCTCATTTGTTTTCCTTTCTGCCTGTCTCCATTGTTTTAGTATTCTTTTGAAATTTCTCCTGTACCATCATGAGCATTTTTTCAAAAGACTGTGCAAACCTTACATCATCTTCTTCTGT
>ERZ772897.3636-NODE-3636-length-11135-cov-12.123375_pt1 | contig 11135 bp, 8 predicted proteins | sample MGYA00512125_ERZ772897 | MGnify/ENA primary metagenome ERZ772897 (study PRJEB29015, sample SAMEA2737660) | human gut metagenome | biome: human gut; feature: human-associated habitat; material: faeces | place: China | collected 2012 ... | reverse complement strand
TGATCTTAACTTCATGTGGTTTACCATATTTGTCGATATTTGCTCTGATCAGTACCTGTTTTGCGTTTTTGGAATCCCAGTCTTTGTATTTGTTATGAGCAGGGAAATAGCTTTTCCAAGTCTCCAGCGTAGCGGTATAATAAATGAGGTCTGGGTTTTCCTGCTCCGTACTGTCAATGGTTCCAGTTTCTTTTGTGCTTTTTATCTGTATGGGAATTGCTTCTGTTCCTGTAGAAGCCGTCAGTTTCTTCGCTTCCTGTTTTAATTTGCCGGTGAGAAGATAATTATTGTCATCAATGGAGATGGAATTTTTGAATTCCGTTAGCTTTTGTATCTCGGCATCCGGTAGATTTGCGGATTTTGCCAGGACAGTCTCTAAGGCATCAAGCAGATTTCCCGGGTCCATGTTTAGGGTGAACTTGCCGTCCTGGAAATAGAAAATGGGACGTGTAATGAGCATATTTCCCAGGAAATCATTGACGAGATTGAAGTAACATCCTTTTAAAGTCTGTTTGTCTACGAGTATATTCATCCCTCCCATGCTGGTTCCGCCCACGACCTTCGTTGTGATTTCGGCTATATAGTGACCAGGCAATTCTATATAGTCATGCTTGGGGATTTCCTCTGTTTCGAACGGGATTGTAAAGATAGGAACTAAGCGGTTGGCAGCTTTATCGTAATGATATAATGAGTCTTCCTGTGCTCCCCAATGGAAAATGTAGAAGTCGAACTGTCCCGTATTTTGGTTATTGCTGACTTCATTGCTGAAATCGTCATACGCGAAGAAAGGCGTGGCATCTGTTTCCTGTATAATGTTACCTTTCATATCCTGTTGCCATATTATGGATTTATTTTCCATATAGCGGAAAGGTAGAATGCCTATTGTGACGATCTCCTTGTCTGTATCTACCTGGAAAATGCCTTTGGGTATTCGAGTCGGTAGTGGAACAGGAGGGAGGTTGTTGCCATCGAAGTCATATACGAGCAGCTGTTTTGTATTCCAGGGCAAGAGGTACACTCTTTTGTTTTTCTCGTCTATCTGACTGTCATATATCAGGGTATATTCATTCGGCCCTTGTCCGATACTCCCGATTGTGCGCAGGAAATTTCCTTCTTTGTCGAAGAGTTTGTAAGGGATCATTCTCCCGGAGTAGACACCGATATAGTTATCTGTTATATGGGTAAAATAACTTTTTACCAATGCCTCGTCTTTCGAGTCTAATTTGATGATTTTGAAGTCGTTAATGAGTTGGCTGAGCGGGATGTTCAGTGTATCTTTTATCAGGTCGAGATTACAGACGACTACGCTATCGTTTCCAACCAGTTGCCGGATAGCCACTTGCGGACAGTCGTTTAAAGAGAAATTACCGGATGGATCGGTATCGGAGCAAGCTCCCAGAAGAGATGCTGCCAAAAAAGAATAGAGGATCTGTCGTACCTTCATAATATTTATCTTTGAGGTTTGCCACAAAGATAAATATTTATGCAGTACGGAATTACTAATATATCGTAAATGTATTAAGTTACCACTTATTATACAGTACCACTTCGCGAGTGCCACGTACGCTCATGGTCGGGAACCAGAGATCTTCTGTTGTCAGACCGCATTCGTCGACGGCTTGCAGACAATATTCCAGTTTGCCGAAATCGGCATCGACATTGTTCGTACCGAAAGTGATGTCCGCAAGATAGGCTTGGCGGCGTGCGTCGGAGTTGGGTTGATGCCTGTCGATGCAGTCCACGCTCAAACCATGGAACATATAGAGCGGGCCCATCCATTCGGAGTCACGTTTTGCCAGATAGTCGTTGACGGTTACCACATGTACGCCGTTTCCGGTCAGTGCGTTGAGGAATACCGGCAGGGTGGCAACCAATGTCTTACCTTCACCGGTTGCCATTTCGGCAATTTTGCCTTTGTGCAATACCACACCGCCAAACAGCTGCACATCGTAGTGCACCATGTTCCATAGCGTGTCGTTGCCGCCGGCCACCCAGTGGTTCTGATAAATGGCTTTGTCGCCTTCGATGCGTACAAAGTCTTTGGTAGCGGCGAGATGGCGGTCGAACTCCGTAGCGGTCACTACGATCTCCTCATTTTCGGAGAAGCGTTTGGCCGTCTCTTTTACGATGGAGAAGGCAACGGGCAAAACCTCGTCCAGTGCCTTTTCGTAAGTATCCAGAATCTCTTTTTCTATTTTGTCTATTTGAGCAAAGAGTTCCTCACGTTCTTCCAGCTCTGTGTTTTCAACGCTTGCTTTCAGCTCTTCCACTTTGGCGCGTTGTTCTGCTGCCGAGTTGCGGATGTATGCCTTCAGTTCTTCGGTTTTAGCGCGCAGGGCGTCATTGTCCAATGCGGCTATTTCCGGATAGGCGGCTTTTACTTTGTCTACCCATGGCTTTATTTCCTTCATGTCGCGAGTAGCCTTATTTCCGAAAATCGAGCTTAAAAATTCATTAAATCCCATTATGTATTTGTTTTTATTATTATTATCTAAGTTTATTATGGTGCGCAAAGTTACTGATTTTGCAACAGATAACGTAACGTTACACTGATTATTTTAAGGAATCTCCACAGAGGGCGCAGGGGCTCATGGAGTTCTTCGCTTTTATGTGCGCTTTGCAACGAATCTTTATCAGTTATCAGTAAGTGAGTGGTGTGGCTGTGCACGCATTGGGAGCGCGGATGCGCATCGCATTTGACAGGGTGGGAGCAATGCGGTCTGTTGCGACCGGTGTACGGATGATTTCCGGTTTTACTCCTTTGCCGAGTAGGATGAGGGGAGCAGGTATGGCGGCAGCGCGCACCACGCGGTTGTCATTGCTGTTTTCCTGCATGACGGTCCAGCCCGGCAGCACTTCAATGATCAGGTCGCCGGAACGGTGGCGGTGGAAGCCGTTGCGTATGCGGTCTATTTGCGGTGACCAGGAGCCCAAAAGCAGGTGGTAAGCGGAATATACTTTGTTCACCCCGCTGAATTGCACCAGAAATTCCGCTGACTTTTCCTGTACCTCGGAAAGGCTTAACTGCTTCTCCTCTATTAATTTATGATTGAGATATATCTGTTGGCTATAAAATCCTTCCACGTATTGCCCTTCGCCATAAGTAGCCATTAGATACATGTTCAGCAAAGTGGCGCAACGGTTCAGGTGAAATTCTCCGCCGGGAATACGGTAGATGCCTATGTCGGCTCCGTCCGGGTCGGTATATCCGGTGGATGCGATGCACAGCAGTACGTTTTGCAGGCCTACTTTACGCTCCAGTATGTCCAGCAGGTTGGCAATGCTCCGGTCTAAGCGGGCGTAGGTGTCTTGCATTTCCATAGCACACTCTTGTGTGCTGCGGTGGTTGTAGTTGCCGGCATAATAGGTCACCGCAAGCAGGTCGGTTATCTCATCCTTGCCGATGTTGCTTTTGTCCAGCAGATCTTCTGTCACGCGGTTTACTTCGTCGTTGATGAGCGGGCTGGTGATCAGCCGGCGGAATTTGTTATCCTTCTCTATCTCAAACTTGTACTTGAAAGGGATAGTGCGCCATTCGGGCAGGAAGGTATAGCTTGTGATGGGGTGGAGGGGATTCCACTCCATTTCTTTGATGCGGAAGTCGGGTGACTGCTGTTCGTTGTATTGGCTCAGCCACCAGGGATACTCACCGTAGTAAGTTGTTCCGCACCATTTTCCGGTTGTGTGGTTCAGCCAGAAGGCGCCGTTCCCGCTGTGTCCTGCTGAAAGGACGGCAGCGTCGCGGAAAGGGGCGATGGCATAGACCAGTGCGGCATTTTTAGTGGCTATTTTAAGCTCATCGGCAAAGGTGGAGGTCAGAAGTTGCGTAGGGGCTGTGTTCTGGTCGGTGTAGTTGCCCATAAAGGCCGAATCATCCACACAGTTTTTCGGGCGCAAGGTTTTCGGATCAAACCAGCGTTCGGCTATGATGCCGTTCATGGATGGTGTGGTGCCTGTATAGAGGGCGGCCATGGCTGAGGCGCGGTCGGTGACGTTGAATGAATATTCCATCTGTCGGAATACTTTCCCTTCCCGTAGCAGCCGTTTAAATCCTCTTTCCCCATAGAGCGAAGAGAACGCTTCCATATAGTCCGTACGCAGTTGATCGATTGTCAGTGTCACCACCAGCTTGGGTGAAGGTGGCATCGGCTGGGCTTGCAGGCTGCCGAATGTCAGTGCGAGTATGGAAGTTATCAGTCCTTTCTTCATTATTTCTTATCGTATGTGAGAATTAGGTTGCTCGCAGAACGTATCAGCAAACAAAGTGCCAAAGGTAATACAGCTGACGGAAATCTTTGCGGTATTATGAGCCAAAGCAATATAAAAAGTGTTAAAACCAGGAAGTTCGCCAGCATATAACGGCTTCTTCTCCTTTTTCGCACCCTGTTCAGCATGCATGGCAGGCAGAGGAGGTGGAGAGGATGGAACACAAACAGCAGATAGTTGGGACTGACGGCCGGGTGCTGGGAGAACAGGACGAGGAATGTCAGGATGCATCCCGCCATTCCTGCGGCAAAGAACAGCACGAGGTCTATTCCCCAAAGCGTTTTCTTTCGGCGTATGCCGTAGAGGGTGGCGGCTGCGGTCAGTATAAACAGCAACAAGGCGGCCTGCAACGGGGTGAATCCTTCGGACGGCTGTCCCGTCTCTTCCATTCCGGTTGTTATGATTTTCTCTTCGTTCAGTACCAGGGGGCGCACTTGCTTGTCGCTGCCGATGATCCGGGCTGTGTTGAAGTAATCCTGCACGTAGAACGGGACGAACATCATCAGTCTGCGGCTGATGGGCTTGTCGGCTTGGCTGCCCATGCACAAATCCATGCCGAAACGTGACCATGGATGGCCTTTGCTGTATTTGTGCAATAGGTCGCGGAAAGAGGTTCCGGTGTTTGTGTCGGTCATGTTGTCGGCATATTGCAGTGTGCCGTCAATGGATTTTTCTATTAAGTCGCGCGGACGTGTGGCGCAGTTGTCGTAGAAGAAGTTGTAGCGGTACACCCGGTTTTCGGGACGGTAGTTCTCTTCAAGCAGGACGACCAACTTCTTTTTTTCCGCCGGGGTGAGGTTCAGTTCTTGCTGCCAGACATCGCGCTCCAAATAATAATATTCCGCCGCGAAGCGTTCATAATCGCCGGCTCCCAGTTGGTAGTCCGTTTCACCTAAAGCGAAACGGAGGATGAAGTTTGGTGCATTGAAATTGAATATGCCGTAATTGAATACGGCGTCGATGCCGCGTGTGTAGTTCTCGTATCGTATGGCGGTATGTCCGAAAAGGGAATATATCTCCTCTCCCGAAGCGCATGTCAGCAGGCTGATGCGTATGGAATCCGCCGTAGGGGAGGCCTTTGCTGCTCGTTCCGTATGTGCGGTGGCGGTGGAGGAGCAAGGCAGGCAGGTCAATAGGGATAATAAAAAGACTAAATACTGTTTCATGGATGCAAATTTACGGAAAATCTTCGGAATAAGCGGTTGAAGCGCGGAAAAAGGCGGAATGTTTTTTTTTCTTCGGAGGATCAGCGGATATGCTCGGAACTTATGCGGTTTTCTTCCGGTGGAGGAATAAAACTGTTGTTATTTTAGAATCCCGGCATTCCCGAAAAAACAAAAAAACAAAGGAAATAGACCTGTATCTATTTTGGTATATCTTTTTATATTGGTTTCACAAACTGTTTCACCTGCTGTTTCAGCCTTGCTTGTAATGCGCTGACTGATAGAACGTAAACTGTTTCATTTGCTGTTTCATAAACTGTTTCACTTTTATGTAATTATTTATGATTAAAATACCTTGTATTATCTTGGATTATGCGAAATTAAAGTGCTACCTTTGCACCGCTTAAAAAAACATGGAATGAATCTTGTAATTGATATAGGCAATACCATAGCAAAGATAGCGGTGTTTCGGGACGGAAGTATTGTAGAGATATTCTACGATTCCAATCAAACCCTTGAGCAACTGCCGGATATCTGTGCAAAATATCCGATTGATAAAGCAATTGTCGCCACTGTTATTGATTTGGGCGAACGGGTGCTGGCGCAGTTGGCACACCTGCCTGTTCCGCTGTTGTGGCTGGACGAAAAAACACCGCTTCCGGTGGAGAACCTTTACGAGACGCCCCAAACACTTGGGTACGACCGCATGGCGGCTGTTGTGGGAGCCAATGAACAATTTCCCGGAAAAGATATTCTGGTGGTAGATGCCGGAACCTGCATCACTTACGAGTTTATTGATGCTGCCGGACGCTATCATGGCGGAAACATTTCGCCGGGCGTGCAAATGCGCTTCAAGGCGCTCCATGAGTTCACCGGACGGCTTCCGCTGGTTGTTCGGGAAGGGCGCCGGCTGCCGTTGGGCAAGGACACCGATACGGCAATGCGTGAAGGTGTACTGAAAGGTATGGAATATGAAATTTCGGGTTACATAACGACTATGAAACATAAATATCCTGAACTTTTGGTTTTTTTAACGGGCGGTGATGATTTTTCTTTTGATACAAACTTAAAAAGTATCATCTTTGCAGACAGATTTTTAGTGTTGAAAGGATTAAATAGAATTTTAAACTATAATAATGATAGGATATAGACAAACACTCTTGGTGTTCTTGCTCATGATGTTGTCCGGAGCGACAATCGCTCAAAATAATACGAATTCTCCCTATACACGATACGGATACGGGCAATTGGCAGACCAAGGTTCGGGTAATAGCAAAGCCATGGGTGGTGTTGCATACGGATTACGGGATAAATATCAGGTGAATTTCGCGAATCCGGCGTCCTATACGGCGATAGACTCGCTTACATTTATTTTTGACGGCGGCATCTCTTTGCAAAACACGAATTTCAGCAATGGTACGGTGAAGCAAAATGCCAAAAACTCCAGTTTCGACTACATTACAATGCAATTTCGCTTGAGTAAGTGGGCGGCTATGAGTTTGGGATTGTTGCCTTATTCAAATGTAGGGTATAGCATGACGGAATACCGGGAAGATCCGGACTATCCTTCCCAGTCCAGCGCGTTGCAATATTATGGGGACGGCGGATTGCACCAATTATATTTAGGAGCCGGATTTAAAATATTGAAAAACCTTTCCGTCGGTGCGAACATTTCGTATCTTTGGGGGGATATAACACACACAAGAGCGATGACATTTCCGGGCAATTCGTCCACTTTGCCATTGACTACGGTGACGGGTACGTCCATACAAAGCTATAAACTGGACATCGGTGCGCAATATACGCAGGCGTTCGGCAAGAAGCATGAAGCTACACTGGGCGTTGTGTTTTCACCGGGGCATGATCTGGGCAACGACTCGAATGTGCAGGACCAGTTGGGAGACAGCAATACGGGCGCTACAATAAACAGCAGGGATACGGTTGCCACTTTCGGCAGCCCGATGAGTCTGGGTGTAGGTCTTAGCTATGTGTACGACAATCGTCTGACGATAGGGGCGGACTTCACTTTCCAGAAATGGAGTTCGGTTACATATATGAATACGAAGAATGCTTTCTGCAACCGTACGAAGATAGCGTTAGGCGCCGAATACCTTCCGAATCCTATGGGAAGAAGCTATCTGGCGCATGTGAAATATCGTTTGGGAGCCTATTATTCCCAACCCTATTACAAAATAGACGGTGTGCGTGCCGCCGACGAATATGGAGTGACTGCCGGCTTCGGGCTTCCTATTCCGCGTACGCGTTCAGTGTTGAGTCTTTCGGCTCAGTATGTAAGAACCAAAGGTAAAACCGCCGCATTCCTGAATGAAAATACATTGCGTGTATGTGTAGGGGTGACCTTTAACGAGCGCTGGTTCTTCAAACGGAAAGTCGATTAATGTCCGGATGATGAGAATAGACAATATAACAACTAAAAATTAAATACAATGAAAATTAAAACGCTTGTCGCTGTTTTGCTCCTTTCGGGTGGAGTGACCAGTACTTTCGCACAAAGTGATTGTAATGCCAATAGTAGTATTTCGCATGAAGCGGTAAGAGCAAAGAACTATAAAGACGCTTATGCTCCTTGTATGGCTGTCCTGAAAGATTGTCCGACGCTGAGATATTACACTTATACCGATGCGCAAAAAATCCTTGTAGGCTTGATGAGCCAGATTAAGGATCGTAACTCTGCAGAGTATAAGAAACTTTTCGATGAGTTGATGACTGTGCATGATCAGAAAATGAAGTATATTCCTGAGTTCGCAACAAAAATGAAAGGCGTGCCGAGCGTGGCTTCTGCTTTAGGTACGAAAGCGGTGGATTATCTGCAATATGCCCCGGCTCCGGATGTGAACCAGGCTTATGCATGGCTGAAAGAGTCTGCGGAAACAGCGAAAGGTGAATCGGACGGTGCTGTGCTGCACTATTTCATTGATGTGTCCATGCAGAAGGTGAAAGCCAACACTAACCATACGGACCAGTTCTTCCAAGATTATATCAACGCTTCACAATATGCCGACGATGCAATTGCCGCTGAAAACAATCCTAAGAAAAAGGCTGTCCTGCAAACCATAAAGGATAATCTGGTAGCTATGTTCGTGAATAGTGGCGTGGCCGATTGCGAATCTTTGCAGAATATTTATGGCCCGAAAGTTGAAGAAAACAAATCCGACTCTGCTTTCTTGAAGAAGACTATCACCATCCTGAAGATGATGAAGTGTAATGAAAGCGAAGCATACTTCAAGGCTTCCGATTATCTGTATCGCGTCAATCCGAGTGCCGATGCTGCGGTAGGTGTGGCATATATGTACTACAAGAAAGGCGATTATGATACTGCTGTGAAGTATTTCGATGAAGCATTGGGCATGGAAACAGACAATGCGAAGAAAGCTGAAATGGCTTATGCTACCGCTGCTGCTTTGTGGCAGGCCAAGAAACTGTCTCAGGCAAGAACTTATGCCCAAAAGGCTATCAGCTTTAACGAAAACTATGGCGAGCCCTATATCCTGTTGGCGCAAATGTACGGTTCAAGCCCCAACTGGAGCGATGAGCCTGCTTTGAACAGATGTACTTACTTTGTAGTCATCGACAAATTGCAGCGTGCCAAAGCCGTAGACCCAAGCGTTACGGATAAAGTGAATGAACTGATCAGAACATACGCCGCCCATACTCCGCAGGCTAAGGATCTCTTCATGCTGGGTTACAAGGCAGGTGACCGCATCACGATTGGCGGTTGGATCGGTGAGTCTACAACCATCAGATAAGAATATGTCGCTACAACCCAACGTTGTCGGACATAAGAATATGAGCATAACCATTGCCCTTGGGGTAATGGTTATGCTTCTTTTATTTTCTTCCTGTTCCGGACGGAAAAAAGATATGGGAGCTGCCATTACCGAGCGTGATTCGTTACCGGTTATGGACACCAAAGGAGTGACGACGCTGATTTCCGATTCGGGTATTACCCGCTATCGCGTCAATACGGCGGAGTGGTTGATCTATGACCGTAAGAACCCGCCTTACTGGGCGTTCGAGAAGGGTATCTATCTGGAAAAGTTCGACTCTGTGTTTCATACGGAGGCCAGCATCAAGGCGGATACGGCTTATTACTATAATAAGAAAGAACTGTGGAAGCTCATGGGAAACGTACATGTGCAAAATCTGAAAGGTGAGAAGTTTGATACGGAGTTGCTGTACTGGGACCAGAATAAAAAGCGTGTGTATTCCGACAGGAGGGTGCGCATAGAACAGCCCGACCAGGTAATCTACGCCATTGGTTTCGAATCGAATGAACAATTAACAAAATATCGTTTTTTCAAGACAGAGGGAATCTTTTATGTGGACGAGGATAGCGCCGCACCTTCTGATACGTTGAGAACGGACAGCATCAGATGATATAATGGATACTATTATTTATTTGTTGATAACCATGGCTTTCTCGGCCTTCTTTTCGGGTATGGAGATTGCTTTTGTTTCCGTAGATAAGTTGCGCTTTGAAATGGAGCGTAAGCCGGGCGTTACGTCGAGCATCCTTTCCTGCTTCTTCCGTAATCCTAATAACTTTATTTCCACCATGTTGGTGGGGAATAATATCGCGCTGGTTATCTACGGTATCCTTATGGCGCAGATTATCGAGGTGAACTTGCTGGCAGGTGTCATTGACAATCATTTCATCATGGTTCTGGTGCAGACCATCCTGTCCACGCTCGTTATCCTTGTGACGGGTGAGTTTCTTCCCAAGACCCTGTTCAAAATCAATCCGAATTTGGCGCTGCGAGTATTTTCAGTTCCCCTGTTTGTTTGTTACGTCGTCTTGTTTCCCATTTCCAAGCTCTCTTCCGGACTGTCTTATGTTTTTCTGCGGCTGTTTGGCATGAAGATAAATAAGGAAGCGTCCGAGAAGGCTTTCGGCAAGGTGGATTTGGATTATTTTGTACAGTCGGGCATAGAGAATGCTGCGAATGAAGAGGAGTTGGACGCGGAAGTGAAGATCTTTCAGAATGCACTCGATTTTTCCAACATAAAGATACGCGATTGCATCGTTCCCCGTACGGAGATAGTGGCGGTGGATGTGACCGCCTCGCTTGAGGAGCTGAAAAGCCTGTTTGTGGAATCGGGCATTTCAAAGATAATCGTGTATGACGGAAACATAGATAATGTGATCGGCTATATCCATTCGTCCGAGATGTTCAGAAATCCGGCGGACTGGAGAAATAATGTGAAGGAAGTGCCCATTGTGCCCGAAACGATGGCGGCGCATAAGCTGATGAAACTCTTTATGCAGCAGAAAAAGACGATTGCCGTTGTTGTGGACGAATTCGGCGGTACATCCGGCATCGTTTCTTTGGAGGATCTGGTGGAAGAGATATTCGGAGATATCGAGGACGAGCACGATAACACCTCTTATATCTGTAAACAGATCGGTGAGAATGAATATGTCTTGTCCGCGCGTCTTGAAATAGAAAAAGTGAACGAAACTTTCAACCTTGAACTTCCGGAATCGGACGAATATCTTACGATAGGCGGATTGATTCTGAATCGTTACCAGAGTTTTCCGAAACTGCATGAAGTGGTCACTATTGACGAATATCAATTTAAGATAATAAAGGTGACAGCCACTAAAATAGAGCTGGTACGGTTGAAAGTCGCGGAATAATTTCGTTTCAGCGTAAATTTTTAAAGAATAAATAGATGCGTATTAGC
>ERZ772897.3632-NODE-3632-length-11149-cov-6.150261_pt1 | contig 11149 bp, 7 predicted proteins | sample MGYA00512125_ERZ772897 | MGnify/ENA primary metagenome ERZ772897 (study PRJEB29015, sample SAMEA2737660) | human gut metagenome | biome: human gut; feature: human-associated habitat; material: faeces | place: China | collected 2012 ... | reverse complement strand
GCGGATGTGGCGGAACTGGCAGACGCGCTGGATTTAGGATCCAGTGCCGCAAGGCGTATGGGTTCGACCCCCTTCATCCGCACCAGGTAGCATAGGTAACGGCAGCGTCGGCGGGCGTTGCCGTTTCTTGTATTGGCATCCCAGGAATGCATGGCGCATGGCGCTGCGCCTTGCTGTCCCTGCGGTGCGAAGGGAGAGGTTTCCTTGCACGTTCCCTTTACCGGACGTCAGTTCTCGTCGTTCCAGGTCATTGGCTTGAGCTTTCTCGCGCTCATCGCGGTCGGCACGCTGCTGCTCTCGCTGCCCTGCGCCACGCGGAGCGGTGAGAGTGCGCCGCTCTTGACGGCGCTCTTCACGACGGTGTCGGCGAGCTGCGTTACGGGGCTCACGGTGGAGAACACGGCGCTCTACTGGTCTTCGTTTGGCCAGCTCGTCCTGCTCCTCCTCATCCAGGTCGGCGGCCTCGGCGTCGTGACGATGGCGGTGGCCGTGACGGTGGCTTCGGGGCGCAAGGTCGGCTTCATGCAGCGCAGTACGATGCAGGAGGCCGTAGCGGCGCCGCAGCTCGGCGGCATTGTGCTGCAGCTGCGTTTCATCCTGCTCTTTACGTTCGGCTGTGAGCTTCTCGGGGCGCTTCTGCTTCTGCCTGTCTTCGTGCGGGATTACGGCTGGTGTGAGGGGGGATGGCTCGCGCTCTTCCATGCGGTCTCGGCGTTCTGCAACGCGGGCTTTGACCTCCTCGGAGAGCGGGCGGGCGGCTCGCTCATGGCATACGCGGCGGATCCGCTCGTAAATCTCGTCATCACCGCGCTCATCCTCGCGGGCGGCCTCGGCTTCATCACCTGGGGGGATCTGCGCCTGCATGGCCGCCACCTCAGCCGCTGTCGCCTGCAGACAAAGATCATCCTCCTCATGACCGCCGTGCTCGTCATCGTGCCGACGGCGGTTTTCTACATGCTGGAGTTTCCCGAGCTGCAGGGGGCGGCGCGGTTCTGGGCTTCGCTCTTCCAGGCGGTGACGCCGCGCACGGCGGGGTTCAATACCGTCGATATCGAGACGATGAGCGAGACGGGGCGGCTGCTGCTTGTCGCGCTCATGTTCACGGGCGGCGCGCCGGGATCGACGGCGGGCGGCATCAAGACGACGACGCTCTTCGTGCTGCTCGCGACGATGGTCTCTTCGCTGCGCCTGAAAAGGGATGTGGAGATCACGCATCTCAGGCGGCGCATTTCCCTCGAGACCGTGCGTCGCGCGCTGACGATTTTTCTCGTCTATCTCGTGCTGCTGCTTTTTGTGACGGTCTTTATTTCCTATCATGACGGCGTACCGCTCATGGACGCGATGGTTGAGACGGCTTCGGCGCTCGGCACGGTCGGTCTTTCTATCGGCCTCACGGAGCATCTGAGTTCTGTCTCTCAGCTTTTGCTCTGCGGTCTCATGTATTTTGGCCGTATGGGTGCGCTCACGCTGATCTATGCCATGCATACGCGGCGCGAGCCGGTGCCGCGCCGCCTGCCGGAGGGCGCGGTCACAGTTGGTTGAGGTGTTTGTATGAAGAAATCTGTCCTGATTGTCGGGCTCGGACGCTATGGGCGCTATGTCGCGAAAAAGATGAACGAGCTCGACCATGAAATCCTCGCCGTGGACAAGGATGAGGAGAAGGTGAATCTCGCGCTGCCATTCGTGACGAACGCGCTCGTCGCGGATACAACGGATCCGCGCTTTCTCGAGTCGCTTGGTGTGCGCAATTTTGATCTCTGCATCGTCGCGATCGGCGACGATTTTCAGAGCTCGCTCGAGACGACGCTGCGGCTCAAGGAGCTCGGCGCGCAATATGTCGTCTCGCGCGCCTCGCGCGGCATCCATGAGAAGTTCCTGCTCAGGAACGGTGCCGACGAGGTCGTCTATCCGGAAAAGCAGCTCGCGAACTGGACAGCCATCCGCTACGGCTACGATCATATCCTCGATTACTTTCAGCTCGGCGACGACTACGCGGTCTATGAGCTGCCGATGCCGGAGGCGTGGGTCGGGCATACGATCGGCGAGCTCGACATCCGCCGCCGCTATCATGTCAATGTCCTCGGGATCAAGGAGAAAGGGCGGCTCACCGTGGAGATCACGCCCGCGACGCAGTGCGCGGCGGGGGATACGGTACTCGTCGTCGGGCATCGCAAGGATCTGACGAAGTTCTTCCATATCTGAACGGGGGTGAGGTCATGACGGATATCGTGCGGGAAAAGCTGAAGCTCTTGCCGGAGAATCCCGGCGTCTATATCATGAAGGACGCGGCGGGGAAGATCATCTACGTCGGCAAGGCCATCGTGCTCAAGAACCGCGTGCGGCAATATTTCCAGAGCAGCCGCAACCACACGCCCAAGGTGCGTGCGATGGTCGCGAAAATCGCGGATTTCGAGTTCATCATGACGGCGAGCGAGGTCGAGGCGCTGATCCTCGAGTGCAACCTCATCAAGAAGCACCGGCCGCGCTACAATATCAGTCTCAAGGACGACAAGTCCTACCCGTATGTCAAGGTCACGGTGCAGGAGGAGTTCCCGCGCGTCTTTATCACGCGGCGCGTCGTCAAGGACGGCGCGCGCTATTTCGGCCCCTATACGAACGCGACGGCGGTGCATGAGAGCCTGCGGCTCCTGCGCCGCCTGTTTCCGCTGCGCACCTGCCGGACGCTGCAGGACCGCCCGTGCCTCGAGTACCATATCAAGCGCTGCCTCGCCCCGTGCGTCGGCAAGATCTCGAAGGAAGACTACGCGGTGTTCATCCGCGCCGTCCTGCTCTTCCTCGAGGGGCGCACGGAGGACGTGGAGAAGGAGTTGACGTTCCGCATGAAGCGCGCGGCGGAGGCGTACCATTTTGAGATCGCGGCGCGCCTACGCGACCAGCTCGCCGCCGTGAAGAAGATCGCGGAGAAGCAGAACATCGTGACGGGCGCGGGCGACCAGGATGCCATTGGCCTGGCGCGCTCGGCGCTCGGCGCCTGCGTGCAGGTCTTTTTCATCCGCAGCGGCAAGATGGTCGGACGCGAGCATTTCCTGCTGCAGGGGGATGAGGACGAGTCCGATGCCGCGCTGCTCACGGCGTTCCTGCAGCAGTACTACCACCAGGCGGCGTTCCTGCCGCATGAGGTGCTCTTGCCGTGCGACGTGGAGGAGACGCCGCTCCTCGAGGCGTGGCTCTCGGAGCGCAAGCAGGCGCGCGTGCACCTCGTTGTGCCGCAGCGCGGTACGAAGCATGACCTCGTGCTGATGGCGGCGGGCAACGCGGAGAAATTCCTCGCGGACGAGGAGACGCGCCGCGCGCAGACGGATGCGCAGACGACGGGTGCCGTCGAGGAGCTCGGCCACCTGCTCGGGCTCAAGAGGGCGCCAAACCGCATGGAGTGCTTCGATATCTCGCACATCCAGGGTGCGGAGACCGTCGCCTCGATGGTCGTCTTCGAGGGCGGCAGACCGAAGAAGTCGGACTATCGGCGCTTCAAGATCCGGAGCACGGAGGGAAAGCCGGACGACTTCCTGTCCATGCGCGAGGTCACGCAGCGCCGCTACGGAGACCTGCCGGAGGAGGAGCTGCCGGACCTCATCGTCATCGACGGCGGCAAGGGGCAGCTCTCCTCGGCACTCGAGATCATCCGCGGCGCGGGGCATGCGGACGTCCCCGTCGTCGGTCTCGCCAAGCAGTTCGAGCTCGTGTTCCGCGAGGGGGAGAGCGATCCCGTCGTGCTGCCACGCCACAGCCAGGCGCTCTACCTCATCGAGCGCATCCGCGACGAGGCGCATCGCTTCGCCATCACGTACCACCGGAAGCTGCGCGGCAAACGTAACCTCGTCTCCATCCTCGACCATATCGTCGGCATCGGCCCGGCGCGGCGCAAGGCGCTCTGGAGCGCGTTCGGCAGCATCGCAAAGATCAAGGCGGCCAGCGTCGAGGAGCTCGCCGCTGTCTCCGGCATGAATCGACCGGCGGCGGAGGCCGTCTATCATTTCTTCGCCGCGCAAAGGGAATGGAAAGGGGAAACAGCCCATGAGAACCATTGATCTGCATGTTCATTCGCTCGTCTCCGACGGCAGTCTGCGTCCGGAGGAGATCGCGACGCACGCGGCGGAGCGGGGACTCTCCGCCTTCGCGCTCACGGACCATGACAACATCGCGGGCGATGAGGCGGCGTGGCAGGCGGCGGAGCGCCTCGGGCTCGGCTTCCTGCCGGGCATGGAGCTCTCCGTGCGTTTCCGCGGGCGCAAGCTCCACATCGTCTGCCTTGGCTTCGATGCGGAGCAACCGTCGTTCCAGGAGATCTACCGCAAGGTGCGCGCGGGCAAGGAGGCGAAGATCCCGGAGATCATCGACCGCATCGCCGCGCAGGGCGTCCCCATCCGCCTCGCTGACGTCGAGGCGTTCGCCTACGGGCCGCTCGACCGCTACGCCATCATGCGCTACCTCGTCTCCCTGCACCTCTATGACCATGCGCAGCCGCTCTGGGACAACTATCTCGACCCCGCCGTCCAGGCGCTCGGGCTCGCTGCGGCCATCGAGGCGGAGGAGGCGCTGCCGCTCATCCACGCGGCGGGCGGCGTGACGTCGCTCGCGCATTTCCACAAGCGCATCGGGCTCAAGGGGCTTACGCGCGACGAGCAGGAGCAGGCGGTGCGCGAGCTGCACGCGCTCGGGCTCGATGGCATGGAGGCGTGGTATCCGAACTACAGCGAAGACGACCGCACGTTCGCGGGCTACCTTATCGAGAAGTATCATCTGCTGCCGACGGCGGGAACGGACTACCACGGCACAAATCGCCCGGAGATCGAGCTCGGCAGCGGCCTTCAGGCGGAGAACGCCATCCCCTTTTCCCTCTTCGAGGGTGTCGCGGCCCGCGTCCGCCGCGTGCTTTCGCCTGCGGCGTCAATGCGGGATGTTCATAACTATGATTAATGATAAAATAGGAAAATCACGGGGATTGTCGTTGATTTTCTGACTATTTTTTGTTATAATCATGGCGTAGCAAGTCCTAAAACTGATTCTTTGTTGAAGCGGTATTTGGGGCAAGGAGATGAAGCGTTCTCTCGAGAGGGATGCGTCGTCTAGTTCATAAGGAGGCTGTTTATATCATGAAAGTAACAGTTGTTGGTGCAGGTAATGTCGGTGCAACCGTCGCAAACGTGCTCGCCCAGAAGAACTTCGCTAGCGAAGTCGTTCTCGTTGATATCAAGGAAGGCGTTTCCGAAGGCAAGGCCATGGATATCATGCAGACGGCGCATCTGCTGAACTTCGATACGACGGTGACGGGTGTCACGGCGAAGATCGGTGACGAGGAAGGCTATGCTCCGACGGCTGGCTCCGACGTTGTCGTCGTCACGTCCGGCATGCCGCGCAAGCCGGGCATGAGCCGCGAAGACCTCATCGGCGTCAACGCGAAGATCGTCAAGAGCGTTGTGGACCAGGCCCTCAAGTATTCTCCGAACGCCATCTTCATCATCATCTCCAACCCGATGGACGCTATGACGTTCCTCACGCTGAAGGACACGAAGCTTCCGCGCAACCGCGTCATTGGCCAGGGCGGCATGCTCGACAGCAGCCGTTTCCGTTATTTCCTCAGCAAGGCGCTCCAGAAGGCTGGCTATCCGGCGACGCCGACGGACATCGACGGCATGGTCATCGGCGGTCACAGCGACAAGACGATGGTGCCTCTGACGAGCGTTGCGACGTATCGCGGCATCCCTGTCAAAGAGCTCCTCACGAAAGAGCAGCTTGACGACGCTGTGGCGCAGACGAAAGTCGGCGGCGCTACGCTCACGAAGCTCCTCGGCACGTCCGCTTGGTACGCTCCGGGCGCTGCTGCAGCTGCGATGGTCGAGGCCATTGCGCTCGATGCTAAGAAGCTCATCCCGTGCTGCGTCTACCTCGAAGGCGAGTACGGCGAGAAGGATCTCTGCATCGGCGTGCCGGTTCTCCTCGGCAAGGACGGCGCTGAGAAGATCGTCGAGTACAAGCTCGAGGGTGACGAGAAGGCGAAGTTCGATGAGAGCGTGCAGGCTGCGCGCAACACGAACTCCAAGCTCGGCGACGCACTGAAATAAGGAATTCTGGCGGGCGGACGCCTGCCTTTTGGGAAAACCTCGCACCTCCTGCGTGCGAGGTTTTTTCTATGGGCGTGTCCGCTGCCTGTGCGAAAGGCGGTAGAGATGAAGCAGGAGGATGACTTTTACATGCGGGAGGCGCTCCGGGAGGCGGAGAAGGCCTATGCGCTCGCCGAGGTACCCATCGGGGCGGTGCTCGTCGATGCGGCGGGGGAGATCATCGCACGCGGCCACAACCTGCGCGAGCGCGACCACGATGCGACGGCTCACGCGGAGATGATCGCCATCCGCGCCGCCTGTGCAGCACTCGGGCGCTGGCGCCTCTCGGGGCTCACGCTCTACGTGACGATCGAGCCCTGCCCCATGTGCGCGGGCGCCATCGTCATGAGTCGCGTGGACCGTGTCGTGTACGGCGGCACGGACCGCAAGGCGGGGGCGTGCGAGTCGCTTTTCAACATCCCCGGCCACCCCGCACTGAACCATCATCCGGAGGTGACGGCGGGTGTCCTCGAGGCGGAGTGTGCCGGCATCATGAAGCGGTTCTTCCGTGAGCGGCGGGAGCGGAAGAAAGTGGGGGCGCAAAAAGATATTGACAAGAATCCCGGCCGTGTTTAGAATAAAAAGTGTTGCTTCACTGAAGCGTGAATGAGAAGATTCGGATACCGGAGCGTATCCCTTTTCTTTTATTAGGAGGCAGGTCTTTACCATATGAGTACAAACGAAAAATTGAGAAATATCGCCATCATCGCGCACGTCGACCACGGCAAGACGACGCTCGTCGATGCCATGCTCAAGCAGAGCCATGTGTTCCGCTCGAATGAGCAGGTCGCAGAGCGCGTCATGGACTCCGGCGATATCGAGCGTGAGCGAGGCATCACGATCCTTTCCAAGAACACCTCCATCATGTACAACGGCATCAAGATCAACATCGTCGATACCCCGGGCCACGCGGATTTCGGCGGCGAGGTCGAGCGCGTGCTCAACATGGTCGACGGCGTGCTGCTGCTCGTCGATGCGTTCGAGGGGCCGATGCCGCAGACGAAATACGTGCTGCGCAAGGCGCTCGAGCAGAAGCTCAAGCCGATCGTCGTCATCAACAAAATCGACAAGCCGAACCAGCGCGTCGATGATGTCTACGACGAGGTGCTCGAGCTCTTCATGGAGCTCGACGCCGATGACGATCAGCTCGATTTCCCCGTGATCTACGCGACGGCGCGCGACGGCATCGCGAAGTACAAGATGGAAGACGAGAGCGATAACCTCGAGCCGCTCATGGAGACGATCGTCAAGGAGATTCCCGCGCCGCACGGCGATGCGGACGGCCCGCTCCAGATGATGGTCACGACGCTCGAGGCAGACGACTATGTCGGCCGCGTGGCGGTCGGCCGCGTGAGCCGCGGCAAGGCGCGCCCGAACCAAAACGTCGTGCTCATCAACGGCGATCAGGAGACGCGCGCGAAGATCGGCAAGGTCTTCGTCTATCAGGGCATGCAGCGCGTCGAGGTGCCGGAGGCACCGATGGGTGAGATCGTAGCGCTCACGGGTCTCGGCGACGTCAGCATCGGCTACACGGTCGCAGATGCAGAGCAGCCGGAGGCACTGCCGGCCATTCGCATCGATGAGCCGACGCTCTCGATGACGTTCGGCGTCAATACGAGCCCGTTCGCGGGCCGCGAGGGGCAGTTCGTCACGAGCCGCCATCTGCGCGACCGCCTGTTCAAAGAAGTCGAGACGAACGTCGCGATGAAGGTCGAGGAGACGGACTCCCCGGATGTATTCAAGGTCTCTGGCCGCGGCGAGCTGCATCTCTCCATCCTCATCGAGGAGATGCGCCGCGAGGGCTACGAGCTCCAGGTCGGCAAGCCGGAAGTCGTCTACAAGACGATCAATGGTCAGCTCTGCGAGCCGATCGAGAACCTCACGGTCGAGGTGCCGCAGGAGTACATGGGCGCCGTCATGGAAGGTCTCGGCACGCGCAAGGCGGAACTCACGAACATGACGGAGACGGCGGGCTACATGCGCCTCGAGTTCACGATTCCGGCGCGCGGTCTCATCGGCTTCCGCTCTGAGCTGCTCACGAGCACGAAGGGCAACGGCATCATGAACCACGTGTTCCACGGCTATGCGCCGTACAAGGGCGACATTCCGGGCCGCACGCGTGGCTCCCTCGTAGCGTTCGAGCAGGGCGAGACGACGGGCTACGGCATCTACACGCTGCAGGATCGCGGCACGATGTTCATCTCCCCGGGACAGCAGGTGTACGAGGGCATGATCGTCGGTGAGAACTCCCGCGAGAACGACATCGACATCAACCCGTGCAAGAAAAAGAACGTCTCGAACATGCGCACGTCTTCCTCGGATGAGGCCATCCGCCTCACGCCGCCGCGCATCCTCTCCCTCGAGCAGGCCATCGAGTACATCAACAACGATGAGCTCGTCGAGGTGACGCCGGAGAACATCCGCCTGCGCAAGGCGATTCTCGACCGCACGATCCGCGGCCGCAACGCAAAGAACGCGCGCAAGTAAATACCAAATACATACGATTTTCCAAGGGCTGTCGGCTGGACAGCCCTTTTGTATTCCGCCGGATGAGCAAGGGGCGCAATCAGAGCGTTCATCCACTATGCAGCGTTTTTGGCGGTTTATTAGTAGCTCCTGCCTGTCTGCCAAAAATGTTCTCGGCGCAGAGGGAAATATGGTATGATATTTCTTGAGTTCTGCATGAGTAAATGAGAGGAATCTATCATGGAAAACAGCATCAAGATCAAGGGCGCACGCGCCCATAACCTGAAGAATATCAATGTGGAGATCCCGCGTGACAAGCTCGTCGTCATCACGGGGCTTTCCGGCTCGGGGAAATCTTCGCTCGCGTTTGATACGATTTACGCGGAGGGACAGCGACGCTATGTGGAGTCGCTCTCGTCCTATGCGCGACAGTTCCTCGGGCAGATGGACAAGCCGGATGTGGACAGCATCGACGGCCTGTCGCCGGCGATCTCCATCGATCAGAAGACGACGAGCCACAATCCACGCTCGACGGTCGGCACGGTGACGGAGATTTACGATTACCTGCGCTTGCTCTTCGCACGCGCGGGACGGCCGCACTGCCCCAAGTGCGGCAAGCCGATCACGCAGCAGACGGTCGATCAGATGGTCGACCGCATCCTCGCGCTGCCGGAGCGCACGAAGCTGCTCATCATGGCGCAGGTCGTGCGCGGAAAGAAGGGCGAGCATAAGAAGACGCTCGCGCATATCCGCCACGAAGGCTACGTGCGCGTGCGCATCGACGGCGACATCTACGATGTCAATGAGGACATCGTGCTCGAGAAGAATAAAAAACACACCATCGAGGTCGTCGTGGACCGCCTCGTCGTGCGTGAGGGCATCGACACGCGGCTCGCCGACTCGCTCGAGACAGCGCTCAAGCTCGGCGAGGGCGTCGTCTACGTGCAGGTCGTCGGCGGCGATCTTTTGATGTTCAGCGAGAATTTCGCCTGTGTCGACTGCGGCATCAGCCTGCCGGAGATCACGCCGCGCATGTTCTCTTTCAACAATCCCTACGGGGCCTGTCCCGTCTGCATGGGACTCGGCAGCCATATGGAGTTCGACGAGGAGCTCGTGCTGCCGGACCCCGCGCTCTCCGTCGCGGCGGGCGTCTTTGCACCGCTCTCGAAGAACCCGCACTCCTACGCGATGTGCGCCATGGGCTCGCTGCTCAAGACGTCCGGCTACACGCTGGATACGCCGTGGCAGGACATCGACAAGAAGACGCAGAAAGCGCTGCTCTACGGCTCGGGGGAGACATGCTACAAATTCGGCTATACGAATATGTTCGGCGAGCGCAAGGAATACAATGTGCCGTTCGAAGGCGTGATGCCGCTGCTCGCGCGCCGCTACCGCGAGACGGACAGCGACGAGATGCGCGAGTCGTATGAGAACTACATGACGCAGATCCCCTGCAAGGTCTGTCATGGCGCGCGCCTGCGTCCCGAGACACTCGCCGTCACCATCGGCGGCAAGAATATCTACGAGGTCACGCAGATGAATATCCGCGAAGCGGATGCCTTCCTCGGCGGCGTGGAGCTCACGCCGCGCGAGGCGAAGATCGCTGCGCAGATCCTGAAGGAGATCCACGCGCGCCTCACGTTCCTGCTCAACGTCGGGCTCGACTATCTCACGCTTTCGCGCGCGGCGGGGACGCTCTCTGGCGGCGAGGCGCAGCGCATCCGGCTCGCCACGCAGATCGGCTCGGGCCTCACGGGCGTGCTCTACGTGCTCGATGAGCCGAGCATCGGCCTGCATCAGCGCGACAACAACCGCCTGCTCGCGACGCTCAAGAAACTGCGCGACCTTGGCAATACGCTCATCGTCGTTGAGCATGACGAGGATACCATGCGCGCGGCGGACTGTATCATCGACATCGGCCCGGGCGCGGGCGCGCAGGGCGGGCACGTCGTCGCACAGGGGACAGCCGAGGAGATCGAGCGGGTGCCGGAGTCCATCACGGGCGCGTATCTCTCACGTCGCCGCTACATCCCCGTGCCCGCGAAGCGGCGGCCCGGCAATGGGAAGTTCCTCGAGGTCGTCGGCGCGCAGGAGAACAACCTCAAGAATCTCCGCGTGAAATTCCCGCTTGGCACGCTCACGCTCGTGACCGGCGTCTCCGGCTCCGGCAAATCGACGCTCGTCAATGAGATCCTCTACAAGGGCATCGCCTCGCGCCTCTACCATGCGAAGGGGAAGCCCGGCAGGCACAAGGCCATCCGAGGGCTCGAGAATATCGACAAGATCATCGATATCGACCAGCAGCCCATCGGCCGCACGCCGCGCTCGAATCCCGCGACGTATACGGGCGTCTTCGATGCCATCCGCGACCTCTTCAGCCAGACGAGCGAAGCGAAGATGCGCGGCTACAAGGCCGGGCGGTTCAGTTTCAACGTCAAGGGTGGACGCTGCGAGGCTTGCCGCGGGGACGGCATCCTCAAGATCGAGATGCATTTCCTGCCGGACGTCTACGTGCCCTGCGAGGTCTGCAAGGGCGCGCGCTACAACCGCGAGACGCTCGA
>ERZ772897.3630-NODE-3630-length-11154-cov-4.579331_pt1 | contig 11154 bp, 11 predicted proteins | sample MGYA00512125_ERZ772897 | MGnify/ENA primary metagenome ERZ772897 (study PRJEB29015, sample SAMEA2737660) | human gut metagenome | biome: human gut; feature: human-associated habitat; material: faeces | place: China | collected 2012 ... | reverse complement strand
TTTATTTTTTTGAACCTAATAATATTGCTGCAGGTGGAATAACTGGTTTAGCAATTGTAATAAATCATTATATACCATTTATATCTATAGGACCCTTAGTTTTAATGATGGATGCTATTTTATTTATAGTTGCATTAATAGTATTAGGAGCAAAGTTTGGAGCTAAAACTATATATTCAAGTTTTTTATTATCAACATCAATGTGGATAATGCAAACTTTTATACCAATTAATATTACTAATGATTTGATATTAGCAACTATATTTGGTACATTAATATCTGCAGTTGGAATGGCAATAGTATTTAATGCTAATGCATCAACTGGAGGAACTGATATAATTGCAAAAATTTTAAATAAATTTTTTCATATTGAAATAGGAAAATCCTTATTAATAGTTGATTTTTTAGTAACTTTATTAGGTGCAGTTACTTTTGGAATAAATATTGGGTTATATGGTCTATTAGCAGTTATAATTAATGGAGTGGTTATAGATAATATAATAGCTGGATTTAAAACTAAAAGTGAAATCACAATAATAAGTGAAAAAAATAAAGAAATAAGTAAGTTTATTTTAGATGATTTAGAAAGAGGGTGTACTTTTATTAAAGGTATTGGAGGATTTACGGGAAAAGATACTTCAATATTATATACTGTGTTAGATAGAAATGAATTTATAAAATTAAAAAATAAAATTAAAGAAATAGATAAAAATGCATTTATAACAGTTGGTGAGGTTCATGAGGTTATGGGAGAAGGTTTTATTGGAATAGACGAAGATTAAATTAAGATAGGAGATAATTATGCAAAAGATTAAAGAATATTTATTAATAACAATTGGAGTAGCATTAACAGCAATTGCACTTGAGTATTTCTTTTTTCCATGCGATATAGCAGCTGGAGGAGTTTCAGGTATAGGATTAGTTATAAATAAGGTTTTTGGATTAGATACTAGTGTAGTCATTCTTGTTCTTAATATTGTATTATTCGCATTAGCTTTTGTTGTATTAGGAAAAGGCTTTGGTGCAAAAAGTATTTATGCAACAATAATGTTATCTGTATTTATGTGGATAATTGAAAATGTTTTTAAGCCAACTGTACTTACTGAAAATATGTTTTTAGCAAGTGTATTTGGATCAATTATTTTAGGAATGGGAGCTGCAATAGTTTTTCATCAAGATGCCTCTACAGGAGGAACTAGCATAATAGCAGCTATAATAAGTAAATTTACGCCTATTGGTATAGGAATTTCTGTTTTACTTACAGATTCATTTGTTTGTATGGCAGCAATAAGTGTTTTTGGGATTGATAAGGGATTATTTGGATTCTTTAGTGTTATTTTAATTGGATTGATAATAGATAAATTTATTGATGGATTTAATACATGTAAACAAGTATTTATAATAACAGCAAAGGAAAAAGAAATAGTAAATCATATAATCAAAAATATTGATAGAGGATGTACAGTACTTAATGGAAATGGTGGATATACAGGAAGTGATATAAAAGTAATTTATACTGTTTTAAGTACTAAAGAGTTTATTGAGTTAAAAAAATCTATAAAAAATATAGATCCAAATGCATTTTTAACTGTAAATGAATCTACAGAGGTTTTAGGAAAGGGATTTACAGAATATTAATCATAATAGTAATATTAGGTAAATATAGCTTAAATATTGGTATTATAGATAGTTGTATGTTATAATGGCTTTATAGTTTGTCAAGATATAGAAATGAATGTTATAAAGAGGTGTATTTATGATAGAGTTTAAGGGCGTTTCTAAGGTATATGATAATAATGTAAAAGCATTATCAAATGTAAATATAAAAATTAATTCAGGAGATTTTGTTTTTCTAGTTGGTCCTTCTGGAGCAGGTAAATCTACTTTTATAAAAATGTTATTAAAAGAAGTAGAGCCAACAATGGGAGAAATTATAGTTGCAGATAAAGAATTATCTAAGGTAACTAGAAGACAAACACCATACTATAGAAGAAAAATAGGTATGGTATTCCAAGATTTTAGGTTAATACCAACTTTAAATGTATATGAAAATGTTGCCTTTGCAATGAGAGTTGTTGAAGCATCACAAAGAGAAATTAGAAAAAGAGTACCTATGGTATTGTCATTAGTTGGATTATCACATAAATATAAAATGTTTCCTAATGAATTATCAGGAGGAGAACAACAAAGAGTATCATTAGCAAGAGCTATTGTTAATAATCCATCAGTACTAATTGCTGATGAGCCTACTGGAAACCTTGATCCAGAAACAGCAAAAGAGATTATGGGATTATTAGAAGATATAAACAAGGCAGGAACTACTATATTAATGGCTACGCATGCAAAAGACATAGTTGATAATATGCAAAAGAGAGTTATAGCTATTGATAAGGGAATGATAGTAAGAGATGATAGAAAGGGGATGTACGAAAATGAAAATTAGCACGTTAAACTATTTTATAGTCGATGCATTTAAGAGCATAAAGAGAAATAGGACAATCAGTTTTGCTGCTATGATTACAGTATTAATAACATTTTTCGTTTTTGGTACATTTACTTTATTAGCATTAAATTTCAATAAAAGTATTGAAGATGTAGCATCAAAGATTCAAATTCAAGTGTATCTTAGAGAAGATATAAAATTAGTTGATCAAAAAGAAATAGAATTAAAGCTATTGGAATCTCCTCAAGTTAGTGAAGTTAAATATGAATCAAAAGATGAAGCTTTTTTAAATTTAAAAGAAAATTTAGGAAGCAATGAAGGTTTATTAGAAGGATATGATTTAAATAATAATCCACTACCAAGTTCATTTATAGTTAATTTAAAGGATCCATCTTATGCTGAAGAAGTAGCTAAATTAGTTGAAGGTATGACTGGCGTTGAAGGTATAGGAAATCAACAAGAAGTTATTGATACAATAAGTAAGTTTGTTGATGTAGTTCAAATAGTTGGTATAGGTTTATTTATAGTATTTATTGGTGTATCTGTATTCTTAATAATGAATACAATAAAGCTTACAGTTTACTCAAGAAGAAGAGAAGTTGGAATTATGAAGTTTGTTGGAGCAACAGACTGGTTTATTAGATGGCCATTTGTTATTGAAGGTATAGTAATTGGTGCTATTGGGGCATTCTTATCAAGTATAGTTTTATATTTTGCATATAATGCAGTATTTAAATGGATAGTTTCATCTATGTTTATAGTAAATTTAGTACAACCTCAATTTGTTTTAACTACATTATTAGCTTGTTTTGTTGGCGGAGGAATATTAATTGGAGCTATAGGAAGTATATTTGCATTAAGAAAATTCTTAATTGTATAGTATATAGAGTATGTTAATTAGGCAAAAATATATATAGAAATTATTTAAAAACTACAACTCATTAATTATTATGGGTTGTAGTTTTAAGCAAATAAGGGGTAAAATTAAATAAATATTAATATACAGAAAGGAGATAAGTATTTATGGATAATTTAAATGGAGAAGAAATTAAGCCAAGGAAAAAAACACATAAATTCTTAAAAGGTTTAATAGTAATAGTATTTGCTTTAGTAACTTATTTTGCAGCTTTTTACTTAGGAAATAACTTAGCAACTAAGGGAATAGTTATAGGTGGAGCTGTTCCTAAAAAAGCAGTTGCAGACTTAGAGGAAATTGGAGATTCAGGGAAATATTCTAATTTATTTAATTTGCGAAGTATGTTATTTTCCATGTATGATGGAGAAATAGATGATGAAAAACTTCTTGAAGGTGCAATGAAGGGAATGGCAAATGCAGTTGGAGATCCATATACAGTTTATATGGATAAAGAAGAATTTAATAAATTTATGGAATCAAGTCAAGGAAGCTTTTATGGAATAGGAGCTCAATTAGGAGTTAGAGATAATAATATAACTATAATAGCACCTGTTGAAGGTTCACCAGCAGAACAAGCTGGACTTAAAGCTGGAGACATAATTTTAAAAGTTGATGATTATGAAGTAACAGATTTAAATACAGAGGCAGTTGTTTCAAGAGTTAGGGGTAATCAAGGAGAACCAGTTACACTAACTATTAAACGTGAAGGAATTGAAGAACCATTTGAAGTAACCATAGTTAGAGCTGAAATTAAAACAGAATCAGTAAAAGGTGAAATTATTGAAGATGGAATTGGATATATTCAAATAAGTACTTTTAGCGATGAAGAAGTAAGTGATAAGTTTACTGAAAAATTAAATGAATTAAAAAATGAAGGAATGAAAAAACTAATATTAGATTTAAGAGGAAACCCAGGTGGATACTTAAATGAATGTGTTAAAATTGCTTCTAATTTTATTCCAGAAGGAGAAGTAGTAACTTATACAATTGATAAATATAATAAAAAGGTTGTTTCAAATTCAATTGGAGGAGATGCAATTGGAGTTCCACTAGTTGTACTTGTTGATGGTGGAAGTGCAAGTGCATCAGAGGTTGTTACAGGAGCATTAAGAGATCATGGAGCTGCTATAACAATAGGAACAACTACATTTGGAAAAGGAATAGTTCAACAATTAAAGGTATTGCCAAATGATATGGGAGGACTTAAAGTTACAACTTCTAAGTATTATACTCCAAATGGAGAAAATATTCATGGTACTGGAATAACACCAGATATTACAGTGGAAATTCCACAAGAAATATTAGAAAAGGATTATGATAGAAACATTGATCCACAATTTAAAAAGGCTCTAGAGGTAATTAGAGATAAGAATTAAGTAGGAGGCTCAGTATGGATTTAATAATTAATAGTTTAAAATCTGTATCAATAGCAATAATTGAGCCAATGCATTTACTTATGCTTTTTATATTTGGGATAATATTTTATTTTAAAAATATTAGAATTGTATCAATCCAAAAAATGACATTAGGAGAGGGGGTTAATACACCCCTTGAATTAACATTATCTCAAATTGTATTTGGCATACTAGCAGGTGCAGTTGGTACTGTTATATTAACGGTACTAGGAGTTTCATTTAATGAAACCTCAGGTATAGAATTTATATTTATGATATCAATACTATGTTTGTTTTATAAGAAAAAGTATATATCATATGCTTATTCAGCAGCAATTTTAGGTATGATAGGAATTATATTAAAAGTAGCAAGTAATATTACTGGAATAAGGTTATTAATGGATATAAATGTAGTATCATTAATAACACTTGTTGGAGTAATATATATACTTGAAGGAATATTGATAATGTTTGATGGAAGTAGAGGGGCAATACCTGTATTTACAAAAAAAGAAGATAAGATAATTGGAGGATTTTCCTTTAGTAGATATTGGCCTATTCCAATAGCTATATTAATGATTTTTACTAATAGTTCATCACCAGCAGATTCAATTTATTTAAATGCTAGTTCATGGTGGCCAATATTAAATAAAAGCCAAACATTAAGCTTAATAGCTTCTGCTATGGTAGCAACCATACCTATATACGGAATACTTGGATATGGAAATGTTACTTTTACTCAAGAAAAAAATAAAAAGTCATTAAGAAGTGGCACAGTTATTTTAATTTATGGTATTTCAATTGTATTAATAGCTCAATTAGCAACGCTTAATATACTGGGACAAATAATATCTATTATTTATCTACCATTAGTTTATGAATTTATTATGAGATATGAAGCTAATGTAGAAAAAAAGGGTCAATATTTATACGTTAGTGATGATGAAGGAATAATGATTCTTGAAGTTACTCCAAATTCGCCAGCATATGAAGTTGGAGTTAAGCGTGGAGATAAAATTATAGAAGTAAATGGAGAAAAAATAAAATCAGAAGTTGATATATTTAATGCTATTAAAGAAAGTATATTTAAGATTTCTATTAAGATAAAGAATAATTCGGGACAAGTATTAGAATATAATATACAACCTAGAAATAAAATATTAGGGGTGCTTTTAGTACCTAAAATGGTTAAAAGAGAAGATATGATTGAAATAAATCAAGAAGATTTAAAAGATATAATTAATGAAATTAAGAATAAAAAATAGAGGAAAGTTTATACTTACCTCTATTTTTTGTTATAAAAGTTTTGAAAATGGTGAATATAAAAAGTAAAATATATTTAAGAAAATAAGAAAAATTTGGAGTTGATATATATGGGAAACTTTAAGATACATTCTAAATTTAAGCCAATGGGAGATCAACCTGTAGCTATAGAAAGTTTAGTATCAGGATTAAATAAAAATGAAAAGTTCCAAACACTATTAGGGGTAACAGGATCAGGTAAAACATATACAATGGCAAATATAATTGAAAAAGTACAAAAGCCAACTATAGTTTTAGCTCATAATAAAACACTAGCAGCACAGTTATGTTCGGAGTTTAAAGAATTCTTTCCAAATAACATAGTAGAATACTTTGTATCTTATTATGATTATTATCAGCCAGAAGCATATGTGCCTCAAACAGATACCTTTATTGAAAAAGATGCTTCTATAAATGATGAAATAGATAAATTAAGGCATTCTGCTACATCTGCATTATTTGAAAGAAGAGATGTAATAATAGTAGCTTCTGTATCATGTATATATGGGTTAGGTAATCCAGATGAGTATAAGAAATTAACTATTTCACTGAGAGTAGGAATGGAAAAAGAGAGAGATGAAATAATTAAAAAGCTTATAGAAATTCAATATGAAAGAAATGATATTAACTTTGTCAGAAACAAGTTTCGCGTCAGAGGTGACGTGGTGGAAATATTTCCGTCCAATAACGGTGAAAACGCTATTCGTGTCGAGTTTTTCGGCGACGAAATAGAACGTATTTGCGAAGTAAACGTAGTTACAGGTGAAATTGTAGGTGTAAGGCTCTGCGATCGCCGTGCCGGCATAGGGTGCGATATACTGTACCGGAGCCGGTTCGCTGGCAGATGCAGACATGACAATGGTATAATCCATTGCATCATTCTTTTTCAGGGTAGAAACGATCTTTGCAACTGTCGAGGACTTCTGTCCGATTGCGACATAAATACAAATGACATTCTGTCCTTTTTGGTTAATGATCGTATCCACAGCGATCGATGTCTTACCGGTCTGACGGTCGCCGATGATCAATTCACGCTGACCGCGTCCGATGGGGAACATCGAGTCAATGGAAAGGATACCGGTCTGTAACGGTACATTGACCGACTTCCGGTACGCCACGCCGGGTGCTTCGTGTTCGATCGGGAAATAATCCTCTGCTGTCAGGGGATCGCCGCCGTCGATCGGGTTTCCCAGTGCACCGACAACTCTGCCGATCATTTTCTGCGTTACGCCGATACCGGCACGCTTTCCGGTACGGACAACAGAAGTACCCTCTGTAATACCATAGTCACTGCCCAGCAGAACGACACCGATGGTCTTGGTTTCCAAGTTCTGTACGATGCCTCGTACACCGGTTTCAAATTCTACCAGTTCGCCGTACATGGCATGCTGCATGCCGAATACCGTTGCGATACCGTCGCCCACGCGAACGACTGTACCGGTTTCCTGCACGCCGGACTTCCGGTCGAAGTCCTCTATCTCGCTTTTTAAAACGGATATAATCTCACTTGCATTCATGGTACTCATGTCTTACCCTCACCTCCGTATCAGGCTCTTTCGCATATTGCGGACGGCAGAACGCACGCTGCGGTCATACTCGTCATCGCCGATATGCAAGATAAAGCCTCCCAGCAGTTCCGGATTCTGGTGCAGTTCCAACTGTACCTCCGGTTCGCCGGTTTTTGCACAGATCATTTTTTTCATCGCTGTCAGCTGTGCGTCTGTCAGCGGCGTTACATATTCCAGCACGGCATGAGCACAATGTCTTTGCCGGCGTTCCAATGCTTGATATTCTGAAAAAATCTCCAGTATGCTGTCGATCTGACCGTTTTGGCAGACAACCTTCAGGAAGGTCCGCAGGGATTCCGGAAAGATCCGGTCGATCACTGCAAACTTTTCCGCCTCCGAAATCGTCGGGTTGCTTAGGGAATCCGTCAACAGGGGGCAGTTCTGAAAGGTTTGCTGTGCATCTGCCACGGCATCTGACGCATTTGGCAGCGTCAGCAGCACGGTTGCATAAGATGTCACTGCACCGTTCATTCTCCTGCTCCTTCCTCAGACAAGAACGCGTTTACCAGCTCACGGTTGGTCTGGTCGTCCACTTTCTGCTCCATCAGCTTGGAAGCGGCAGCCAGTGCCAGATCGGCGATCTCGCCCTGTACGCCGTCCAGTGTCTGTCGGCGTTCCCGTTCGATTTCCTTCTGTGCTTCTTTGAGGAGCGTGTCTGCCTGCCGTTGAGCCTTGGCAGTGATCTCGCTGCCCTGTGCGTGTGCATTCTGTTCTGCAGTCGCAATGATCTGTTTTGCTTCCTGCTTGGCACCGCTCAGAGTTTCCTCATATGCATTCTTCAGCTTTTCCGCATCAGCGGCATGCTGCTTGGCTTCGTCCATATCCGCCTGCACCATCTGTGCCCGCTTTTCCAGCATGGCATTTACTCTGCCGAAAAGGAATTTTTTCAGAAAGAAAAACAGCACGAGGATATTGATAACGGAAAACAAAATGGTCCAAAAATCAAAATCTAACATATCCACTCTCACAGCTTTTTCCAAGAAAAGCCGTGCTCCTTTCTCTCAGATTCAGAAGGTGGTCTTTTTACTTCATAATGACCATCAGCAGTGCAACAACGAAACCATAAATAGCGGTTGCTTCTGCCAGTGCACAGCCCAGCAGCAGTGCCTTGTTGATTGCTCCAGCAGCCTCCGGCTGTCTGGCAATGGCTTCTACTGCTTTTGATGTGGCAAGTCCAATGCCAAGTCCTGCACCGATACCTGTCAATACTGCGATACCTGCTCCAATCATGGGGAACGCTCCTTTCTGTAGCTGCCGAGTGAGATTTCAGCAAGCTATGCCTGCTGTAACTTCGGCACACTCTCCTCCTCGACTTCCATGCCTTCTGCCATGAACAGCGATGTCAGGAATACAAAGACATATGCCTGAATCAGTCCGTCGAACACATCGAAGTACATGCTGAACACCATCGGGATAATCAGACCACAGACATGTTCGATCAGCTGCATGACAACGAAAGCACCCAGTACGTTACCGAACAGTCGCATACACAGCGACAGCGGACGAATGGCGATTTCCATCACATTCAGCGGTGTCAGCAGAGCCATTGGCTTTGTGAAGGACTTCAAAAAGCCCTTGATGCCGCCCTGAGCCCGAAATGTTGACGCTTCAATGAGGATAATGCTCATCAGTGCCAGTGCCACGGTGACGTTGATGTCCTTTGTGGGAGGCTTCATGCCGAACCCGAACATGCCGATCATATTGGCGATTCCCAGATAGATCAGCACAGTGCTCAGATAGGGCACATAGCGTCTGCCGGCTTTGCCCATGTTGCCCTCAAAGAAGTTTGTGAGCCATGTGACTGCCATTTCCAGAAACGCCTGCCGCTTTCCCGGTACGATCTTGAGATTCCGTGTCAGTATCAGTACCAGCACCATGATGATCGCCATGAGAAACCATGTCATGACCACCGATTCACTGATGTGGATCGGCCCCACCAGCGGTACATCAAACGGACTCTCCCAGAGGATCCGGTTTTGCAGCTGTTCCTGCAGTTCTTCACCCATTGTATCCACCACCTTTTCTGCATCGTTTTTCCGGAGAGAGAAACAGTGGTTTTCCGCGGAATTCCGCAGGATTCCCTACTCTTTCCAATTCTCCTGAAAAACGAAAATCAACAGCGTGTTTATTGCTGTTTCCTTTATTATAGGACGATTTTCGAAAAAAGTCAATCGACTTTCATGACGATTTCCACTAATTTCTTTTCTTGTTTTGTTGCACATTTCACAAAGGCACAACACTTTCCGGAATAATGATAAGTATCCGTCGGATTTGGGTGCTGTTTTTTAAGTAAAATTCCGCTTTTTTGTTAGATATTGCGTTAGTTTCCCCCTTCTCCGGCATTTTTCACAAATTTTATATTGTGAAAAATGCCATTCTTGAACATACTCATGTAAAACGCCCGTGCAGACTGTATTTTCACAAAAGAAAAAGCACTGTACCCGCAATATGCAGGACACAGTGCTCTTTTTATGATGAGAAAATCATCGGATAAAGGCAATACCGCACAAAGATTGTGCGACAGATGCGTCGTCAAATTTTTCGTCAGATGAAACAAAAAGCGGAGTGAATACTTGATGTATTCACGAGCATTTTTGTGAAATATGAGAGTCTGTTTCGTATCTGACGTATGCAGATTGCGTCGTCAGATTTTTTGAGAGATGAAGGGAAAAACGGAGAAAATCCTTTGTGGATTTTCGAGTATTTTCCCGAAATATCTCGGAAAATATGCACGCAAGATGCGTGTAGGAAGATGCGAAACAGACTCTCATGCACCAGATTCCGGCATACTGCATACCTTGGTATTGAGGTGATGCGTGATGCAGGAATTCCGCAGAAGTGTCTGGATCGGATTTCTATGGAGCATTGTCTTTGGGACAGTGCTCCATTTTTTGTACGGCTGGACAGGAGAAAATCGGGTCGTGGGGCTGTATGCCGCGATCAGCGAAAGTCCGTGGGAACATCTGAAACTGTTGTTCTTTCCGGTGCTGGTCTACACCGTCTGGGAGTACATCTGGGTGGGACACCGCTGGAAGGGCTACATCCTGACGCGGGCAGAGGGAGCACTGCTGGGCATGCTGACCATTACTGCTCTCTTTTACACCTATACCGGCATCTGCGGCAGGCACTGGCTCTGGGCAGATATTCTCACATTTGTGCTGGGTGCGGCAGTGACAGCATTCTGGACATGGAAGCACACGCCCCACGCCAAAGGCGGTTCATGGCTGGGAATCCTGCTGTTTGCAGGCGTTGCCGTCTGCTTCGGGATCTTCAGTCTGTTCCCGCCGACGGTGGGGATATTTACCGTTCCCTGAAAGAGAGGTGTCACAGATGAACGGATTGGTTTGTCTGCTGGTGTTCGGGCTGCTGGCGATCACGGCCCTAGCAGCACTGGGACTGTGCCGGCGGCTGTTTTCCCATGAGCTGCCCCGACATATGGCGACCCTTGCCCTGCTGGAAAATCCACAGCAGTGGGAAACACAATGTGCAGCACTGGCGGCACAGCTGACGTGGACGGACCGCGACATGGTG
>ERZ772897.3624-NODE-3624-length-11175-cov-2.747662_pt1 | contig 11175 bp, 12 predicted proteins | sample MGYA00512125_ERZ772897 | MGnify/ENA primary metagenome ERZ772897 (study PRJEB29015, sample SAMEA2737660) | human gut metagenome | biome: human gut; feature: human-associated habitat; material: faeces | place: China | collected 2012 ... | reverse complement strand
GGATCGGATACGAATTTCCCACCGGAGCTGTTCGGCTGAAGAGAGCCTGCTGTCAGTGCTTTTGGGTAGGTCGGAACGCACAGGACACGTTACGTCTGCAATGAGTGCCTGCCGATGGCGGGAACAAGGGTGGTACCGCGGAATTTTTTCGTCCCTGGTTTAATAAACCAGGGGCTTTCTTTTTATTCAGCCAATAGAAAGGATTCTATTGGGCATGACAGTAAAAATTGCAGGGCAGTTTTGCTGTTTACAATAATCAAAGGAAGGTCCCGGGAAAGTAGAAGGCCGCACAGAAGAAAAACGGCTATCTGACAGAAAGGAGTTTGCTGTGAAAGAGAAACTGGCAAAAATCAGAGAAGAGATTTTGAAACAGATCGACGCCTCCGAGAACCTGGATAAGCTCAACGAGGTAAGAGTCAGCGCACTGGGTAAAAAGGGCGCCCTGACCGAGCTGTTAAAGAGCATGAAGGAGGTTGCGCCACAAGACCGTCCGAAGGTTGGACAGATGGTCAATGAAGTGCGCGCTGAAATTGAAACAGCGCTGGAAACTGAAAAAGCAAAGCTGGAAGACCGTGTAATGGAAGCTCGTTTAAAGAATGAGGTTATTGACGTTACCCTGCCTGCAAAGAAAAATTCCGTTGGACATCGTCATCCCAATACGATCGCTCTGGAAGAGGTAGAGAGAATTTTCGTTGGCATGGGCTACGAAGTGGTTCGCGGTCCCGAAGTCGAGAAGGACTACTACAACTTCGAGGCGCTGAACCTGCCGAAGGACCATCCGGCACGCGACATGCAGGATTCGTTCTACATCACGGAGGACATCCTCATGCGCTCGCAGACGTCGCCGGTGCAGGCGCGCACGATGCAGAAGAATGAGCCGAACGCGCCGATCCGCATGATCGCGCCGGGCCGTGTCTATCGCCGCGATGAGTACGATGCGACGCACTCGCCGATGTTCACGCAGGTCGAGGGCCTCGTCATCGATGAGGGCATCACGTTCGCTGACCTCAAGGGCACGCTCGAGCTCTTCCTGCGCCAGATCTTCAGCGAGGATGTCAAGGTCCGCCTGCGCCCGAGCTTCTTCCCGTTCACGGAGCCGTCGACGGAGGTCGATATCTCCTGCGTCATGTGCCACGGCAAGGGCTGCAAGGTCTGCAAGGGTACGGGCTGGCTCGAGATCCTCGGCGCTATGGTTCATCCGCATGTGCTGGAGATGAGCGGTTATGATCCGAAGAAGGTATCCGGCTTCGCTTTCGGCATGGGCGTGGAGCGCATCGCGATGCTCTCGTACGGCGTCGACGATCTCCGCCTGTTCTACGACAATGATATGCGCTTCCTGCGCCAGTTCTGAGAGAGGAGATAGAAAATGCAGGTTTCTATTAAATGGTTGAAGGATTATATCGATTTTGACTGGTCGGCAGAGGAACTGGCTGATCGCTTCACGATGGCCGGCGTGCCGGTCGAGAACGTCATCCGCGCGGATGAAGGACTCGACAAGGTCGTCACGGGCCGCATCGAGAAGCTTACGAAGCATCCGGACTCGGATCACCTCCAGATCTGCCAGATGAATGTCGGCGAGAAGGAACTCGTCCAGATCATCACGGGCGCCCAGAATGTGGCAGAGGGCCAGGTCGTGCCGGTCGCGATGATCGGCGCGCATCTTCCGAATGGCCTTCATATCAAGAAGGGCAAGCTGCGCGGGCTGCCGTCGAACGGCATGCTCTGCTCGGCCGGTGAGCTCCACCTCGACCTCACGAAGCTGACAGAAGAGGAGAAGGACGGCATCTACATTCTGCCAGAGGGCACGCCGGTCGGCGTGCCGGCCAAGGACGTGCTGGGCCTCGACGATGTCGTGCTCGAGTTCGAGCTCACGGCAAACCGCGGCGACTGCTTCAGCGTCATCGGCCTTGTGCGCGAGATCGCCGTGCTGACGGGCAACAAGCCGAAGTGGCCTGTCATTGCCTGCAAGGAGGATGATGAAGCCAAGGCTGCAGACATGGTCTCGGTCGGCATCGAGGCGCGCGACCTCTGCGACCGCTTCAGCGCGCGCGTCATCAAGAACGTCAAGATCGGCCCGTCGCCTGAGTGGATGCAGCAGCGCCTCGAGGGTGCTGGCATCCGCGCCATCAACAATGTCGTCGACGTGACGAACTTCGTCATGATCGAGCTCGGCCAGCCGATGCACGCCTACGACTACGATGAGATTACGGGCCACACGCTGACGGCCCGCCTCGCAAAAGCGGGCGAGAATCTCCACACGCTCGACGACAGCTCGCGCCTTGCCAAGGGCACGGAGCTCGTCATCGCGGATGCAGAGCATCCGGCGGGTCTCGCAGGCATTATGGGCGGCCTCGAGACGGAGGTCACGGAGAAGACGCGGACGGTCGTGCTCGAAGCTGCGTCGTTCAACGGGCCGAGCATCCGCCGCACGGCGCGCGCCTGCGGCCTGCACTCGGAGGCTTCGGGCCGCTTTGAGCGCGGTGTCGACGTGACGAATACGCCGCGCGCACTCGAGCGCGCCTGCCAGCTGTTGCAGGACATGGGCGCCTGCACGGTCACGCAGGGCGTCGTAGACTGCTACCCGGATAAGAAGCAGCCGGTGACGATCGACTACACGACGGACGAGATCAATCGCCGACTCGGCACGGCTATCCCGGGCGAGGAGATGGTCAAGATCCTGACGTCGCTGGGCTTTGAGGTTGAGGCCAAGGGCAATGAGAGCTACCATGTCACGGTGCCGTCGTGGCGCAATGACTGCACGTACATGGAAGACCTCTCGGAGGAAGTCGCGCGCATCTACGGCTTCGACAACATTGTGAGCACGACGCCTTTCGGGCGCATGGTCCAGGGCAAGCAGAGCGCGAAGCAGAACTTTGTCGACAAGATCAAGCACACGCTTACAAGCCTCGGCATGACGGAAGAGCTGTCGTTCGCCTTTACGAGCACGGATCTCTTCGACAAACTGCTCGTGCCAGAGGATTCGCCGCTTCGCCAGGCCATCCCCATCCTGAACCCGCTGACGGATGAGGCGCCGCTCGTCCGCACGTGCCTCCTGACCTCCATCATGGAGAATGCCGTGCGCAACTTCTCGCGCAAGAACAACGACATCAAGCTCTTCGACGTCGCACCAGTATTCCTGCCGAAACAGCTGCCGCTGACGGAACTGCCGGAGGAACGCCTCAAGGTCGCGGGCCTCATCACGGGCCGCCGCGAGGAAGTCGGCTGGAACCAGGGGAATGAGATGGTTGACTTCTTCGACATGAAGGGCATTGTCGAGGAACTCTTCCGCGCCCTCGGCATCTCGAAGTATACGGTCGAGGCAGGCGAGCACTTCGCCATGCATCCGGGCAAGACGGCCCTCTTCAAGAAGGGCCGCGAGGTGATTGCTTCTGTCGGTGAGCTCCACCCGCAGGCTGCCGAGAACTTCGGCATCAAGCAGAAGGTCTATCTCTTCGAGATGGACCTCGAGGTCCTTATGAAGTACACGAGCAAGAGCTTCCACTTCGAGTCGCTGCCGAAGTACCCGGCCATTGCGCGTGACCTCGCCATCGTCGTCGACGAAGACGTTGCTTCGGCCGATATCGAGCGCGTCATCGCGAAGAACGGCGGCAAGCACTTCAAGGATGTCACGCTGTTCGACGTCTACACGGGCGAGCACGTCGCAAAGGGCAAGAAGAGCATGGCCTTCAACCTGCAGTTCCAGTCGAAGGATAAGACGTTGACGGATGAGGAAGCCGATGCAGCCTTCAAGAATATCCTCAAGGCTGTCGAGAAGCATTTCGCAGCAGAGCTGCGCGCCTGACCGTCAAGAGCATGACAGGAATGACAGCATGACTGGAGGTGCATCGCATGGCTGATGTGGAACAAAAGACACCACAGCGCGTCGTCGTCGAGATCTTCGGCGACAGCTACCCGCTGCGGACAGATGACCCCGAGCGCCTCAAGAAGCTCGCAGCCGGCCTTGACCATCTGATGAAAAAGATGGCGGGCAGCGTCAAGAGCTTCGACGGCACGAAGATCGCTGTGCTCACGGCCCTGCAGATCGTCGATGAGTACGACAAGCTCAAGCATGATTACGACGAGCTCGTCGAACTGCTCGACGAGAAATGAGGAATCCGCATACGGTCCGCAGAGAGGCCGCCCGCAGGGGCGGCCTCTTTGTTTGCCTTCCCTTGGATGATGTGCGTAGCTGAAAAGAATTGAGCGGTCATGGCATCTGTGATAGAATGAGGAAAGACTGATTATAGGAGACAGAAAGAAGATAAAAAGGATGGTGCATCATCATGTCTGGAGAATGTGACAAGAAGTGCGGTCATCGACACGATCGTGCGATGGATAAGAGACGTGCGGCGCGTTTCATGCTGCCGATGGCTGCTCTCGGACTGATTGCCTGGCAGAGTGCTGCTCTGGCTGCTGTGCCTGCGGCAGCACAGGCGGGGCAGGTTGTACCGGCTGCACAGACGACAGCAGCACCATCTGCACAGCAGGAAGAGCGTGCAGATGCGATGAAGGGAGAGTCTGAGACAACTGTGGCAGCTGAGGCAAAGACTGAAGCTGCCAAGGAGAAGCGCAAGGATGTCGAGGTGCAGCTCGAGTATCTTGACGGCCGCTTCTTCAAGAAGCGCAACGTCGATCTCTACAATGTACACGTCTATCGCCAGTACAAAAAGCTGGGCGCGCTCTCGCTGCACTACGGCCTGACGTTCGAACGCGCGACGGGCTACACGACAGAGGATGATATCTGGCGCGATGCTGAGGCCGTCGGCTTCGGCCCATCTTACATGATGCGCTGGACGAAGCACGTCTCGGGCAAGCTCGACGGCTCCGTCGACGCTTCGGGTAGCCTGATGGCCTACAACCACGCACATCCGGGCAATGGCCGTGCCTACGGTTTCCTCTGGCGCATCGGCCCGCGCCTGACGTATCACTACACCGACCGCGATTCGTTGAGCCTTGCCTACCTCTTCCATCATTCGTCGAACGGCATGGGCACCCACAATCCGGGCTACAACGGCGTCGGCTTCTCGCTGGGATTCACGCACTGGTATTGAATCACATAGCTGTTTGCTATTCCCTGAAAGAGCACCTTCTCTTAGAATCGGTATTCTAGAGAGGGTGCTCTTTTTTACGAATAGCTATTTGTAATAATATAAATATTTTAAATCTTTGCAGGATTTAGAGGCATCCACCTAGAAGAATATAAATATCCGCTGGATGTGGACAAGTCGGGTGTGGGAATGTGTACACCGTATCAGCTCCGGAGGCGGAGCAGAGTATTTGATTCGAGAGGAGGATTCTTTCATGCAAACTCGACAGAATGAAGCAGGTTTCACCTTGATCGGCATGCTGATTGCCGTGGGCATCGTGGCAATCCTCGCGATGATTGCCGTACCGAAATTCACTTCTGCCATCACGTCGGCCAATACGGCCAAGATCCAGTCTGACTTGTCCACACTGGACACAGCGATTGCCGTCTATGAGATCGATACGGGCAAGACGCCGGGGGCAATCGCGGACCTGAAGGATTATCTGCAGGATACGACGATAGCGCCGCCGAAGGGGAAATGCTACTTAGAGGGTGCAGCTACAGAGATCACGGCTAAAGAGTACACAATCGATACGGCGAACAGCAGGGCACTTTGCCAGGGCAAGACCGTCGGTGCATTCACAAAAGAGAAAAGAGCTGCAGATGTGAAACCGGAAAGTGGAAATACTGGTACAGGTGGTTGAGTAATGGCTAAGCAACTGTCCTTACAGGTATGCATCATTATCATGATGATACTGTTTTTGATGTTTGCCGGCCTGTCACTGGTTGACATGGAGTGCCTTGCGATGGCCCGCGGTGGTCTGTTCTGCGTGTTTTTGCTCGCCATGGCAGTCATTGACTTCCGCACAGGACTGCTGCCGGATAAGGGAAATCTCTATCTGGCCGCTCTCGGTCTGGTGATGGCTGCAATCGTGGGCAGTCTGCGGGATGCACTCTTGGGCGCTTTGCTCGGCGCAGCCCTGCTCTTTGCTCTGCGCACGCTGTCGCGCGGCGGCATCGGGCTCGGCGACGTCAAGTATGCGGCGGCCTTCGGCATCTGGCTCGGCTGGCAGGGGACATTATTGGCTCTCATGCTGGCCTTTGCTCTCGGGGCCTGCCTGGCGCTCGTCTTGCTCGGCATTGGGCGGCTGGGCCGTCGGGACAGGCTGGCTTTTGGCCCGTTCCTGTCGGCGGGGGCATACCTGAGCTACATCGGCAGTGCGGCATTCTGGTCTGCCTATGAGGTCCTGCTATGAAGGAGCATGGCTCTCTGCTCATCGAGGTCATCATCGCCTGCGCCGTCCTCGCGGTGTTTGCGATGGTGGCGCTGCCGAACGGGCTGGCAATCTACCGCGAAGCGGCAGTGGAGTACGAAGTGCAGTGCCTTCTGAGCGATATCCGCTACATGCGCGAGGTCTCGCGCACGACGGAACGCTGGCCGAAGAGCATGGAGCGGAGAGATGCGTATCAGCTGCCGTTGCGCCGCCAGGCGCAAATGCGATTCCGGCGCGGCGGCTACACCATGCTGGCTGGTTCGGCTGTGCACAGCAGCCATGATTTCCTGCCAGGCATCGTGATCACGGGGCGCTTTGCCACAAGCTCGAGGGACGGCATTGCTTTAACGTTTGGTGATGACGGCCTCTTGGCGACACCGTGCACGATGTTGATCTACATGGAGGGCCATCCGCAGTCGGCGCGCAAGCTGATCCTGAGTGCGGGCGGCCGCTGCCGCGTGGAGAGGAGTGTAAAATGACGCGATGGTCGGATGCGAGCGGCTTTTTCCTGCTCGAGACAATGGGGGTGGCGGCCGTGCTCATCGTGATGGCCGGTGCCCTGATGCTTTTCCGCCAGGGTGTGCTCATGGAGGAGCAGACTCGTTTCGAGGCGGCGGCGACTTGCTTGGCGGAGTCAGAACTGGCTTACATCGAGTACCGCGCCACAGCTGGAACACTGACAGAAGGCGCGTCTGAGCGCAGGGAATACGTCGTGTTCTCACCGGCTGCCATTGGATCTGCCACTGAGGATGAAACGGGAGGTGACTTCCTGCTCCGCACGGATATCCAGCGGATGGAGCAGGAGGGCACCTATCTCGCTGCCGTGACCGTCGCATGGCAGACGCGCGGCGGGCGACAGCACAAACAGTCGTATCAGAGGAGGGTAGGAGTGTATGAAAGGGAGCCGTAACACATCGGGATTCATCCTGCTCGACATGCTCGTCTCTCTGCCCATCCTCGTCTTTCTCCTGGCAGCGATGGGGGCCATGGCAGTCATGGCCTTCCGCGCTGCCTTTTTCATGATGGCGGACAGTGAGCTACAGCAGGAGGTCCAGATGGCTGTGCGCCAGGTAGCAGAAGACGCGCGGACCTCGTATGCAATCCGAGGCTTCACGAAGGACGAGAAACCTGGCTACACCTTCTATCAGTACCGCTCGCCGGATGAAGCTTCCTCGAGTACGTTCCGCACGCAATACTGGGTCCATAAGGTGGGGTCTGTAGACAAGCTCGTCTGGAAGGATGAGATGCGTCCGCTGACGGGCAATCACTCGCTGGCGGGCGTCGACATCACGGCATTCTCCTGTAGCGAGGTCGCACCGCGCCTGCACGAGATACGGCTGACGGGCAGGAGTCGCGTGACGCGCCACAGCTACACACTTGCCGTCTGTGTCTACGGGCCAGAGCGGATGGATTAGTGAAGGAGGGAAAGGCGATGGGACGGGAGAGCCAGCAGGGGTCGGCTGTCATCTGGGCGCTTCTAGTGACAATATTTGCCATGATGCTCGCCACGGCCGTCTGCTACACAGCCTACAACAGCCGGAAGATGGCGGCCTCATACGAGCGCGAAGTGACACTGCGTTTGGCGGCAGAGGCAGCCTTGCTGGAGGCCTTGCAGCGTGTCGAGAAGGAGCCTGTTCTCGTCGATACAGGCATGATAATCGCGCCGAGCGAGGTCGAGACGGAGAAGGGCACGCTCGTCGTGCAGGCCGCAGCGGAGCAGAAAGCGGGCTCTTACTGGCTCGTCGCTGTGGCGCGCGAGAAGTCGGGTGACGTCTGGCAGCGCCATAAGATCGCGCGAGCCCGCTTAGAGAAGAAGGAGGATGGCTATGTCTGGAAGGGAAGGAGCCGCTGAGGCACGCGGCAGGATGGGGAGTCTGCAGGCGCTCTGCCGCGGCCTGTTGGCAGCGTGGCGCAGCAGAGATGCAGTCCGTGAGAGCAGCTGGCTCTGGGATGGGCGCCGTCGCGTCGTCGGGATTGCCGAGGCCTCCGGAGGCAGGGCTCTGCTCTTTGCCGAGCTGCTGGCAGAGGGCGAGTCGTATCAGCTCGTGCGCACGGCAAAAGAGCAGCTTGCAGGCAATGTCACGATGGCGGAGGCCGCTGCCATGCGCGCCAAGCGGGAAGGCTGGCAGGCGCTTGACTTTGCCGTCTGTCTGCCAGATGAGGTGGTCCGCTTCTATGAGATGGAGCTGCCGCCTCACATGGAAGGAGACGAGTGGCGCGAGGCGGCGCACTGGGAGCTCGATGCGCGCCTGATGGCCGAGGGGCTCGATGCTGATGCGTATGCGATGGCTTATCGCCGCCAGGGCGAGGTTTCTGTGATGCTCGCCGCTGCTGAGCATCAGTATCTGGAAGGCCTCCAAGCAGGTTTTGCTTCACAGGGCATCACCCTGCGCGGCATGGCTGCTCTTGCGCCTGATGATGGCAGCGGTGAGGCTCTGCTGGCCGAGCACGGCCTGGAGCTCTTGCCGGCGCAGCGCATGTTCCTGCCGGCGATCGCCGCTGCCCTTGCTGCGCTTTCGGACGAGCCGGTTCTGAGCCTGCGGCTTTGGGGCGAGATGATTCCGAGGCGTCACTTCCGCTACCGTCGCCTGGCCGCTCTCTGCTGCGCCGTGACATTCCTCATTCTCTTTGCCGCGGCTTTTTTTGATACGCGGGCCTATTTCGAGGCGAAGCGCGACTGTGAGCGGGAGGAGCAGGCGCTCGCACTGCTGCAGCGCGACGAGAAGACGATGAGGATGACGGCGAAGCTGCAGCAGGAAATCCAGCAGCGCGATGCGAAGGCAGCGCGCCTCGTGGAGGGCGCCATGCCCTGGTACAGCGTGATGGTCCATCTCGGGCGGCCGGAGCTGCAGACGGAAGGCGTATGGCTCAAGTCCGTCGCGCTGCGACAGGACAAGAAGATCGAGATACGCGGCGCGGCGCTCAGCTACGGCGCGCTCTCCTCGTTCCTGCAGTCCTTCGAGGCGGACCGGGACTTCTTCCCGCAGGGGCCGATACTCGAGGAGTCAGCAGAGGAAACGGGAGCAGAGAAGCCTGGCATCGCATTCCGCATCAGCTTGGGCATCTAGCGTAAAGGGGGCTGGGTATGGTGAAGGGAGTAAAATGGCTGAAGCATTGCGGCGGGGAAGGCCGCTTTTCCCTCGGCTGCTGTCTCACATGCTTCGCGGCACTGTTGCTCTATCTGTTCTTCGTGCACCTGCCGTTGCAGGAGGCATGCGCTTCGTACGAGGGGCGGCGGGCGGAACTGCGCGGGCGTATGGCCGATGTCATGAACTTCAAGAATGTGCACGGCGATATGGCTGCGTACGCCAAAGAACTCTCAGATCGGGAGGTGCGCGCGCAGCGCGTGCTGCCGATGAGCCTCGGGCAGGGCGTCTTCTTGCAGGAGCTCCAGCAAAAAGCCCTGCAGAGTCAGGTAAAGCTCCAGAAAGTCGTACCGGCTGAGACGCGCACGGTGGACGGCGTGCAGCAGATGCCTGTCAGCATATCCTGCAGCGGCTCGTACTTTGCTGTGCTCGACTTCCTGCGCCGTATGCAGCAGTCAGAGCGCCTGCTCTCCATCCATGAGACGCGCATCGAGCAGCGCACGGAAGCGCAATCGGAAGTCGGGGCGCTTCAGTGTCAGCTTGTTGTCACAGCCTACGCCTGGCCACAGGGCGGTGCGCAGGATGGGATGGAAGGCGAGGAAGGAATGTCTCGTGAGTGATGACATCTGGATGCTGAAATAAGACCTTGATTTATAGGCTCGTATCCTTTACACTGTAATCAATAATGATTTGAAATACGTGAGGTGTATGAATATGAGCGAATTGCGTTTTATGACAGCAGGCGAATCACACGGTCCGTGCCTGACGGCTATCTTAGAGGGCCTGCCAGCCGGTCTCAAGCTAGATCTCGATGCAATCAACAAGGACTTGGCGCGCCGCCAGCAGGGCTACGGCCGCGGCGGCCGCATGAAGATCGAGAAGGACAAGGTCAACGTCCTCTCAGGCGTGCGCTTCAATGAGACGATTGGCGGCCCCATCACGCTGCAGGTCGTCAACCGCGATTTCCAGAACTGGGGCGAGCGCATGGCGGCGTTTGGCGAGCCGGCCGGTGAGAAGGTCACGGCGGCACGCCCGGGCCATGCGGATTTCACGGGCATCCGCAAGTATGACCGCGAAGATGTCCGCGACATCCTCGAGCGCTCGAGTGCGCGCGAGACGACGATGCGCGTGGCCGTCGGCGCTGTCTGCAAGGAATTCCTCAAGGCGCTCGGCATTACGGTCGTCTCGCAGGTCACCTGCATTGGCGGTGTCGCCATCGACCCGGCGAAGGTTGACCGCGCGAAGCTCGGCACGGATATCTCGGACCTCAACTGCTACGATGCGGAGGCTGAGGCGAAGATGAAGGCGAAGATCAAGGAGGCGCGCAAGGCGGGCGACACGCTCGGCGGCATCTTCGAGATCACAGTGCGCGGCCTGCCGGCAGGACTCGGCAGTCATATCCAGTGGGACCGCCGCCTCGACGGCAAGCTCGCCGGCGCCCTGATGTCCATCCAGGCTATCAAGGGCGTGGAGATCGGTGCGGGCTTTAACTGCGCTATCCTGCCGGGCAGCCAGATCCACGACGAGATGTTCCTCGACGAGGCGGGTAAGGTCTACCGCAAGACGAATCGCGCGGGCGGCCTCGAGGGTGGCATGACGAATGGAGAAGAGCTTGTCGTCAAGGCGGCAATGAAGCCGATACCGACGCTCATGCAGCCGCTCCATTCCATCGATATCGAGAGTCACGAGGAAGTCCTGGCATGCAAGGAGCGCAGCGACACGTGTGCCGTCTCGGCGGCTTCTGTCGTCGGCGAGGCGATGACGGCCTTCGTCATGGCCCAGGCCATCT
>ERZ772897.3623-NODE-3623-length-11179-cov-12.383765_pt1 | contig 11179 bp, 15 predicted proteins | sample MGYA00512125_ERZ772897 | MGnify/ENA primary metagenome ERZ772897 (study PRJEB29015, sample SAMEA2737660) | human gut metagenome | biome: human gut; feature: human-associated habitat; material: faeces | place: China | collected 2012 ... | reverse complement strand
GGAATTAGAAAAGCTCTAATAACCGTCACCGGCCAGGGTGGCGGTTATTGCTTTTTACAACAAAACTAAGCGTAACGGTTTTGCAACCGATATGGAAAGTCAATGTAAATCGCATTTGGCTTCACCCCCTTTCGGGAAGTGTGGCCAACCGCCTGCCGTTGTGTGCAGTGCCTACCGCCGAAGCGGCAATAAAATAATACCATAATTCGAGCCGTCTCGCAAGGGCTATGTGCCTTTGGGGGCGGTTATTTCTATATCGGCATTGACTTTTGCGGATATCATATAAAAGCCGAATGTGTACACGCTGGATAAGGCATTGAACGCCAAACATAGCGCCGGAATACCCGACTTGGGTTAAATTCGTAAAAGAGCACCGGGGCGGCGCACTTGAATACACAGTAGCCAAGAAAAGTATTAGGGTAAACAAGCCCATTGTATTAACCGATGAACAACGAGAGAAAAACGCAAGGCCCGGCGAGACTCTAACCAGATCGCCCCGGCGGGGCGGTAAACGAGCGCAGCGAAGGTTAGCAAGCATTGCATTTGGTACCCAAATTGCAGCAAGGGCAAGCCCATAACCCCCTATAAAGGGAACGGCGCGCCGCATAAACAGCACGCCGAAGATTAACACACTATGCCGCCAGAGCCGCAGAGTTTTTCCGTATTTTCTATTATAAAGGATTCGGGGAATTAACGAACGTGTCGAAGTCTTGCAATGCTTCATCGAGCGCGGAAAAATCAAGTAACGGCAGCGCGTCCCCCGTCTGGATCGTTTCCAAATCTTCTTCAAGCGTCATTCTGCATTGCCACCTTCATCGGGAACGTATTCCAGCAGATCGCCGGGCTGACAGCCCAGCAGCTTGCAAAGCGCTTCCACATTGGCAAGGCTGACAGGGTCACCGGCGCGCATCTTTTGGATAGTTGCTTCACCGAAGATTTTTTCTTTACGAAGTTTATAGGTGCTGTATCCGGCTTCCTTCAGCGCGGCCAGCACGTCCACCTTATATTTTAACGGCATTTTTAGTTACACCCCTTTTCATTGTAACCATTATACTACAAATATACACCACTTTCAAGTGTACAATTTGAATTAAATATACACTTGAAGATTGTGCACATTGTCAATAGACATACACCACGGGAATGTGTATACTTAGAGTGTCGAAAGGGAAAAGGTCAAGGCGGACGTCAAGCCGACAGGCCCACCAGAAACGACCAGACAAGACGCGGACAGGATTGCAGGAACCGGCAAGACCGAGCAGATAGCACCGAGCCACCGCGCACCTTAACCCATAACGGCAAAAGAAAATGACCCGGAGCAGCTACCAACTACACACCGGGCCAAACCCAAAACAGGGGCGATAACATTATACCACAATCGCCCCGCAAATAAAAGGAGCGTTTTTACATGACCACGACAGAAGTTAGCAGCCTTGTGAAGCAGTACCGCGAAGCCCAGCAGCTGGCCGAGATGGCAAAGGCCGAAGCAGAAGCCGCAAAAGCGGCCCTGCTGGACGAACTGAACCGCCGGGGAGTGGATCGGCTGGACGCGGGAACTTACAAAGTGACCGTTACCACCGTGACCAGCAGCCGAATTGATACAAAGGCCCTGAAAGCCGCCGCCCCGGAGCTGGCCGAGCGTTTCTCTAAAGAGATCGTTACCCAGCGTTTCAACGTCCGCTAACCACCTATAACAAGAGCTGTGCTAACGGCTTTGACGGGCTTGCGGGGTAATTAGAATGGATAAAAACACACTTGTTAAATGCGAAAGCGAAATTCCGGCGGGTGATCGGTGCGAGAATGCCTATTGGCTAGTAACCGCAGCAAATGCACTTGCACACGAGCTGGCATACGCCAACAAGGGCCAGATCGGCCGCTATGATGATTGGCAAGTTGCTTCGATGATTGAAGCCGCAGCGGATGCGGCAATGGCTGAAATCGCAATAGTCAATGAGTATCTTTATGATGAAGCGCAAGAGAAAAAGACACAGGAAGATTAACCGACAAGGCTGCGCTATCCGGCTATACGGGCGTTAGGAGAACTGAAAATGAACGACCAGAAAAACGACCTTAAAGAAATAACGCTGCTGTGGGGCGAGTTGTGCGACCTGCAAACGCGGTTTGCTTGCGCATTGAAAAACGCGCATTTTCTCTTTTCGTGGTACACGGAATGCAGCAACGCGATTGCCAATAATAACGAACTGGACGCGCTTTATAGCGTCATTGACCATATGGACGTACTGAACCAGTCTTTTTATGATTTCAACGACGATATGAGCTACTATCTGCACGAAAAGGGAATAGAAGGCGAAGCATGGGAAAAGGCAGAAAAAATCAACCAGCAACGCGAGGGTTACACCCCGAAGGATTGAGGCTGCAACAGATGCTGCAATGATGGAAACCGCCATGATGCCGACGAGAAAGGAAAGAAAATGGAAAAAGCACCGTACAGACCACTGACCGATGAAGAATTGAAAATGACCGACGCTGAATTGGTGGCGTGGATGAGCGAACAGAACGCCAAAGCTGCACAGCACCGCACAGCCCTTAAAGCTGAACAAGAAGAAATTTTAAAGTCCGCATATCTGGCCGGGATTGAACAGCTATTAACCACAGCGACACCGGCAACGCTGGATCGTGTATGGGCCATTCTATCAAGTGAAGCCCTTCAGAGATTGCAGCAGCACTAAACCGCAAGCCCCGACAGGCACACGCCCGCCGGGGCTTCTTTTTATATGCTGAAGCGGTAGAAAAGCGGTAGAAATGCAGGAAAACCGCCCAAAAGCGGGAAATAGCGTGCAATGAAACACCTATAAAAAATAGATTCTGTTTTTTATAGGTCATTTTTGGCAGTGAAGCGGCAGTGAAAAAGGGCAGCGCACAGCAGATGGAACAGCAGACACAGTGCAGACGGCAGCGCAGACCGCAATAGAGCGCGCAGCAGAGCGAAACGCCAAAAACACACAATAACTTCTTGTGCATTGTGTGCAATTACATTTGCAAAATAATATGCGCCGAAGTGCTTTACTTTTCATTTATACCGGTGTACAATAAATACAAACAAAATCATAACACACCAAAGGGGGAAGCAGCGTTGTTAGCAACAGCACAGCAGATATCGCAAGAGACGGGAACGCCGCTTGACGTGTACAGAGCCGCGCCGCTTCAGACGGCACAGGAAATGCGCGCAGCCCTATTTGCGGAGTTTGTGGAATGGATAGACCGCAGCCCCAACACTGCGAGGACTTATATAATAAACCTTCGGCAGTTTTGGGCATGGCTGCAATACAAAGAGTGTATGAAGCCGCAGCGGGCGGACGTGATCGCCTTTAGAGAATGGCTTATAGCCGAGCATGAAGCAATACAGCTTGACCATGCGGGCCGCTGGACGTACCGCAGAGACCGGGCCGGGAACGTGTGCAGGACAGTGTGCAGCGCCAACACAGCCGCCCAGTATTTGCGCAGCGTGAAGCAATTCTTTGAATGGACTGCAAGCACTGGCCGCTATCCAAACATTGCAGCGAACGTACACGCCCCCAGAATCAGGAGCAACAAGCACAAGAAGGACGCGTTAACCCCCGCAGCAGTATTCGCCATAGAACAGGCCATAGACACCCAGAGCGCAGCCAAGAGGGACAGCGCAGCGGCCAACAGGAAGGACACCGCCGGGCGAGTGCAGCGGGCAGACGAACAGGCCGCAAGGCTTCGGGCCTTGTATCTACTGGCCGTAAACGCTGGATTGCGTACCGTAGAATTGAGCCGGGCCAACGTGAAAGACCTTGTTTGCATGGGGAACAGCGCTTATATAATGATTTGGGGCAAGGGCCACGCCGAAGCGGACACCAAAAAGCCCCTTGCAATGGAAGTGTACAGGGCAGTCAAAGACTATCTGAATACACGATCAGACCGCCCCGGCGGGACAAGCCCCCTATTTGTGGCGACAGGCAACCGCAGCAGCGGCAGAATTGCCCCGACTACAATTAGCAAGATGCTGAAGGCTGCAATGCGCGCCGCCGGATATGACAGCCCCACCCTAACGGCCCACAGCTTGCGCCACACTGCCGGAACAGGTGTAATGAACGTGACCGGCGATAATCTCTTTATCGCGCAGAACTATATGCGCCACGTTAACCCAGCAACCACAGAAATCTATATCGACAAAGAGCAGGACGAAGTACAGAGCCAGACCGCCGAAAAGCTATACACGCTATTCCACCCCGCAAATATTCCTAATCCCACTAATATAGAATAGCTGAATTAGAAACAACTTGCACTTCTTGTGCAGATACACACACGACACAGGACGAAAGGCAGGAACAAATATGCAAAGTGACTTGCAAGCGCTTCTTGAACTTGAAGCAGAAAACAAGCAAATAAAGAGCGAAACAAAAGCCGCAGCCCTACAGGCCGGGGCTATCCTCAGACGGGCCGCAGAGGGCCGCACAGACGCGGAAGAACTAGAAGAACAGTTTATCGCAGAACTAGCCGAAATAATGAAATTGAGCCATCAGGCGGGCTATAACGAGTGTATGCAAGCAATCGCAGCAATGGGCGCCAGCACGCCCGGCCCGATACAGTGAAAGGCGGGAACCGATATGCACATAATCGCAATAGGGAACCAGAAAGGCGGCAGCGCAAAGACCACCACCGCAGCAGCGCTTGCACAAGCGGCCAACAGCAAGGGAAGAAAAACCCTCGCAATAGACCTTGACCCGCAAGGCAATTTGACAGACTGCACGGCAGCAGACCCAAACAGGGCGAACAGCTTTGACCTACTGACAACCACGCCACCGCGCGGCGATACGATCCAGCAGCGCCCCGGCGGGCTATGCGTAATCCCTGCAAGCTGGAACCTTGCCACGCTGACAACGGAGCAGGGCAGCGCCAGACGCTTGCAGCGGGCCTTGCAGCCGTTAAAAAAGGGCTTCGACTATATTTTCATCGACACACCACCAACAGCCGGAGAGCTGCAATATAACGCCCTGCAAGCCGCCGACACGTTGATTATGCCTATACCGGCAAACAAATTCGGCTTGCAAGGATTGTACCAAATGACGGCAACGGCCCGGCAATTTCAAAAGACGAACCCAGAATTAAAGCACATTGGGCTTGTTTTGACCTGCTACGATGGGCGCACCGTGATTGCGCGAGACATGGCCCAGACGATTGCAAAAGCAGCCGTTGCACTTGATGTACAAGTATATGGTATTGTGCGGCAAGGTGTATCTGTACAAGAAGCACAAGCAACACAAAGCGACCTATACGAATACGCGCCCAACAGCAACCCCGCTAAAGACTATATGACCGTATTTGAAAATTTGGAGGTAATCTACAATGGCTAAAAAGAGCTTCGGAACGAACGACCCTAACTTCGCAATGTTCAACAGCATGGCAAGCGCAGCAGCAGCCCCGGCGGATCAGGAGAAGCCCACAGCAGAGCGCGCAGACGTGTACCAGACATTAGACCGCAACGCCGATGAAGCGAATCCAGCCCCCGGCAAGCGCCCCACACAGGGCCGCAAAGGGGAACACGCAAAGAGAATCAACCTTGCTTTCACTAGCGAAAACTACGCCTATATTCGGATTATGGCAGCAATGACCGGCCAGACATTGACCGATTTTGTAAACGTCTGCATTGAGCGCCACAGGGAAGGCCACGAAGAAGCGTTTCAAAAGGCACTGGACATCAAGAACAGCCTATAAGGAAGGATTGCTTGCATGAAAAAAGACCAGACACAAAACGAAAGCCACCGGAGCAGCACCCCGGAGAATAAAAAGCAAAATAGCGAATTGCGAAATTCACCGCTTATGAAGGCACAAACAGCAAAAATATTTGATATTGTTTTAGACGCATACAACGAGAAAAGCAAAAACGAGAAAAGCGAAATTGACAGCTCGCTTGAAGCTATAGAAACCGCCAAAAAAGAGAACGCAGCCGACTATGAAAACATACTAGCCAACTCAAAATTTAGAGAGTTTTTCAACGGCGTTGTAAATAAGCAAATAGAATTGCTGCACGAGAGCTGGAAAGAATTTGTTTCATTCTCTTTCAGTGATGAAATGAAGGCATTCTTAAATACAATAGGTGCACCCACTACACCGGTAGCTGATTTTGAAAATCCAAACACAGTGCTTTTTGACATCTGCTACGCCGGAAATATGGACGTTGCTAAAATAAAACTTGCTATTAACAGTGCGAATAAACTTTTTAAGGCAGACGGAACCGCAGCAGCAAAAACGCTTGACGAATTAAAGAAAGCGACAACCGTAATTTGGCCGACAGCCAGTTATACAGATGAATGCACCTTGCGCTTTGGAAAAGATGACGCAGACGATGATGTAATACTTGCCGATGACGAAAGCAAGAAGCGCTGCGAAATTTTCCGCGCGTTCTTTCAGAATGCCATTGCTACAACAACCCAAGTAAAAAATACTGCATTAAAGAGCCATGTAATGCAAAATAGCGCCGTTACAAATTATCTGCAAGCACACCCGGTTTTAGGCGACAAGCAAGGTTTTGACGTACCGGTTATCCCAGCAAGAAAGAAAAACGAGCCTATAACTACTTTTGTTCAGCTCCAGTATACGGATGAAGCATTACAAGCCGTCACGCCGCGAAAACTAACAGAGCAAGAGCGCGCTATGAATGACGCTATTTGCAGCCTTATAAAAGCAGGGCAGCCCGTATTTGACGATACCGCAGTGTATACCGCCATGTATGGCAGCGGCAGACCAACACCGAATTTTACAGATGATCTTGACCGCTGGATATGGGAAGCCGCCGGAATCAGAGTAGAGCTTGACGCAACTGATGAAATGCGAAAGCGCGGTATTGCAGAAGCCGGGGAAGCATGGACGAAGAAGCAGATGTTTTACAGCGTGCAAGGGCTTAAACGCTCCAAGAACGGACACTTGAAAAACTATTACCACTTCATAGAAAAGCCGCCGTTACTAGCTTACTGTGAAGCCAATAATCAATTGGCAACAGTTCCGCAAGAGTATTTAGACGTGAAAGCACCGGCAGCACTTGCACCGGCAGACTGGAAAGCAGCCATTGAAAACGGAACAGCCCCGGCAACCCTAACGCCTATAAAGATGAGTGTGCAGCGGAGCGCTATGCTTTACTATATGCTTCGCCGTATTGCGGCCATGAAATACGAAGATGAAAGGTATAGAAAGGCAGCAGCCACAGCAGAACGGTACAATCGCCCATGTTTGGCAAAGAAGCCAATTACAAGAATCTTGTTTGCTTCTATTTTTGAAGCGGCAGGAGTACCAGACGAAGCGAACACGGCCCGAAGAAAAGATAAACAATTCTGTGAACAGTGCTTGCTATACTGGCAATCCCTGCACTACATAAAGGGTTATACGCTTGTAAAGAAGGGCCGCGCAGTCGTTGCAATAGACGTACATCCATAACGAAAACAACTGCGGATTCGATGTTGATAGACTGCGGATTCGATGTTGATAGACTGCGGATTCGATGTTGATAGAAAACCAGCAAAAATGCCATTTTTTACCGCAGCACCGTTAGAAAATGGCTTTTGCAGTGTGCCCGCTATATATTTCTATATATTTCAAGGGCAGTGCCGCCCCATATTGACGGGGCGGCGCACTGCTTTATAATAAAAAAAGGCCGCTGCACCCCAGCACGAGCGCAGCAGCCATACACACGACCGAAAAACCAGACACAAAGGTTTTACAGCCAGAGCTATTATAGCACGTTTGGAAGCTCTGGCGCAACAGAAGAAAGGGGTTTTCCAAATGGTAGACGAGAAAATTATACAAGAAATAAACAGTCGATGGCCGGAACTGTACCCAGCTGCAAAGGAAACAAGCAAGGGGAAGCCTGCTATTATATGCCCGTTATGCGGTCATGGGGCAAATGGTGACGGCATTGTAGAGAATCCACACAGCGGAGCGCCGCACCAGCTGAAGTGCTTCGGCTGTGATTTTTCCGGTGATGTAATCGCCCTTTATCGGCAGCAGACCGGGAAGGACTTCCGCAGTTCGGTTGATGACCTTGCGCAGCGTTTGAACATAAAGACGGGCAACCAGAGAACCACAGCGCACCAGCAGAGGGCCGCAAGCGGAGAATTAAACAAACTACCAGCCGAACCGAAAAACGCCGTACAGAAGCCCGCAGCCGTCACGCAGAACGCGCCGGATTATGGCCGCTATTACTTAGATTGTGCAGCACGTTTGAAAACCAGCACAGCCGCGCTTGAATATCTGGCAGGGCGAGGAATAAGCGCAGCAACCGCCGCGCGCTATGGAATCGGCTTTGACCCAGAATCAGACCCAGCCAATAACCCCGGCGGAGCAGGGCGCAGCCTTTACCCAGTGCCGCGCATTATCATTCCTACAAGCCCGGAGCATTATGTTGGGCGCGCAATAGTGAAGGACTGCACCCGTCCAAAAATGAACCCCAAAGGGGCGAGGCCCGGAATCTTCAACAGCCCGGTACTGGAAGCCGTAGACGACCACGAAAATGTATTTCTTGTGGAAGGTGCATTTGATGCACTTGCAATAATGGAAGCTGGCGGACAGGCCGTTGCGCTGAACAGCACGAGCCAAGCCGGGGCGTTTGTGGATTATCAGAAGCAGCTACCAACAGCAAAGACGGTTATAATTTGTCTCGACAACGATGCAGCTGGCCAACGCGCAACGGAAACATTGTGCAGCGGGCTTGCTTCTATCGGCATAAAATACGCCGTTGCGAATGTTTCCGGAGAGTACAAAGATCCTGACGAGTTTTTACAGAATGACCGGGAAGGCTTTATCGAAGCAGTTCGGCGCGAAGAACGGCGCGCCCAGCGCCCGGACAACGTGGCGGACTTCATCGACTGCGAGTTTATAAAAGAGCTGGAAAAAACAAAGGCAGCGCCGAAGATTAAGACAGGCTTTGACGAGCTGGACGAAAAAGCGGGCCGGATCAATGCAGGGCTGTACGTTCTGGCCGCGATAAGCAGTTTAGGCAAAACAACCTTTATGCACCAGTGCGCGGATCAGATCGCCGCCGCCGGAAATGATGTAATCTATTTTAGTTTGGAGCAGAGCCGAACGGAGCTTGTTTCTAAAAGCGTGGCAAGAATTACGGCGCAGCCGGATATTACAAAGGGCGTTTCGTCTCTTGCAATCAGAAACGGCTATTTGCCGAGCCCAGTTGTACAGGCAGTTACAGAATATCAAAAGCGCGTTGGGAAGCGTTTCAGCATTTGCGAAGGAAATTTCAAGTGCACTGCTTCCTTTATCGAGCAGTACGCGAAAGGTTACATAACCAGAACCGGCGCGCGGCCCGTTGTGTTTGTGGACTATCTGCAAATCATTCAGCCAGAGCCAGGCGCGCGGCAGACCACGCAAGAAGTTATCACGGACACGATTACACGGTTAAAGAGAATGAGCCGCGACCTTGATATACCCGTGTTCGTTATTTCAAGCGTGAACCGCGCCAACTATGCAACCCCGATTAGCTTTGAGAGCTTGAAGGAATCTGGCAGCATTGAATATAGTGCCGATGTCGTTTGGGGGCTTCAGCTGCATTGCTTGCAGGAAGAAATCTTCAGCACGGACGCGAAGGCAGTTGCTAAAAGAAATCGCATAGAGGAAGCCAAAGCAGAGAACCCAAGACAAATAGACTTGAAATGTCTGAAGAACCGCTTCGGAGTGTCTAATTTTATAGTGCCGTTCTATTATTACCCAGCGAACGAGCTTTTCACGGCAGCGCCGGCGGAACACCATCAGCGGAAGGCGGGCCGATAGATATGGGTTTCAAACAATACGCAGAAGCACACGCGCCCACAGCGGCAGAAACGGCCCTATTTGAAGCGCAGCAGCAAAGGCAGCAAGAGATATGGCAGCAAGAGAAGGAATCCGCAGAGAGCGCCGCAGCCACAGCAGAGCGCACACCAGACCGGGAAAGCCGGGCGAGGGCTAGACGGTTGCTTGATGAAGTGGCAGCAGGAGCACGAGCTGGGGACAACATGGCCGGATTGCTTCTAAAGGCAGTCGAAGCAGCCGGGCTTCTGGCGTGTCGGCCAGAGATCGCCGCAACCGTTGACGAAGCGTTAAAGACCGTCTACGGACAGGCCCTTCACAACCCAGCAGCCGCCGGGCTGGAAGTGGCAGAGCGTGAACAGCGCTTGCAGCTTTTGGAAGAAGCATTGAACACGGCCACACCTTCAGAAGCGCAGCTGATCCGGCGCAGCATTAAAGCCAACAAAAAACGGCTTCGGGAACTGGAAAAAGAGCAGGAAGCCGGGCAGATTGACTTTGAAGAAGTGACCTTCGACAACGACCCATTTTAACAGAATACGCAAACAACAGAAAGACGGTAGCTTTTAACGGGCTATCGTCTTTTTAATTTGACTTCTTGTTGTATTTATGGTATAATAGGTTGTAAAGAACAAGAGGTATTCAGCACATATCTAGCATATTTACACAAGAAGTACACGACATGAAGGGAGCGCGACACAATGACAGAACAGGCAAAGGAAGCCAGACGGCAGTATTTGCGAGAGTGGCAGCGGGCGAACCCCGAAAAATGCAAGGCAGCACACGAACGCTATTGGGAACGGAAAGCAAAACAGGCGGCAGCACCCGCCAGCAAAAAGGCCGATTGATCCATACACACGACATGAAGGGCAGACTGATGGTATATGAAATTCTGAATCATGGGGCGGAGAACGCCCAGAGCGCAACGGATTTATGCAAGGTTTTGGGCGTACAGCGTCGGGAACTTGTAGCAGCCGTACAGAGGGAACGCAAGGCTGGCAAGCCAATTTGCGCCAGCACAAGCGGCAGTATGGGCTATTTCATAGCGGCAGACCAAGACGAAATGACCCGCTATTGTGAATCCCTTTTACATAGAGAAAATGAGATCACCGCAGTTAGGAAGGCTTGCTTGACGGCAGCGCAGCAGCTACCGGCAGCGCCGGCCACGCGAGAAGCACTATACACGAAGTGACAGACTGGAACAAAAAAGCAGGGCCAGGAAGCAGCCCTGCTTTTTTTCTTGCGCGCGTATCGTGTCAACGAACTATAAGCCGTTGACATTTGCAAACCTATTGGATATAATAAAGACAACAAAAGGCACTGCGACAAGCGGTTGACCCTTTGGGCTATGGAATTAGAAAAGCTCTAATAACCGTCACCGGCCAGGGTGGCGGTTATTGCTTTT
>ERZ772897.3620-NODE-3620-length-11194-cov-4.005027_pt1 | contig 11194 bp, 8 predicted proteins | sample MGYA00512125_ERZ772897 | MGnify/ENA primary metagenome ERZ772897 (study PRJEB29015, sample SAMEA2737660) | human gut metagenome | biome: human gut; feature: human-associated habitat; material: faeces | place: China | collected 2012 ... | reverse complement strand
GAAGTTGATGCCATGCACCGGCGGCAGCAGGTCCGCCACCGCGCCGATGGCCCGGCGGATGGGCAGGGGAATCTTGTCATACCAGGTTACGGTAAACGGCTCTTTATAAATGTTGTACCCGCCGAAAAATTCATCGGCACCCTCACCGGACAGGCAGACCTTGACCTGCTTGGATGCTTCGCGGTTGACAAAGTACAGCGCGACCGAAGCGGCATCCGCCAGAGGCTCATCCATGTGGTACTGGATCTTGCCCAGGTTGGCCCAGTATTCCTCCGGCGTAATGCGGTAAGCGTAATTCTTGACCCCGATGTGCTTGGAAAACTCCTGTGCATAGTCGGTTTCGTCATACTGCTTGTTGGCAAAGCCAACGGTGAATGTTTTGTCCACATGGGCCAGCGCGGCCATGTAGCTGGAATCCACGCCGGAAGAAAGGAAGCTGCCAACCTCAACATCGGCGATCTTGTGTGCCTGCACGCTCTCTTTCATCGCCGCGCTGATCTCGTCCTCCCACTCTTCCAGTGTGCGGGAATCATCGGGGTCGAACTTGGGCTGCCAGTAGCGCTGCACCGTCAGCTGCCCGGCTTTCCATTCCAGCCAGTGGGCGGGCATCAGCCTTTTGACGCCCTTGAAGAAGGTATCCTCCCCGGGGGAATACTGGTAGGAAAGATACAGCGGCAGCTGCTCTTCGTTCAGCTCTTTCTTGAAGCCGGGGTGGGCCAAAAAGCTTTTGATCTCGCTGCCAAACAGCAGCTCTCCGGCATCGTTTTGGTAATAATAGAACGGCTTGATGCCAAAATGGTCGCGCGCGCAGAACAACGTTTCGTTCTTGCGGTCCCAGATGGCAAAAGTGAACATGCCGCGCAGCTTTTGCAGCATCTCCTTGCCCCACTGCTCGTACCCGTGCAGCAAAACTTCGGTGTCGGACCGGGTGGCGAAGATGTGCCCGGCGCGCATCAATTCGGCGGTCAACTCCTGGAAGTTGTAGATCTCGCCGTTAAAGATGACGGCGAGGTTCTGGTCCTCATTGAACATGGGCTGTTTGCCGCCCTCCAGGTCAATGATGGAAAGGCGGCGCTGGCCAAGGGCTGCCGGGCCTTCAATAAACTGGCCCTGACCATCGGGGCCGCGGTGGGCGATGGCATCCATCATGCCCTGCAAAATTTCCTGCATGTCGGCGCGTGCGCCGACAAAGCCAACAATTCCACACATGGTTATAATCCTCAACTGGCTGCGGAGTTAAAAACAAACCGCAGGTTATTACTTTCTTGCCCCGGCGGGAACCGGTACTGTTTGTACGATATGCCCTATTATACACGGTTCGCGCCGTAAAGAAAAGCATTTTGCGGCGAATGCTGCTGGAATTTTCGCCCGCGCAGACAAAAAACGCTGTGCCCGCACCCCCAAAGCAGGCGATATTGCCGTTTGACATGTGGTGGCAATGGCGGTAAAATAAAGGATAACCAAAATGGGAAAGGTTTGGTATTATGTTTGATTTTTTACCGGTACTTCTTGGCAGCGATGCCAATGTTTATGGTATGGCACGCAGCTTTTACCAGCAGTATGGCGTGCGCAGCGTGGCCATCTGCAAGGGTGCGCTGGTTGCAACTTCCAACACCAATCTTGTAAAAATTGCCGTGCTGGAACCTGATTTGGAAAACGATGAAACGTTTGTAAAAACGCTGACCGATTACGCAAAAGCCCATGCGGACAAGCCGCTGGTGCTGGTTTCCTGCGCGGACGGTTACACCGTGTTGATGGGCCGCCACCGCGATGCCCTGAAACCCTATTACCACTTTGCCTGCCCGGAACTGCAAACCGTGCTGGACCTGGATATTAAGGAAAACTTTTACCGTGCCTGCGAAGCACACGGCCTGAGCTACCCCAAAACGGCAACCTGCAATGCGCAGAACTATAAAAATATAGAACTGCCGTTTGCGTTCCCCGTTATCATCAAGGCGAGCAATTCCCCGGCGTATTGGAACTGCACCTTCCCCCACAAGAAAAAGGTGTTCCTTGCCAATAACCGCGAAGAATTTGACGCCATCACCGCCGCCATTTACGGCAGCAGCTACCAGGACGAATTGATTCTGCAGGAGTATATCCCCGGCGATGACAACTGCATGCGTGTGCTGAACGCCTACTGCGGCCTGGACCACAAAGTCAAGCTGATGGCTTTGGGCCGCCCCCTGCTGGAAGAGCAGACCCCCGAAGGTATCGGCAACTATGCGGCTATCTTGTCTGACCCCGAATACAATGATGCTGCCCTGCTGGAAAAGCTGAAAAACTTTTTGGAAGATATGCAGTGGGAAGGCTTTGCCAATATGGACATCAAGTACGATGCCCGCACCGGCGAGTACAAGATGTTTGAGATGAACCCCCGTCAGGGCCGCTCCAGCTACTTTGTTACCGCGGCAGGGTATAACCTGTCCAAGTGGCTGGTGGAGGATGTGCTGGAGCACAAGGAACTTGGCCTGACCATTGCCGATACCAAGAGCCTGTGGATGATTGCCCCCTACGGCGTGATCAAAAAATACCTGAAGGACCCGGATTTGCTGGCCCGTGCGGATAAGCTGAAAAAAGAGGGCAAATGTGCCCACCAGCTGTTCTGTAAAGAGGATTGGAACCTGAAGCGCTGGCTCTGGTACATCCGCAGCCAGCTGAACTACTACCGCAAAACCGCCCGCTACTATGGCAATAAGGGTCTGCGGGATTGATGATAGAATAAAAGCTATCACACACTATAAATAAAATCGCTGGCCCCCGTAGGGGCGCACATTGTGCACCCGCCGCCCTTTTGGCAATCATAGAAACGCCAGCCTGTAACAAAACAAACCATTATAATATTTAGAGAGGGGAAAGCGCCTATGTGTGGCATTACCGGCTTTGCTGAGCGCAACCATAAAGCGGAAACCGCCCGCCGCATTGTAAAAGGAATGGCGGACCTGATCACCTACCGCGGCCCGGACGGCGAAGGCTACTATGTGGATGACCAGGTAGCCCTGGGCCACCGCCGCCTTTCCATCATTGACCTGGAGGGCGGCAAGCAGCCCATGTTCAATGAGGATGGCAGTCTTGTCTGCATTTTTAACGGCGAGATCTATAACTTCCAGACCCTGCGCGAGGAACTGATCGCTGCAGGCCATACCTTTGCCACCCGGTCCGATACCGAGGTGCTGCTGCATGGCTATGAGCAGTGGGGCAATCAGCTGCCCGGCAAACTGCGCGGCATGTTCACCTTCGTGATCTGGGACCAGAAAACCAAAACCATGTTTGGTGCGCGGGATATCTTCGGTATCAAACCGTTCTATTATTATAATCAGGATGGTCTGTTCCTGTTTGGCAGCGAGATCAAAAGCTTTCTGGCTCATCCCGGTTTCAAAAAGGAACTAAACGAGGAACGCCTGCCGGAATATTTGAGCATTGAGTATATCCCCAATGAGGAAACCATGTTCAAAAATGTCTACAAGCTGCCCAGCGGATGTATGTTCACCTGGGAAAATGGCGAGCTGACAGTGGAACGCTACTATGAGATCAAGTACCATGTGGACGATTCCAAGAGCCTGGAAGAGTGGGAAAAAATCATCACCGATACCTTTGCCGAAAGCGTTGCCGCCCACCAGATTGCCGATGTTGAGGTTGGCTGCTTCCTTTCTTCCGGTGTGGATTCCAGCTTTGTGGTCAACGAGGTTGCTAAGGGTACTCCGCATGTCAAGAGCTTCTCGGTCGGCTATGCGGAGGAAAAATACTCCGAGCTGCCGTATGCCCAGGAGTTCAGTAAGGAAATCGGTGTGCCCAGCATTGCCAATAAGGTGGATGCCGAACAGTTCTTTGAAGCCAACCGCCTGATCCAGTGGTACCTGGATGAACCCATGCCCAACCCGGCGGAAGTTCCGCTTTACTTTTTGGCCCAGAACGCCCGCAAGTACGTCAAGGTCGTGCTTTCCGGCGAAGGTGCCGATGAACTGTTTGGCGGCTACCCCATGTACTGCCAGGCGGTTCACTTTATGGATTACGAGCATAAGGTGCCCAAAGCGCTGCGTAAGGCCGCAGGCGCAGTGGCATCCAAACTGCCGGACTTTAAGGGCAAGAACTTCCTGGTGCGCGGTGCAGAAGAACCCTGGCAGCGCTATATGCGCGCCAACTATGTTTTCCTGGACCCGGCTGAACGTGACCGCTGCCTGAAAAAGAACTACCACAGCCCCCGCCCGGAACAGTTCTTTAAGCCTTATTTTGATAAAGTGCAGGGTCTGGATGAACCCACCCAGCTGCAGTGGGTGGATATGCACACCTGGATGCTGTATGATATCCTGCTGAAAGCCGACCGCATGAGCATGGCCAACAGCCTGGAGCTGCGCGTGCCGTTCCTGGACCGCAAAGTATTTGAACTGGCAAGTCATATTCCGACCAAGTGCAAGGTGAACGCCACCCAGACCAAGATTGCGATGCGCGGTGCGGCAGAAAAGACCATTCCCGCCAAAACGGCAGACAAAAAGAAGCTCGGCTTCCCTGTTCCGGTACGCGCCTGGCTGCGGGATGAGCAGTATGCGGGCGTTGTGCGCAAGGCATTTAACACCCCCGCCGCGGAGCAGTTTTTCCGCACAAAAGAGCTGAATGCCATGCTGGACCAGCATATTTCCGGCAAGCGGGATAACTGGCGGCAGATCTGGTGCATTTTTATGTTCTTAGTCTGGTACGATGAATACTTTGTAAAACGCTGAGGTGATAACAACATGCTGTTAAAACAACTGCTGAAAAATCTAGACTATACACTTGTTCAGGGCTGCCTGAATACCGAAGTGACTGACATTTACTATGATTCCCGCAAGGTAACGCCGGGCGGTCTGTTTGTCTGCATCGTCGGCACCCAGCGGGACAGCCATGATTACGCCGCGGACGTTGCCGCCAAAGGCGCCGCCGTGCTGGCCATCCAGCACGACCTGCCCGCCGAGGTGCTGGCCGCTTTGCCGGATGTGACCGTGGTCAAGTTCGAGAGCACCCGTTACGCCATGGCGCTGCTTTCCACCGCCTATTTTGGCCGTCCCGCGCTGGAAATGACGATGGTTGGCGTGACCGGCACCAAGGGCAAAACCACCACCACCCACATGATCAAGGCTGTGCTGGAAGCCGCAGGTCACAAGGTCGGCATGGTCGGCACCAACGGCGTGTATTACCCCGGCCACCACTATGACCTGAACAACACCACCCCCGAGAGCTATGAGCTGCAAAAGATCCTGCGCCAGCTGGCGGATGCGGGGTGCGATGCCTGCGTGATGGAAGTTTCCAGCCAGGGCATTATGATGGACCGCGTGGCGGGCATCCATTATAAAGTGGGCGTGTTCACCAACCTGTACCCGGACCACATCGGCCCCGGCGAACATTCCAGCTTTGAGGAATACCGCAGCTGGAAAGGCAAGCTGTTCCAGCGCTGCGATGTCGGCGTGGTAAACGCCGATGACCCCAACACCGAAGCATTGCTGGAAGGCCACACCTGCAAGCTGGTTACCTATGGCATCCACGCTCCCAAGGTGGACTACCGCGCCAGCGAGCAGTACCGCCTGCTGCGCAACAAGGAGATGCTGGGCGTTGAGTTCACCCTGACCGAGCCGGACGGCCACACGCTGGACGTACAGGTGGGCATGCCGGGGCTGTTCAGTATTTACAACGCCCTGGCCACCATCGGCGTGGGCAAGGTGCTGGGCCTTGCGGATGCCCCCATCCATGAGGGGCTGAAAAAGGCGCTCGTCAAAGGCCGTGTGGAGCTGGTGCCCATCAGCCACAAGTTCACCATCCTGATCGACTATGCCCACAACGAAGCCGCCACCGAAAGCCTGATTGAAACCCTGCGGGAGTACAACCCCAACCGTCTGGTCGTAGTGTTCGGCTGCGGCGGCAACCGCAGCAAGCTGCGCCGTTACGGCATGGGCGAAGTGTGCGCCAAGTTGGCGGATTTCAGCATCCTGACCGAAGACAACAACCGCTTTGAAAAAGTGGAAGATATTATCGCGGACATCAAAACCGGCATGGCCAAAGGCAACCCGGACGCCAAGTATGTGGAAATTCCCGACCGGCTGGATGCCCTGCATTACGCCATTGACCACGCGCAGGAGGGCGACCTGATTGCCGTAATTGGCAAAGGCCACGAAGCCTACCGTGACCGCGAGGGTGTTAAAACGCCGTTTTTGGAGCGCGAGCTGATTGAAGAGTACGCCTCTGAAACTGGGGTAGAATAAGACTCCATCAGTAATCAAAATACAAATATTTATTAAAAATGGCTACCCTCTTATCGCTTGAGAGGGTAGCCATTTTCTTAAAAGTTACTCATAACATATAACATCATTTTCAATTTCGCGTATTGTTTCGGGCGGTATATCTTTCATTTCATATGTATAGACCGTATTTAAGCGCGGATTAAATATGCCTATTTTATCTATCTTTTTAAACTCTTTTTTGCCGGAGTGCTGCCCCATAATCCAATACATCAGTAATTGTAAAGTATGTTTGCTGTTTGGTTTTGCTTTTGATACCTTAAAATCCCAAAGAGTATCGCTGGTTAAATAATCTCCATCGCCTGAACTAACCATTTTGCTATAGCCATTTTGTTCAAACGTAAAACCATCTTTTACTATAGGTCCATATTCATTCCAAAATTTCAAACTCCGAATTACCATGATCTGAATGTTTCTAATGGTGTTCTTATCCGGTCTCGTATTATCTGCATCTTTTGCAAGCGCTGCGACTGCCACATTCCTTTTCCAAACATCGAATGTTGCTAACTTGCAGGCGCTTATAATGGATGCATCATCTATCCCGTTTATTGCAGACAAATAGTTTTCTGCTTCCTTTTGGGCCCCCGGTCGTCCCCCAATTATGTTTGCAATCATTGCTCCATAACACGAAATCCTAAAAGCCTCTTTCTTATCAACCCCCATCATGTATCGTGTCAAATAGTCAACTGTCAACCCCACTATCGTTGCATGAACATTCTCTTCTTCTCGCAAAGTCTTTTCATCTTTTAGCTCACACACATGTAATAGCGAAGGTTTCAAATATCCACCACGAGGTTGCTTTACCATAGCGATTCTTGCTGTTACCGAATACATACTTTCTCCTTTCTTTGTTAAAATGTTTTACATCTTCCAAATGCCAAATTACAGACAGCTTTCACAATATAATCGCAAAATTTGCTTTATTTATGTTTATTATATCACATATCTAGTTCTTTGAAAAGTGTTATAAGTTACTATTCCTCATTTCCCACCTATACCATTGTAATATGCGCGGCCCTGCTTTTCTTTTGCGCAAAATTGTGGTATACTGTTTGTGTATGCTAAAAAGTATACACAAAATTCAAACCGAACCAATGCGGAAAGGAGGCCGGTTTGATGACCACACAACCACCTGACCGGCTTTTCCGCCCGGTCAGCCCAGCAGCACAGGCCAAGGGCGAGCGTGTGTTCTGCGCTGCCGTGGCGCTGCTGCTGGTTTTATCGGAGGTATTCAGCTCCAACATTCAAAACACACTGCCCACATTCAGCCATGTGTGCCGCATTGCCTTAACCGTTACGGCGGCGGTGTTGCTGGTTGCCAAAAGCCTGTTGCTGACCCAGTGGCAGACCAAACAACAGGCGCTGACGGCTGCCGCGTTGGCCGCTTTTGCGGTGTTTACCACCGCATACGGGCACGACCAATGGTTTTTGTTTGCCGTTTTGCTTGGCATTGGTGCCAAGGATGTTGATTTGCGCCGGGTGCTGCAGGTCTACCTTGCCGCAGCGGCTGGCGGGCTGCTGGCGGTGCAGCTGCTGCACGCCGCAACGCCGCTGGTGCCCTACCTGTACTACTGCCGCAACTGGGATTACGGCTATGGCCATTACAACGGGTACGGTGCCCGGCTGGCCGGTGTGTTTTTTGCCTGGGGCTGGCTGCGTTGGCCGCGCCTGCGCTGGTGGGACTGGGGCGGCCTGGCTGCCCTGGCAGCCTACACGCTGCTGGTGCCCGGCTGCCGCGGGGCAGGCATTGCCATGGTACTGCTGCTGGTTTTGTTTTTGCTGCAGCGTGCCTTGCCCGCCTTTTTTGAAAGCCGCATCTGGCACGGCATGGCTCTGGCTGCCGCACCGCTGGCGCTGGGGTTCAGCCTGTTGGCCGGGCGGCTGTTTGACCCGGATCATCCCACCGCCACCCCGCTGCTGGACAAACTGAACGGCCTGCTTTCCGGCCGGTTCGAGATCTGGCACCATGTGTTCTGGGGGTATCCCCTCTACCACCCGGAGCAGGACGGGGTGCCCGGCTGGTACCATGATGCCATGCCCAAGGCCGTTACCCTTTTGGGTGGCCTTGCCACTGATGGAGACGAGCACCACGCCATTGATAACGCTTTCCTTGCCATCCCGATGAACAAGGGCGTGTTGGGCGCTGTGGTGATTGGGGTCATCTTCCTGCTGTTGATGTGGCGGCTGTGCCAAAACCACTGCACGGGCGAGACTTTGTTTTTGACGGTGATCCTGGTTTACTTTTTGATGGAAAACAAATGCTTTTTGTTCTCCGCCGACCCGTTCATTCTGCTGCTGCCCGCAGCGCTGTTTCCCGCAAAGGGCAAGCCTCTGCCGGTCGTCTGTCCGCCGGTAATACGAGGGTGTATCTGAAAAGAATAGAAAAGCTGCCTGAACCTGTTTGCAGTGTGCAAACGATCCAGGCAGTTTTATTTTTATCCAATTTACTTTTTGTCAAAAGCGGGCTTATCTCACAGCTCGCTGAGGATATTGCCGTCAATGGAGATGGTGATGACCTGCCACGGGATGAACTTGCCGCTGTTCTGCAAGGCCACCTTGGCGGCGCGTTCCAGCCCGCCGCAGCAGGGCACTTCCATCCGCACTACGGTCACGCTCTGGATGTTATTTTCGCGGATGATCTGGGTCAGCTTTTCGCTGTAATCCACATCGTCCAGCTTGGGGCAGCCCACCAGCGTGATATGGCCGCGGATGAACTTTTGATGGAAGTTGGCGTAAGCATAGGCCGTGCAGTCCGCTGCAATCAGCAGTTTGGCCCCATCAAAGTAGGGGGCGTTGACCGGAACCAGTTTGATCTGCACCGGCCATTGGGAAAGCTGAGACCGCAGTGCTGGCATGTCCTCCCCTGCCGGTTCCGGCTTATGCTGCATCTGGCGCATCTGGCTGCCGGGGCAGCCGCCCAGCGGCTTTTGGGCGGCTGCGGCTTTCTGGCGCTTGTTTTCCTCCACAGCCTTTTCATCATAAGCGGCGGCTTCGCGCTCCACAAAGGTGATAGCGCCGGTGGGGCAATGGGGCAGGCAGTCGCCGAAGCCATCGCAGTAGTCATCCCGCATCAGTTTGGCCTTGCCGTTGACCATGGCGATAGCACCTTCGTGGCAGGCATTGGCACAGGCACCGCAGCCGTTGCATTTATCGGTATCGATCTGGATAATTTTGCGAATCATAGAGGGTGTTCCTTTCTCCGCGCCGTTCAATGCCGTGCATTGCTGTGCGGCGCGCTGCTCTTTTCTTTTTACTGTGCTTGTATTATAATGCCATCAGGCCAATAAATCTGTGGTTATAACCACAAAAAGCGAGGAATCCCATGGAAAAAACAGCCAGCACCCCCATCCAGCTTTTCCGTGGCATGACGGCGGACGAACTTGCCGCCCTGCGCGCCGCCCACTGCATCCGTGTGCAGCGTTATGACAAAAACGCTCTGATCTACCATGCGGGCCGTGTGGTACATGAGATCGGCATTGTGCAAAGCGGCAGCGTAAACGTAGAATCCAACGACCTGTGGGGCAACAAAAGCATTTTGAGCCATGTGGAAGCCGGGCAGGCGTTTGCCGAAACTTATGCCCTGTGCGGCGAGCCGCTGATGGTGGATGTGGCCACCGCGGAGCCGTGCGAAATTTTATGGCTGGATCTTGTACCCATGCTGCAGCAGCAAAACACTGCCGCCAGCTGGTACCCCAAGTTTTTGCACAACCTGTTACTGCTTTCTATGCAGAAAAACCTGGCGCTCTCCCAACGCATCCGGTGTACCACACCAAAAAGTGCGCGTGGGCGGCTGCTGACCTATCTTTCCGCGCAGGCAGTGCGGGCGGGCAGCACGCATTTTTCCATCCCGTTTGACCGCCAGCAGCTGGCAGACTACCTGAACCTGGACCGCAGCGCACTTTCCAAGGAGCTGGGCAAAATGCGGGACGATGGGCTGATCCGCTGCCGCAAAAACGAATTTGAGCTGTGCGGAACGGAATAACGCCCCCTTATCCCCTATCCTTAAGGCAACACCGCACAATTCCCGCCTTGCGGCCTGCTTCGTCCAGCTTGTTGGCTTTCAACAGGCGGATCACTTCGGGGATATTGGTCTGGATGGGGCACCCCTGCTGGCAGCGCGGCTTTTTGCAGCCCAGACACTGGTTGGCTTCGTCCATGACATGTAGTGCCATTGTTTTTCCTCATTTCGCAACGATTTTGCGTGTTAAAAGCGCAACAAAGTTTCAACTCCGCGCACTTTTTATCCATATCTATATTATAATAGCACTACATGCGCTGTGTACGCAAGCCCCATGGGCTGTATTTTGTACCGGCAAAGTAACGAAAAATCAACCGCTTTGCTGTGCATATCAGCAGCAATTTGCAGTTTTGGGTCCTGCCCCACCAAACCCGCAAGGCTGGTGCCCGCCGGAATTTTTGCGTGCTTTAACAGCGGCAGCGCGCTGCGCTTTGCCCCCAGCACCAACAGGTACGGCGGCAGCGCGGGCAGGCCCGCGGCGGGCACATCCAGCACAGCATCCAGTACCAGTCGCCGCAGGCGGGCCGTGGGGTAGCGCTTGGTTTTCAGGCGGTCATACAGATTATTTACCGTTTCTGCTTCGCGGGCTGCGGCATACAGACGGTTTTCCAGCCCTTCGCCCGCGCCACGTAAGGTACTCAGCTGCTCCGGCGTTTTGGTGCGCAGCAAAGTCAGCACTGCGGTGCTGAACTTTTCCGGGTCCGCCAGCTGACCTTGTTCCGCGGCCTGGCGGTACAGCTCCATGGCTGCCTGCGGCACAAAGGGGCTGGCAGCCTTGATTCCTTGCGTATGCACCAACTGCCGGATATGGGAAGCCGAAGCCAGTGCCTGCCCCTGCACCTGGCCGGTCTGGGCGGTGCCATGGGCTGCGCCCAGACGCGGCAGGGGCAGCAACTGCATGGCTGCCCCC
>ERZ772897.3615-NODE-3615-length-11212-cov-15.034507_pt1 | contig 11212 bp, 21 predicted proteins | sample MGYA00512125_ERZ772897 | MGnify/ENA primary metagenome ERZ772897 (study PRJEB29015, sample SAMEA2737660) | human gut metagenome | biome: human gut; feature: human-associated habitat; material: faeces | place: China | collected 2012 ... | reverse complement strand
ATCTGCATAGCAAGCGGCATATCCGTATACATTGAGAAATCAGGCGCACACACAGCGCCAAATTTTCGCAGCAGCGGAATGTACTTGTCCGGCTGATTCCACACCCTTTGGAATTGATAATCATCCACGAAAAAGTGAACTCCTTTTGTTGCGCAGTCCGTACAGGTTTTAGCAAAATTGAACGGAATCCATTCTAGATGCCGCACATCAAGTTGTTCCGGCTGGATAATCGGCGCATCGTATTTGCCAATGCCTAAAAAGTTAGCTTTGTCGAGGTTTTCAAAATTCAACATCTTGTCATCCCTCGCCTTCTGTCGTACGGTCTAACTCCTCTGCCGCCTTTCGATCCATCAATTCCTCGTACTGGTCTGCGTCGCCGAGAATGGTCAGCAGCTTTTTTGTTATGTATTCATCATCGTAATACTCCGCACCCAGCAGCACGGTCTGCACCTCTTCCTGCTTGTTGATAATTTGGTTTCGCGTATAAGTTGGTTTATCATCAAGCTCGGCAACCGCCAAAATGCCCTTGATGCAGCGCGTCACGCAGCTTTCAAACTTGTCCGTTTTCAGGTCGAGTGGCACATAACTGGCCTTGATGGCCGTTGCAGTTTGGTTTCCAGCGCTAACAGCCGCAGAATCAAATGCCTGAAAGTCCTCGTATAACTTTTTGGTGAGCATATCAATGGTGGCTTGCGTGCCTTGGAACGGCGCTTCGATGCTCTGTGGCGTGGCCTTCGCGCCTTCGTCACCGTCAGCATGGGCGACATGGGTCGTTTTCAGACGCTCAATAAACTTTGTATCGTCCTGCTCGTCCATGCCTCCGCAGTTGGTCAGAACCCAGAAAATCAGGTTGCCCTCGTCAACGTTGTTTACCATGTTGGAGCTTGCAAGGTCGAGCGCGTCAATGGTATTCTGTCTCCCCTGTAACTCGCTGTGGGCCTGCTCTCCGTTTTTCAGCGGGATAATGGGAAATCCGGGATAATTCTCACCGTCATAAATTTCTGTGCCGTCTGCCTCGCTGGTGCGCAGCTTCAACTTGTAAGCGCGTTTCGGCTTGAGAATCGCCATATCATCGCTTTTGGGCTTTAGATACTCTGTATAGCCGTCAAGCTCGTACAGCGTGGCGCGCAGTGGCTTATTGTCTGCCACCTGCCAGAAACGGATTCCGGCTTTAATGGAGCCATCTTCCTCGTCGTACAGTGGAACAAATTCCTCTGCTGCGAACACCTGCACATGGTCGAGATTCCAGAACACGAAAGACTGCCCGTCAATCAAAGCATGGCGGGCAGCGTCCATAATATCTTCATCAAACGTCGCGCCAAGCGCCTTTTCTGTCTCCGGCTTCTGAAATGAAACGCCGTTGCCCAGCAAATACGAAACTTCTTGGTCTACGACCAAGCCAAAGAACTTGCTTGCTATCTTGTGATTTGCCGTGTACATGTCACGGTGCGCCTTGCCCTGCATGTCGTAGATGATTTTCTCGTATTTGTTGATTGTAGGGTTTTCTCCGTGGTAATACTTGTTGGCGTTCGCTGCAAGGCGTGTGCTATGGTCGGCCTTATACTCATTGATTGCGCCCAGGATGAAACTCATGCGGGCTTTTTCTTCCTCGCCAACCGCCGCAAAATCTTGGTATGTTTTCACGTCTTATCACCGCCTTTACACGAAAATGCTCTTGTATCTGGTTTCGGCGGTGTCTCCCGCCTTGTTCGCTGTGCTTTCCATCGCATAACGCACAGCGTCAATGTGATGGTTGTTGATGTCTGGATACCCCTCCAAAACTTCCCCCGTTTTCGCATCTCGCTCGTACTCGTACTCGCTAAACTCTTTTGCAGTGTCCGGACAACGTTCCGGGTCAATGACAATAGCTTCCAGCATTTGCAGCCACTTTGTGCCGTATCGAACCGATTTCGGCCCCTTGCGGGCTGGGAACGTCTTTACGCCGTACTTGTTATAGTCCGCAATAGATTTTGGCTCGGCGCTATCCGCGCAGATTTTGTCCTCACGCGTCAGCCCTCTATCCAAAAGCAGTTGCGCGGTGTCCCTATTGCTGGTTCTGCGCCGCGTTAGCTCGTCAAAGATGTACAGCGTGCTCCGCGCTGCGTCATAGTGCATCGCATTGTATGCCCATGGGTCAGGATACCAGCCCCAGTCAACGCCGCGCTTGATTCTGTCAAATGTTTTCAACTGCTCGTCTGTGATTGGTTGAATTTTCAGGTTTTCGAATACCGCTGTGCCGCTTCCGACAACCTCGCCCAGATACTCGTGTCGGTAGGCCGTTTCGTTTGTGCGCTGCAAGTATTCAGCATCGGCAAGAAACCGTTCTCCGAGCCATTCTGCGGGCGTTGTTTTATAGGTGGAATGATGTATCAGCTTTCCAGACCGCGCTTTCAGCGCGTACCCGTTTGCCCAGTTCCGCGCCATTGCTGGCGGGTTGAAACTCTTGAACGTAATGAACCAGTCGCCGCCGCGCAAGCAGGACTGCTCAACGTTTCGGATTTGCTCTTCACCGTCAAACTGGTCAAGTTCTTCAAACCAGCAGATGCCGATATAACCAAACGGCACTTTGATTGACTTTACCTTGCCGGGGTCATCAACGCCGAAAAAAAGCACCTTTTGCCCAGTTGGCAAATAGGTGCATTCCATAGGGCTGACAGTGCAACGAAAACGGTCGTGCAAACCAAGCTCATTGATTGCCCAGACAATCTGCGCATAAACGCTTGTGCGCAGTGTGTTGCCGACTTTTCGGAACACTGCTGCGTGGCATTGCGGATGTGCTCTCAGCTGCAAAATGACTTCAACGCCAATAAAGCTTGACTTTGTGCTGCCACGTCCGCCTTTTGCCACAAACTCTTGAACTTTACCATCCTCAATGTCCCAGAATGGCTTATAAAATGCTGGCGAAATAATATCCTTGATATGTTTATTCTCTTGGCACATCATAAATAATATTCACCGTTCCCGCGCTCTCTTGCTTCGGTTTTTCATCCCATCCAAAATTTGCCCGCAAACTGAACTGTGCGCCGCCGGAGCCGTCTTTGTCGTACAATCTTTCTTCGGCGTACTGTTCACAAAGGGTCTTTGCGCGCGTAATCGTGTCATTGAACTCTGGTTTGTTTTGATAATTCAAAAGCGCCTGCCTTGATGCAAAACCAAGTGCAAGCGCCAATCCTGTCACAGTAGGTGGCTTTTTATCGTCATAAATGATATAGCCGTTTTTATTTCGCATCGGTTCCCCGTTTTCATCTACGAACGGTTTTCCTTTGCAGGCTTCAAAGTAGGCATCAATCTTTTCTTGCATTGCCTTTACGCTCCTGTATTTAGGTGGTGCGCCACCCGGATTTTTTCTTGATGCCACTTTATCACCTCGCTTTACAACACAAAAAGCCCACACAATTTGTGTAAGCTTATATCCCCCAAAACCCCTTTGCGCCTGAGGAAAAACGCGTTCCCGCCCTGTCGGTGTATGCTGTGCCGACCTCACCCGTTGCAGGTAGCAACTCCGCAACGCTTTTTCCCTGATTGTCCGCACAAGGATGGCGGGCTGTCTTTTCGCCCGCGCAGCTGCGGTGTTCGGCGGTATTTATACCCGCGCCCCTATTCGCGGTTGAAGTTTTGTTTCGCACTTCACTGTGCGGGCAGACTTTTTCAGGCTCTCGAAGTCCCGTTGCGACCTGCCATCGCGCCGCGCTCCTGATCGGCTCGCCGCTTTGCTTACAGCGTTCAGGTTAGCTATCGCGTTTTGCCTGCGCCGGGCTTTCACCGGTGGGAGCGACCCAGCATATAATGACCTATAACATCACTCCCTGCAAGCAGGCAGTTAGCTATCAGCCATTTGGCACGGGTGGAAGGTCTTGACCCCTCATCTTGCGGTTTTGGAGACCGCAGTTCTGCATTGAACTACACCCATATAAAGGCGCGGCAGTTGCGCGTGTTGCACGGTGTGCAAGTTATAAGCAAGTTGATATTTAGCGCATTACCGTATTATATTCTGAAACTTGCCACAAGCTTACACGCTTTCGCAAGTTGCGTGTAACATAGGATTGCCGCGGCTGTTGGTACTGCACATAGGTCTTGCACCTTTTCCACGCCGTTGCTTCGGAACGCAGCGCTCATACCATCTTGGTAACGTCACCAAAATGGTCAGCTATGCAGCATATAAAATGCCGGTCTTTCCCGGCTGCCAGCTATAAAAACAGGAGAATTGAAATGGTAAAGAAAAAAGGTTTTCGATATGTCGTATGATGCCCCGTTCCTACATCATCCAGCATATCTATAATAACAGATTAAAAGTGAACTGGAGTGCACAGATTTTCAATTGCAGCGCGGTGTAATTTTTTTGCCCATCGCTCGGAAATATTTAGATTTATAGCAATTTTCCACCAATACGGTGTGCCGACAATATACCTCTCCCGCAAAACGTCCCGCTGCATTTGGTCTTGCACAGAGTTTATTGCGGTTTCAATTTCTTCCCTTTGCATCTCGGTGTCAATAATCTGCTTGTATAGAGATTCTTGGCGCTCCATGATTCTGCAAACGGCATCCTCGATTTTATTTTTACCGCCAGCAGATACCACAACCGGGGATAATGCTTTCGTGGTCGCGGTTGCCCGTTCACGTTCGCTCTGTATCTGCTGGCGCAGCTGCCGTTCATGATTCCGGCTGCGTTGGTATCTCCATAGCCACGCTTTCTTTTGGTTGAATTCTTCTCTGGTCATTGGCTCTCCTTTCTTCCAGTTTCATGCAGCGCGGCAGCGTGCAAATATCGCCATTCTTTCACTCGCATGTCGCGCAAAGATGTACGCGGGCGTATTCATCAATTAGTTGCTGTTTTGTCATGGGGTCACCTCCGGGGGTTTGGGGAGCGGCATCCAGTGGGTGACGGATTCAAGCGTAATGCAGGTATATCCATACGGTATCCAGCGCCAGTTTACGAAATCTCTTGTAACCGCATCCCAGCATTCAAAATCGCTTTCAATGCGACGGGCAAAATATGTACCCTCGTTTTCCGCGTTGTAAACAATGACCTTTTCGTCTGGATCTGGCAGTCTGTCTTTAACGCTTATCCATTCAGTCATCTGCGCTCACCTCCGTGGGTTCTTTCTTTTCCTCTCTTTGCCCATAGTTCCTGCAATACTCAGGCGATTTATAAAAACTTCCGTTCAAAAATTCGCATTTGTATTTTCCCGGTTCTATGTCTCCGCCTTTGCGTACAAGGTGCTTGCATGTATCGCATAGCGTTTCTTCCTCAGGTTCTTGAGGTTTCTTCTGCGTGATGGCCTTCGCCACACGAAAAGCAACATATACGGAGCAGGTCGCCAAAATAATAATTTCGATAATTTCAACGATTTCAGTCATTTGCGTTCACCATCCTTGCGCCGCCGTCAGGGTGGTTCGGGTCAAGGCAGACCCACTCAAAATTTTTGAACATAAAGTGTTCGCCGGGGCGTAAGGTTGTAATATTAGTCATTGTCGGTTACCTCCTCGTTCCAGTAGTCGTAACGGCACTTGCCACAACGGAAAGTGCTACTTAAATATCCGTACTTGGCACATCGCAATGGGTTCATGCTACTGTCTATCGAACAAGGTAACAAGCGCGTGATGTTTTTTAAATTTGCATTCGGAAACATCTTCAAGAACTCGCTCTGGCGGGTCTTGAATGGGTGATCTTTCGCCCATTGCTTCACAAATTCAACGGCTTTCTTTGCGTCTTCGAGCGTGCTGCCAGAGTTTTTAATCCCACATAGTTTATTAAACTCACACATATTGCAGCTAAAATCATTGCTTTGGCACATACGATATAGTGCCATATTATATTCAACTGCGTCCATAGTATCACTCCTTATCCAGTCCGCGGGCTAGATACTGCCCATAGGTTAGGCCCAGGGCGGCGGCTTCGCGGGTACATTGCTCAATGGGTTTTATGGTTTTCTTCAGCCAGTGATGCGTGGCGGGTTTCTTGCTTTTTTTCAAAACACCGGCATCCCTGCGGCGCTGGTAAGATGCCTGCGCGCTTTTGATATTGCGCTTGCGGATGCAGGAATCGCAATAGCGCTTTGTGGGCTGCACATCCCACATGATTTTCCCGCAGGTCTTGCAGAATTTTGTTGTGGTCATAGCGGCTCCTTTGTTTTGGGTGCTTCAATGCCGATGCTTTGCAGTGTTACCTGCGCCCAGAGGTCGGCAAGCTGGTCATTGCGGTACTCGTTGTATTTATCAGCAACGGGGCCTGTCATTGCATCCTGAATCCGTTTCAGCGTGCGGGGAGAAAGACCGACCTGATAGCACGCCAGCAGGCATAGATAGGTGGCGCGGGTGGCAATGTCGTTGCGCTCCTTCATGACAGCTTCCTGTGCACGGCTCTGGATGCCCTGAATTTTAGCTTCTGCATAGGCGTCTATGGCCTTCTGCATGGCCGGGGTGGGATGAAGTCTAGCTTTCATGGGTTACACTTCCTTGCTTGCCGAAATACGGTTTTCCCAGCGTTTGCGCTTTTGCTGCATGATTTGCTCGATTTCATCTGGGTAGTAGTTTTTTTCTTCAAAAACCTCCATACAGAGCTTTACGTCTGCCAGTTCTTCAAGCAAATCCTGCAAGCATTCTTCTTCCGATTTTGGCGTCGGATTCTCATCGCGGAGCTTACGGGCAAACTTCAAGGCTGCCCGTAAGCTCCGCGCTTTCTTCTGCCAACTGTTCCAATACGGCTGGAGTCCCGATTGTAGAGCTTATGTACAGATTCCCGGATGTAATCTTTTTACAGCCGCCCGGATGGTCTGCGTTACCACCTTCCAGATCGCAGCATGGACTGCTATAGTCGCAGCAGCAGCCGCAGTCAGGGCATTTACGTTCAGTTGTCATCTACTTCATCCTCCAATTCTTCAATAAAAATTTCGGTGCGGGGGTTAGATTTGTCGTACATCACGCGAGAGCCGTCCACGCTGGCAATGATGGTGTTGTTGTCGTCTGCGAGGATTTTGGCGGCGACAAGGGTGTCATGGGCAGCCTCCATTAAGTTCGTGAGGTCTACTTTGCGGCGGGTCGGCATGTAGAACACCGTGGCGACGCGGTAACGTCCTGCCAACGGGACTTTCGGCTTTGTGGTGAGATACCACATAGCTTGCTGCTCGTAACGCTTATACTGCCTGCTTGGGGCGATGAACGGCTTGCCTGTGCGATGGTTGGTAAGTATCTGCTGGGAGTTCTTCTTGGTAATAGGGGGCAGGAAGATTATATATTTTTGGATCATATAAAGTCCTCCACGCTCATTTGCCCGGGCAAAACTTAGTAAGGGCCATTTCTCACTCCTCGCATTTCCAGCACTGCGCGTTGCAGCTTGTTCAGGTTGCAGTCCATCTCACTCACAAACCTGCGGCATAGCTTAGGGTTCACGGCGTTGCCCAGCTCGCAGTAGATAAACTCCATCGACTCCCGGCTGAACGACATGCCACATACCTTGTTGATGCCGCGCAGGTGGTAGTTCTGGCTGCGGTTGCTACCGCCCTTGAACGCCTCACGGCTGAGATATTCGATCACCCGCGCCCGCAACTCGTCGATGGTCTGCACCCCATCCAGCGGAACCCATGTGTTTCTAAGCGGATAGATGACAAGCTCCAACCTCATATTGATGAAACATTTCGGGAATGCTTCTGCCAGCATCGACCTGATCTTCGTATCGAGAATCAAATTATCCATTGTTTTCACCCTTTCTGGGAATCTTAATCATTACGGCATCGTGAATAGCGCCGCCCGCGTCGATGTCGAAGCAAGACGGGTCGCCGCTTATCGGCAGGGTCACAAGGCCCCAATCTTCTTTGCTCACAGTGCTATCTCCTTTACTTGTCGCCGGTAGAACGGGAATAGGTGATGATCTCATACTTTGACATTCAGCGTCAGCGCCTCTTTCTGGTTGATTTCTCCGCGCTGCATTTTCTGAAAAAGCGGCGTGTCAAAGTGTAAGCATTCGTGGCAGGTGCGGGAAAAAAGAACCTCGAAGGATTCGATTTTCTTCGGCATGAACTGCGCGGATGCCTTGCGGATTTCGGCAACGGTGGGCGGGAATGTCATAGTTTTGGCCAGATGTGCGGCGGCGCTTTTAGTGGCCGCAAACGGAACATCCTTCAGAGCGGATGCCCATGCTTTTATCATTTCCTCTGGTTCGCTGCCGCGCATGATATTGCGCCACCAGTTCGAGCAGGTGAGCAGCAGCATGGCGGTTTCCTGTTCAGTCATCAGGGATCACTCCTTTCGCAAGGGCGCGGAGCTTATCGCGGGCAGATGCGGCGGCGTCCGGCTGCCGGGGGGCGGGGCGCGTGGGCTTCGCTCGTTCCTTCTCGGCGAGGTAGGCATCGACGGTATAAATGCCCTGCTGCTCGCAGCGGTCAAGGATTTTGGAGATATAGCTCCACCGGCGCGCGTTATTGGTAGCAGCTTCGTCGATTGCCTGACAGATAAGCGGTGCCGGAAATTTCAGCAGGGCGGTGCTTATCGCATCGGAAACCGCGCGGGGGACAGAGCCGCAGTTCTGCTCATAGCGCTGGATGCAGGCAGAAAGTTCTGGCAAATAAATCGCGCTTTGCGCGGGCGCAGCAGCAGTAGCAGGAATATCTTTATCTTTATCTTTATCCTTGTTCTTGTCTTTATCTTTAGGGGGATTGGAACGGGTTGTGGTGGGTTGTGCGGGGTTGATTTGGGTTGATTGGGATTGACGTTCTTTTAGCGTCTGCGATTTTTTCTCGTTTTTCTGCGTATCGCGGTCAATCTGGTCTATAAGCATAGGAAGAATGAATCGCTCGTTGCCACTGGAGTGTCCGTCAATCGCCAAACCGTTGCTGTATTCCAGCAAGGCAGTCCATATCCGGCCTCTCTCAGCATCTCCGAAGGGTTCAAGTGCTTTTAGCCAGCTGTTGTAGCAGAAAAAGCCTTTCCTTTCCATCCGCTACACCTCCATGTAATACTCCGCGACACGGCAAAGCCGACCATAGCGGTTGCGGCGGGTGACCATGCGGGATGCTACCGGGCAGCCTTTCCGTTTGAGGTCGGTGATGCGGGAGGCAAGGCGGCTGCACCCGAAAGCTTCCAGAGCGTCCAGGGCGGTAAGTGTGCCGCCGGATTCCAGCACGGCTAAAATCCGGTCTATCTGGGAGGGGATGCCTTCTTTCTCGTCATTCATGGCAGCACCTCAGAACAGCAAATTGCCGTCATCCTCAATGAGGGCGTAGTCTGCATCGGGATCACCCTGCGTACGCTGTGATGGGGCTGCGGGGCGCTGTGCGGCGTTCTGCGGGGCAGGGCTGGTACTTTCCTTACTGCCGCAGAAACTCACGTTTTGGGCCACGATTTCAACGGCTGTGCGGTTCTGGCCGTTCTTGTCCTGATAGCTGCGGCTCTGCAGACGGCCATCAATGGCGATCAGCGCACCTTTGGGGAAGTATTTGCAGATGAATTCGGCAGTCTTGCCCCAGGCGGTGACATCGAGCCAGTTCGTTTTGCTCTGGCCGCTGGCATCCTTATAGCCGGAATCGTTGGCGATGCGGAAAGAGCAGACGGACTTGCCGCTGTTCGTGGTTTTGAGTTCCGGGTCTTTGACCATGCGGCCAATAATAGCAACAGCATTCAACATAGGTTAGTCCTCCAAGTAGTTAATATAGAAGCGGCGGCGAAAGTCGTCGTGATTCCAATGGTAATAGGCTTCTGCAAGCAGTTGGCCTTGTTTGTGGTAGTGGTCTTGCAGGTCGCCGCTTGAATGAATTGCGGCGTGGCAGCCGGGGCAGACGTTAATCCAGAGGCCCAGGGCCTTGCTGGCCTTGCGGCGGCTTCCGCCGTAGATTTCATGCCGGGCGGTGTCTCCAAAGCGGTGGCAGTGATAACAACGGAACGATTCATGTGCGAACAGCGACGGCGCGTAGCCGTTCTTGTCAAGCTTCACGCCGAATTCATTGCGGGTCTGCATCGTCTGTCAGTCCTTTCAACTTGGAGATTTCCTCGGGGGTCATAGTGGGGATGCTCTGCTGCTGGCATTCCTGCACAATCAGTTCAATGAGGCGGTGCATCTGGGTGCTATCGAACTGGGACGAGCCGTACCAGCATTGCAGGTTGTAGAAAGTCCCCTGCGGGGTGGTCATTTCATCGAGCTTATGAACCTGCCAGCCCTCGCCCTTGCTCTCCCAGCCGTTTTTGAATGCTTTTGCAGCATCAGCGCGGAGGGTGACAAGGGCGGAGCTACCGCCGATGTCGCGTATCAAATCGCGGTAGATGTCCAGCACAGGACGGTTGATTTTTGCGGCAAGCTGGTTCATGAGCGCCCAGGCGTAAGCGTTGGCCGAGAGACTGCGCTTTTGTGAGGCCGTGCCGATTACGGCGGCAAGGGGCTTGCCCTCATCAATAACGGCGCGGGCTTTATCGCAGTCAGCCGGGGAACATTCCAGCGTGATTGTGTTGCCGATAACAACGGCTGCCTTTATGGAAATTTGTTGCTTCATTTTCTGTGTTCAAACTCCTTTGCAACGCTGCGCCAATCATCATCGGTGAAGTCCTTAAACAACTTGCCAATAAAGGTCTTTGCTTCTGTCTGGACTGCCTTTTTGTCCTTACCAGTTCGCTGTGCATATCCTGCCAGCGCAGTTGTTGCCATGTCCTTCACGACCTGCGCGGTAACTTCTGGCAATGCTGTGACAGGCCGAGGTCCTTCTTCATAGCGCTCTTTAAATTCATCGGCTTCGCTATCTGAGTAGATTCCATCAAAAGCCAGCTTGCAGATTTTAAGAACCACACGGTCAAACAATCGCTTAAATGCCATTGCATAAGGGTATGCGTTTTTACAATTTTGTGCGGATGCCTCGCCAACCTCATACAGACCTTGCTCCTTGTTGACATAGGTAAATACAAGGGAGTTCCCATAGCCGGACTTATCAACGGAAACGCAATCCGGTTTGAACTTGTCATTCTCAGGAAGATTGTCATTTATTTTCAGACAGGCGTTGTGGCTGATTATCAATCCCGTGTACATCATCTTTCCGGTTTTTGTCTCATTCATAAGAATCCAAAAATCGGACTCCTTGAGGTATTTGCGTTCTTCAAGGGCTTTTAATGCTTTTTCACGGCTTGCTATATACTTTGCGCACTGAATCACGGGAATGTCTTGTCGTGACTTAAGCGAATACTCCGCTTTTTTCTCGTTAAACATTAAATAGCTTCTCCTTCCGGGTCGGGGGTG
>ERZ772897.3611-NODE-3611-length-11221-cov-4.154218_pt1 | contig 11221 bp, 8 predicted proteins | sample MGYA00512125_ERZ772897 | MGnify/ENA primary metagenome ERZ772897 (study PRJEB29015, sample SAMEA2737660) | human gut metagenome | biome: human gut; feature: human-associated habitat; material: faeces | place: China | collected 2012 ... | reverse complement strand
CATGATGACCAGCTCGTCCTCAGAGCCGTAGGCGAGGAAGTCCATGGCGCTGGCGAGAGACTCCAGCTTGCCCCGGTAGCGGTGGACTTCGGACTGGGCGTAGGGAGTCAGAAATTCCAGACCGCCCTCCTCCAGCTCCAAGCCCCACTCCTCACCGTCGCCGATGTGGTTCATCTCCACCAGCTCCGGAATATCCGCCGGATCGGCGCCGATCTCGGCAAAGGTCAGGGGCATCCCGATGGACCGCAGGAAGGCCCGGAAGGCCTCGATACCCTCCAGCGCCGTGCGTTTGGGATCGTCGAAGTCCATCTGACACCCAAAGACCCGGACAGCCATCTGAGCCAGGCGCTTTTCGCCGCCGTGCTCCGCGCAGTAGTGCATCCATGCCGGCATGATGACCGCCAGACCCGCGCCGTGGGCGCAGTCGTACTTGGCGGAGAGCACGTGCTCCAGATGGTGGCTGTTCCAGTCCTGCTGACGGCCCACGCCCATAATGTCATTGTGGCACACCATACCGGCCCACATGATGTTTGCACGGGCCTCGTAATTGTGAGGGTCCTCCATGACCCGGCGGCCCTCATGGAGCATGGCCAGCAGCACGCCCTCCAGCATCCGGTCCGTGACCTCCACGTCCGGCGTATTGGTGAAATAGCGCTCAAAGGTGTGGGCCATGATGTCCGTGATGCCGCAGGCCGTCTGATAAGCGGGCAGGCTTTCCGTGAGGGCAGGGTCCAACACAGAGAAGCAGGGGCGGAGGCAGTCGGCCTCTGCGCCGTTTTTCTCCAGCGTCTTCTCGTTGGTGATAATGGAATCCGGAGAGCCTTCACTGCCGGAGGCGGCGATGGTCAGGACAGTGCCCACGGGCAGAGCCTGCTCCGGAACCTTCCCGGAGAAAAAGTCCCAGAAATCGCCGTCATAGGGTACACCGATGGCAATGGCCTTAGCGGTGTCGATGACGCTGCCGCCGCCCACCGCCAGAATGAAGTCGATCTTCTCCCGGCGGCAGAGGTCGATGCCCTCATAGACAAGGCCGCTGCGGGGATTGGGTTTTACGCCCCCCAGCTCCGCAGCGTACAGATTTTCCTCTTGCAGGCAGGCCTTGATCCGATCCAGCAGGCCGGATCGCTTGGCAGACTGTCCGCCGTAGACCACCAGCACCCGGCTGCCGCCGAAGCGCTTGACATACCTGCCGGTCTCCGTCTCCCGGTCCTTTCCGAATATGAAGTAGGTAGGGCTGTAAAAATCAAAGTTCCGCATTGCGATACTCCCTTCTCAATAACCGCTCTTTTTGCTGTCCGGCTGACCGTAGGACTGGAATTTCACCATGACCTCAGCCATCTGCTCCTCCGTCAAAACATTGGGCTTGCCAATGCTCATGGCGCGGCACTGGATCTCCGCGATGTATTCCAGATTGCAGGCGAGGCCGTAAGCACCCTTGATATCCTTGCCGCAGCACACGAGACCGTGGTTGCCCAGCAGAACACCATCGCTCTTGCCGCAGACCTCCATAGCTGCCTCCGCCAGAGCCTCCGTGCCAAACAGCTGATAGGGGGCACAGGGAACTTCCGCCGCGCCTGCGTCACCGATCACATAGTGTACCGCCCGGATGGGCTCACCCAGTACGGCCAGCGTCGTGCAGTAGACGGAGTGGGTGTGGACAACGGCTCTTGCATGGGGCTTATGCTTATAGAACGTTGTGTGCAGAGCCCACTCGCTGGAGGGCTTCCGCTTACCGTCCACCACCTTGCCGTCCAGATCCAGGATCACAACATCCTCCGGGGTGGTGGAAAAATAATCCATGCCGGAGGGGCTCAAAGCCACCAGGCCTTTTTCAGCGTTGTAAATACTGATATTGCCGCTGGTTCCGGTGCTCAGCCGGGCGGCGCTCATCTTTTTGCCATATTCAACGACCAGTTCTCTCTCTTCCTGCATCAGCATGGCGCGTCTCTCCTTCCGGTCTCAATAGAACTTTTTTACATCAGAATCAAAATAGTGATCCAGCAGATAGGGCACATAGACACCTTTATCCGTGACCACGCCGGAAATGAGGTGAGGCGGCACCACGTCGAAGGAGGGATAGATGGCCTTGACCTCCGGCACGGTGTTGGGGATGCCCCGATAGCTGAGGACCTGCTGGGGGTCCCGCATCTCGATAACGATGTCATCCTTACTGTGCTTGTCCTGATCGGGGATGCCGGTGACGTAATACGGAATGCCAAAATACTTGGCCAGAATCGCCATCTGGAAGGTGCCGATCTTGTTGGCGATGTGACCGTCCCGGGCGATGGTGTCCGCCGCGGAGGTGAACAGGTCGATGCCCTCCCGCTCCATGGCGTAGGCCACCATGTTGTCGGTGATGACCGTGGTATCAAAGTCCATCTGGGCGAAGCAGCCGGAGGTGAGCCGCGCCCCTTGCAGATAGGGCCGGGTCTCGGCGCAGAACACCTTGAAGTCCTTGTTCTGGCGGCGGGCGGCCCGGATCACGGTGCCGATGATGGTCTCCCCGAAGCACTGGGTCAGAATCGTGCCCCCCTGCGGGATCAGCTCTGCCAGATGGTCGCCCACGATCTGCATGGTGGAATACCGGCGGTTCAGGGACTCCACCGTATTCTCCACGATGGCCTGAACGGGGTCCTTCCCTGCCGCCAGTGCCTCCTTGGCTACCTCGGCGCAGCGGTAGGTGATCTGGCCGTAGCGGTTGGCGGTGGTGGGGCGGGCGTGGGCCAGATCATAGGCCGCCTGCTGCAAGAAGGCGGCCTGCTCCGCAGCGCCCTTGTCCCGAACCTGCCACGCAGCCAAGGCCATGCCCATGCCAACGGCGGTGTAGGGGCCGGCGCTCTGGGTCACCATGTCCGCGATGGCCTGCACCACCTCCTGATAGGTAGCGCACTCCACGAACCGGACCTCCGTGGGGTAGATCCGCCGGTCTAAAATGCGGACCTTGCCGTTTTCGTACCACGCAACATTTTCATATTGCAGCAGAAACGGCATATTTTCATCCATTCTGACCATGTGTTCCCCTCCCCTCTGCCAAGATCTTACGGAATTCCTCCGTCACAGCCGCCCCGTTGAGGCCGCCGGCACGATTTTTGATGAGATAGATGCCCAAATCAATGAGGGCGCGCTCCATGGGGAGCCGCTGGGCCGGGTCCGTGACGGAGGTGACCTCCATCACCTTGGAATCGCCCACCACCCGGCGGATGATCTCCGTACCGGCGTAGCCGTAGGAGTCCGCCATCACGCCGTCCAGATAGGCCTTGCGGAAGGCGGGGGCGCGGTACAGCGGGAAGGTCACCAGCTTGTCATATGCCGCCGCCAGCTTTTCCGCCGTTTTGTCACAGGTCTCCCGGATGGTTTGCTCCAGAGCGGTCTGCGTTTCGGCGCTGCCGCCGGTATAGGCCTTGTTGGCCCACGCGAAAAACAGGTTGCCGATGACGTTGCCGATGTCATAGCCCATGGGGCCGTAGAAGGCGAACTCCGGGTCGATGACCTTGATGCCCTGCTCGTTGGCAAAAATAGAGCCGGAATGGAGATCACCGTGGATCAGCGCCTGGGCGTTGTTCATAAAGCCGTTGCGCAGGGCGGCGACTTCCCCGTGGAGGGCCTCGTCCTCATAGAGATGCTCCCGCACGAAGTCCTCGTTGCCGGGGGTGACGATATTCTTGTTCCGGGGGTTCATGGGCTGGGCCAGATACGGCTCCGTGAGCACCAGGTCCTCCGTGATGTCGCACAGCTCCGGATTGGTGAAGAATTTGACCTGCTTCTTCTTTTCCTGCCGGTCCATCACCAGATCCGTGGTGGGCAGCAGGGACTGGGCCAGAAAATCGGAGAGATTTTCGCTGAGATGGCCGTAGACCCGGCCCGCCGCCAGCTCCTTGCGGAGATTTTTGTAGGCGGAAATGTCCTCCATAGAGAGGGCGGCCATGGTCTCATCGTAATGATAGACCTCCGGGATGAATTTGGGAGCCAGCCGGGCCTCCAGCATCAGGGTCTCCGCCTCGATCTTGTTGCGGTAGAGATCCAGCGGACGACCGGAGGACCGCAGCAGCTTGTCCGCCTGCTTCACGATGACGGAGCGGCCGTCCCGCCGGGAGCGCACCTGAAACACATAGTTGATGTTGCCGTCGCCGATCTCAACGCAATCGGTTTCCTCATCCGGCTGGAAAAAATGGAGCACTTCCACGGCGTACCGCTTCACATCCTCCGGCTTCATTAAGAAAAAGGCGCTGTAATCTGACATAAGGTCCTCTCCTTCTGCAATAGTCGGTCAGTCCGCCATGATGGCCCGGACGGCGGTTTTCGTGTCGGTTTTGGGGAACAGCTCGTAGCCAATGAGTCCCCGGTAGCCCGCCTGCTCCAAGGCGGCGAACACCGCCGGGTAGTGAATTTCCCCGGTGCCCGGCTCGTGACGGCCCGGCGCGTCCGCCACGTGGATGTGGCCGAACTGGTCGGCATAGGCGCGGATATGGTCGCACAGGCTGCCCTCGTTGAGCTGCATGTGGTACACATCGTACAGCACCTTCAAGTACGGGGAGCCGATGAGCCGGGTCAGCTCCGCCGCTGTGCGGGTGTGGCGGAGGAAATTGCCGGGATGGTCCGTGGTGACGTTCAGCGGCTCCAGATTGATCCGCACGCCGCAAGTTTCCGCCCATTCCGCCGCGATTTTCAGCGTGTCGAACATGGTGCAGAGCTTCACGGCGTCGCTGAGGTCGTCATAGGGGCAAAGGACCCTTCCTCCCTCCCCCAGACCGTTTGAGTGGACCGTGACGGACCTTGCACCGATCCCCACAGCGGCGTCCAGAGAACGCCGCAGGAAGGCCTTGTAGGCCGTTTTCTGGGCAGGGTCGATGAGGGACAGCTCCGCGTCCCCGTTGAAGCCGGAAATACCGACCCCGGCAGCGTCCGCGGCGGCCTTTACGGCGGCGAGATCCTTGTCGGTCCAGCTCCAGAATTCTACAAACTCGAAGCCGTCGGCTCTGGCGGCGCGAAACCGCTCTAAAAAGGGCAGCTCCGTGTACAGCGTTTCGATGCAGGCGGATTTTTGAAAAATCATAGGCCCCTCCCGGTGTTGTTCTCAGGGTCATGATAACAGGTCTCCGGAGGGCCGTCAAGGGGCGCTCCGGAGACAGTCCATGCAACATTTCTTTTGGGGAACGGTAGAAGGTTCTGTCGGATTCGTTAGAATCGTAAAAATCCATATGCAACATCCAATTCTGAGAAAATATGTTTGATTTCGTATTTTGTTATGCAACAATAACGTTGAAGGAAAGGATAGGTTTAGGCATATGGCAAGCCAACAGACACCCAACTACCGGCTGTCCCGCTGGGCGGGGACGGACCGCATTCTGGTGGAGGAATTCAATGACAACTGGGACAAGATCGACACGGCGCTGGGGACGCGCAACTGCCGATTTTACACGGCCAGTTACACCGGGGACGGTGAAGCCACGAAATCTTGGACATTTCCGGCAAAACCCGTGCTGGTAATCATCATCGGACAGAGTATCACGGTTTTGATCCGGGATTTTTCCATCGGAACCACGCATTTGGGGTCAATGACCCATCAGCTTCAGGCCACATGGGAGGAAAACAGCGTTACATGGACCAATACAAATAATTCCGGCATTGTTTCGGCCAACGGAAAGGCCAACTACGGCATATTTGCCATTTTGGAAGCAGAATAAGGGAAAAAACAAAGCTCCCCGCTCCGTAAGGAGCGGGGAGTGTCTTTTAAATATTCAAAAGCAGTTCGACCAGTCGCTTTATCAGTTCTTCAAGAAGCTGCTAAAGCAGCCAGTGGGAAAATGTCTTTGCATATTCAAAGAGACGGTTTTTCAACTACGCAACAGTGATCACATTGGTGTTCACGTCGGCAGAGACGGTGATGGTGTACTGAGCAGTCACGCCATCGCCGAGGTTCGTGCCATTGTTAACCGTCAGCACAGTGCTGCTGGTGTAAGTGACACCAGTGGGAACAGAGGGAGCGAGCCAAGAAGCACCAGAAATAGTCAGAGTGGCATCACCAGTAGCCTCACCCTTAATGGTGACAGTCACAGTGACCTTCTCGCCAGCCTTGGCAGAGGTCTTGTCAGCAACGGCAGTGACGGTCAGGCCCTTAACGGGGCTGGCAGACACAGTGGGAGCAGCCACGGTGTAGGTGGCAACCTTATCAACCTTGACCAGAGTGATGTCCTTGTCAGCCTTGATGCTGAACACCTTGTTCACGGCATCAACGGTCTTATCGGTGTTGTAGGTCAGGGTCAGGGACTCGTTAGCAGCAACGGTACCAGTATAGGTCACCTTAACGGTGGAACCAACCTTGGCATAACCAGCCTCAACGCTAACATCGGAGACGGAATTGGTGTTCACGTTGACATAACCAGTCTCGATGACGGTAGCAGCGGTAGCGTTGCTCACAACCTCGGTCTTGACGGTCTTGGCAGAATAGCCAATAACGGAAGCACCGTTATCCTTGATGTAGCCAGTGCCCTCACCCTGAATCTGGCCCAGAGTGGTCTCAGATTTGGCGTTCTTCTTGATATACTCGACAACCTCACCATCAACCTTCAGAGTGTAGTAATTGGTGGTGATGGTATCGAAGTAGAAGTAATCGCCGTTGGCATCAATCGCCTCACCGTTGCTGAGGTCGATTCTGCGATAGCCAGCGTCCTTCAGAACCTTGGTCGCAGCGTTGGCAGCAGCGGTGGTGTCGTTATCAATCACATTGATGTAGAGGTCGCTGCCGACGAGCTGAGCGTCAACGGGCTTCTCACCGGGATTGAGGGTCTGGCTATTGTTGGTGGTGTTGCCGGACTTCTCGTAGATGACCAGGGTCTTCACGACATAGTCCTTCAGAACCACATGGATCTTATCGTTGCTGTCCTCGGCGATGGCGTTGTAGGAGGAAACAGAGATCTCATCGTCATCGTTGACATAGAAGATCTTAGCGTCATCACCAACGGTGAGGATATCGGTGTAGGAGCCATCGGCCTTCAGACCAACGCTGATGGTGTACTCCTTGGAGGTCTTCTTGATACCGGTGTACACACCAGCAGTCTCATTCTTCGTGGTATCGACAACGGTGCCGTTAGCAGAAGTGGTGTAGGTGTTCAGGTTGGTGATGATGCCGTGCTTATCAACGGAGTAGCTCTTGTACAGGCCGCCCACGTTGTCCTTTACATCCTTAGAGGTGGGATAAATAGCAACATTGCCCACCTTCACATCGCTGGCAACCTTCACGGTCTTGATCTCGCCGTTGACCACAGCGCTGTAGGTGAAGTAGTCACCGTCGTTGTCGTGGATCAGGTTGGAGACAGAGCCCTTGGCGATGAACAGAGCGTTGCTGCTGTCATCCTCAACGGCAGTGTTGGCAGAGGTCATGATGAACATGACAGTGACCATCTTGCCGGACTTGCAGTAGTAGTAAACGTCAACGTCCGCCTTGTTGGCAACAGTGCCAGCAGTGATGGAGGGAGCGTTCTTGATGCCGGTGTAAGCGGTGTAATCATCGGTATCGTTGGTATCGCGAACAACGAACTGAGAAGCGCTGTTAGCGGTGACAACAGTGTTGGTGGAGCCAACAGTCTTGACAATGATGCCAGCCTTGTCATTCTCCATCTTGAAGGTGGTATTGTCAGTCTCAGCGAAGGTCTTGGTGGAGTCCAGAGCCTTCAGGGTGTACTCGCCACCATCGTTCACCTTGTAGGTGACGATCTGGTTCTTGGTCATGCCCTTCTTGGCAGCGTAATCCTTGTCGGTGGTGACGATCTTGGTGGTGCCGTCGGTGAACAGCAGCTCAACGCGGTTGCCCAGATACCAGTCGGAACCGCCCTTGATGTTCACTCTCTCAAAATCCATTGCAATTTCCTCCTTGCCGGAAACTTTCCGAAACACGCCGTTTTGCGGTTTCACCAGTTCCTTTGATGCTTCTATTGTACCACGGTTTTTTCCGAAATAATTGAACAATTCGGACTTTGCAGCAGGTACGGAAAAAGAAATAACAGCTGGCAACAGATTGACATTTTTCCAGTAATATGTTATAATTTAGGCGTCAACCGCAATTTTCTAAAGGCAGCACCGTGCAAAGCTTGTGCGGTATTGCCTCAAGGGAACTTTCCCTGCAACCAAAGGAGGAAAAAACACCTTTATGCTGGAATTAAAAGGCATCAAAAAAGACTATCTCGCCGGAGAAAACACCGTCCATGCTCTGAAAGGCATTGACCTGCGATTCCGACGAAACGAATTCGTTTCCATTCTGGGACCGTCCGGCTGCGGCAAGACTACCATGCTGAACATTATCGGCGGGCTGGATCAGTACACCGAGGGCGACCTCATTATCAACGGACGCTCCACCAAGGATTTCAAAGACCGCGACTGGGACACCTATCGAAATCACTCGATCGGCTTCGTATTCCAGAGTTATAACCTGATCCCCCACCAGACTGTGCTGCAAAACGTGGAACTGGCTCTGACGCTGTCCGGTGTGTCCAAGGCAGAACGCCGGAAGCGTGCCAAAAAAGCGTTGGAAGATGTGGGGCTGGGCAACCAGCTTTCCAAAAAGCCCAGTGAGATGTCCGGCGGACAGATGCAGCGTGTGGCAATCGCACGGGCACTGGTCAACAATCCGGACATCATTCTGGCAGACGAACCTACCGGTGCTCTGGATACAGAAACCAGTATTCAGGTCATGGAGATCCTCAAGGAGATCTCCAAGTATCGCCTGATCGTCATGGTCACCCACAATCCGGAACTGGCAGAGCAGTATTCCTCCCGTATCATTCGCGTCCTGGACGGCAGGCTGACTGACGACTCCAGACCGCTGACGGAGGAAGAATACCAGCGGGAATTACAGGCAGACAAGGCGGAAAACGAAAACGGCAAAAAGCTGAAAAAGCCCTCTATGTCTTTCGGCACTTCATTCTCCCTGTCCCTGAAAAACCTATTCACCAAAAAAGGCAGAACCATGCTGACTTCTTTCGCGGGAAGCATCGGCATCATTGGCATTGCACTGGTGCTCTCCATTTCGCAGGGCTTCAACACCTATATCAATACCATTCAGGAAGAAACTCTGTCCTCCTATCCCCTGACGATTCAGAAAACCAACACCGACCTGAGTGCCTTGATGGAAACCTTTATGGGCTCTGCCACCTCGGACAACACCCACAGCAATGATGCGGTGTACAAGAAGTCGGCGATCTACGATATGATGGACGCTCTGAACAACATGGAAACTTCCGAAAACGCTTCAAGTCTTATATTGAATCGGAACGGAAAGACAGCGAAAGCGACCTGCACAAGGCAGTCAACGGCGTACAGTATTCCTACGATCTGGACATGCTGATCTACACCAAAAATGTGGACGGCACCATTATCCACTCCGACACCGAAGAACTGATGCAGGAAATGGTACTGGAACACATGGGCATCGATATGCAGGCAATGACCAATGCCAGCACTTCCATGTTCGGCGAAGAAGCCACCTCAATGATGTCCATGGGCATGGGCGGTTCTTCCATGAATCTGTGGCAGGAACTTCTCCCCGGCGACAAAGGAAACCCCATCAACGACCTGCTGAAAAAGCAGTACGATGTGGTCTATGGCTCATGGCCGAACAGCTACGACGAGATCGTACTGGTGCTGGACGAAAACAACGAACTGGACGATATGACATTATACGCCCTCGGTCTGGAACCGAAAGAAGATGTGGACAGCATCATGGAAGCGGCAGTGGACGGCAAGGAACTGCAAAAGGACAACAAAAGCTGGTCCTATGCCGACATTTGCAGCATGGACTTCCGCACGATCCTGAATTCCGACTGCTACCGCTATGACGAAAGCACAGGGCTGTACACCGACCTGCGGGACACCGAAGCCGGCTTGCAGTACCTCTACGACAACGGTCTGAAACTGAAAGTGACTGGCATTATCCGCCCCAATGAAGATACCACTGCTCCGATGCTGTCCGGCTCCATTGCCTATACCAGCGACCTGACCAAGTATATCATTGAACACAGCAAGGAATCCGATGCGATCACTGCCCAGAAGGACAGCAAGAACACCGATATTTTCACCGGTCTGCCGTTCAAGGATACCTCCGGCAGCACCTCTGATGCGGACAAGCAGACTGCCTTTCTGGAATATCTGAATGAACTGGACGACGGCGGAAAAGCACAGGCATATGTACAGATAATGAGCATTCCCACCGAGGAACAGCTGAACGATTCCGTACAGCAGGCAATGCAGGGCATGAGCCGCAGCGATATGGAAGCGGCAATGCTGCAGGGCATGACACAGCAGATGAGCATGAGCGAAAGCGATGTGCAGTCCTATCTGGAATCCATGAGTGACGACGAAATCACCGACACGTTCACCCAGATGATGATGCAGCAAGTCAAGGCACAGTATGCCCAGCAGGTACAGCAGCAAATGGCTGCCATGCAGCCGGCAGAACTGGTAGGAGCTTTGAACCAGCTGCTCCCCACCCTGACCACGGAACAGTGTGCGAATTACTATGACGAAATGATGCAGTTCTCCGATTCCACCTATGAGGACAACCTGAAAGCACTGGGGGATATTGATCTGGACGACCCTGCATCGATCAATCTCTATGCAGCAACCTTTGAGGACAAGGATGTGATCGAAGATGCCATTGCAGACTACAACGAGGGCAAAGACGAAATGGCACAGATCCAGTATACCGACTATGTGGGGCTGATGATGTCCTCTGTGACGAAGATCATCAACACCATTACCTATGTGCTGATCGCATTTGTTGCCATTTCGCTGATCGTTTCCTCCATTATGATCGGCGTTATCACGTTGATCTCCGTACAGGAACGCACCAAGGAAATCGGCATTCTCCGTGCGATCGGTGCATCAAAGCGAGATGTTTCCAGCATGTTCAATGCGGAAACCATTATCATTGGATTTACCTCTGGTTTGCTGGGCATCGTGGTCACATATCTGCTCTGCATTCCGATCAACCTGCTGGTACACCACCTCACCGGCATTCAGAATCTGAGTGCAGTTCTCCCCGTTCCGGCAGCGATCATTCTGATTGCGATCAGTGTTCTGCTGACATTGATTGCCGGATTTATCCCGTCCAAGAGTGCGGCAAAGAAAGACCCTGTTGTGGCACTGCGTTCAGAATAATTCGAGGCAATACCACACAAAGAGCGTCTGGCGACTTTGCACGCCATCTGCTTGCAAATTTCCCGTCATA
>ERZ772897.3604-NODE-3604-length-11238-cov-22.951802_pt1 | contig 11238 bp, 8 predicted proteins | sample MGYA00512125_ERZ772897 | MGnify/ENA primary metagenome ERZ772897 (study PRJEB29015, sample SAMEA2737660) | human gut metagenome | biome: human gut; feature: human-associated habitat; material: faeces | place: China | collected 2012 ... | reverse complement strand
ATTATAGATTATATGACCTTAAAAAATCTGTCCAGTTAATTGTAACCTATCCAATCCGGTTACCGGAGAGGAGCAGTTCCACCGTGGTGTGGACATTGCAGTACCGACAGGTACTCAGGTTCTTGCATCTATGGATGGTACTGTTACAACAGCCACCTATGATGCTTCTTACGGGAATTATGTGGTGATTGAAAAAGATGGTTATATAACCAAGTACGCACATATGGACACGTTAAGTGTCAGCACAGGACAGGTTGTCACACATGGGACGGTCATCGGAACAACAGGAAATACCGGAAGCAGTACGGGAAGCCATCTTCATATCGAGTGTCTGTATAACGGGGAGTATTATAACCCGTTATTTTACTTTGAAGCCGGGGAAGGAACACTGTACGGAGAAGCACCGGGAAGCGGAAGTGGCGGAGGAAATGCAATACCGCCGGATTCTTATGATGATGCAACGGTGCAGGCACTTATGGAGGAAGCCGCAAAATACTTGGGCTATCCTTATGTATGGGGCGGTTCGTCCCCGTCAACGAGTTTTGACTGTTCCGGATTCGTGTGCTGGGTGTTTACCAACAGTGGTGTCCATGATTTGCCACGAACCACAGCACAGGGCATTTATGACCAGTGTATTCCTGTTTCGGCGGCAGATGCAAAGGCAGGGGACATTATCTTTTTTACAGGCACTTATAATTCACCGGGTCCTGTCAGTCATGTAGGTATCTACTGCGGAAACGGTGTGATGATACACTGCGGCGATCCGATTAAGTATGCAAACATCAATACATCATACTGGCATAGCCATTTTTACAGTTTTGGAAGATTAAATTAACCATAGGTGTAGAGTGACAATTATAATTGATAAAATTACAAAAAAGATTGATAATATACAATTATATAATAAAATATATCTGTAAAAGAAAATTACAAATAAGTTGATAAAATAGAAAAGATACAATAATGTTTGATATTAAAATTGTGTCTCTATGGATATCACATCAAGCGGGAGGGATTGTATTGGCGACAAAAAAGCAACATTATGTATGGCGTGGTTATTTAAAGCGCTGGAATGAAAGTGAGGATAGATTTGGAAGAGTTTATGTTTATAGAAAAAAAGTTTTAGGTAATCAACCAGAAATAGAATATGCACTTTTGGAAAATGTAGGGTTTGGAAAATACTTTTATGATATGACAGGATTTTCTAAGGCTGATGTAAGCGTAGTTTCACAGCTTATAGCGTATATTCAGAAAGATAAGCTTGTGCCGTTAGGATTAAATCCTGAACTGCTGGGAGATGCCAATGCCGAGAGAGATTTTATAGAAACATTAATGGGGCAATATGAAGATATAGACAATAAACATCAATTTTTGGATAAAATGATATCCGGAGATTTATCATTTTATAAAGATTCTCTTGTACAAGTAGCACTGGATGAATTGCATGATGAAGTGATGAATGCTCTTTGGGGTAGCAGAGAGAAAAGTGATGTTGAATTAATGGTAGATACTTTAAAAGCGATGGAGCATATAGAAGATGAAGATTTAAAGCATGAGTTCCATAGATTTTTCTTTATGCAGCATCAGAGGTCTCCAGTAATTTATGAAACTCAAGTGAAAAATTTTGAAACTCTAAAGTTGCAGTATCCAGCTATTAAAGATACTAATTCAAACTTTTATGCTAACTCATTAATGATTTTTTTTGTAGAGACAATGTCTGTTAATGTGTCTACTAAAATGCATACATGGATTGAACGGTATGATAACAAAACGAATGTTCCGTTTGTAACAACAGATACTCCAGTTGTTAATCTTACGGGTATGGAATTTTTAGAAAAAAATGAATTTTATTATCCTATTTCGCCTAAAATCGCAATTAAATTGTGCGTAACATCGAAGGGAAGTAAGTATGGCAAGGCAAAAAATATATGCTTGGATATGACTGATGAAAATGAGGTTAAAAAGCTGAATTTAGCAATTGCTAAAAACTGTTATAAAGAAGTTTTTTCTAATGATGAAAATGTATTAAAAAGTATTAGGTCTGAACTTCAAAGTTAATAGATTGTTATGAATGAGCAAATTCCCACCAAATGCACAAAAACAGTGTCAGATGTCTTTGAAGCAAAGACAAATTATAGATATTATCGAAATGCTGTCCGTATAGTAAATACATGAATCTGGAGAAGATTTGAGAGAAAGTGACGGCGAGTAAAAAGCAAAAAAATATACCAGAACAGGAGAAAATCGTGTTATGAAGATTGAGTCTATCAAGATAAAAAATTTTAGGAGTTATAAGGAAGAAACAATAATTCGCTTTGATAATCTTACAGTGTTAGTTGGCAGAAATGATATAGGTAAATCTACAATTCTTGAGGCGTTGGATATTTTTTTCAATGATGGCGGTGGAATAATTAAGATCGATAAGTCTGACCTGAATATTCAAGCGGCACGAAATGGTGATAGTGAAACTGTGATATCTGTATGTTTCTCGGAACTGCCAGAGTCGATTATTATAGATTCTGCGGTGCAGACTACCTTGGCTGATGAATACATGTTGAATGCGGATGGTTTGTTGGAAGTCGTAAAGAAATATAAAAATGGTGGCAAAGCTTCTGTATTTATCCATGCAAAACATCCGATGAACCCTGATTGTAAAGATTTGCTTCTCAAGAAGAATGCAGAACTTAAGAGTATAATCAAAGGTATGGGTATAGAATGTGAGAATCAGAGAATCAATACTACAATGCGGAGAGCCATATGGGAGCATTACGAGGGGAGCCTTGATTTGCAGGATATGGAGATTGATGTATCAAAGGAGGATGCAAAAAAAATCTGGGATAAACTCTCCTCTTATATGCCCGTGTACTCTCTATTCCAGTCAGATCGTAAAAACAGTGATGGAGATAGCGAAGTTCAGGATCCTTTAAAGGAAGCTGTTAAACAAATCATCAATGATGAAGAATTACAGCAAACTTTGGCTTCTGTAGCTGAGGTTGTAGAAACAAAGCTGAAAGAAGTTTCAAGCAGAACGTTGGAAAAGTTACGGGAAATGGATCCCGCTGTTGCAAACAGCTTAAACCCGGTTATCCCTACCGCTGACAAGTTAAAATGGGCTGATGTATTTAAGGCAGTGTCAATTTCAGGTGATGAGGATATCCCTATCAATAAAAGGGGGAGTGGTGTCAAGAGGCTTGTTCTGCTGAATTTTTTCAGAGCAGAAGCTGAACGTAGGGCAGCCGAAGGTGATAGTACTGGAATTATTTATGCAATTGAAGAACCAGAAACTTCCCAACATTCCAACAACCAGCGAGTGTTGATAAAGGCGCTAAAGGAACTGGCTCAAGCGGCCAATACACAGATTTTGCTTACAACACATAGCCCTGTTATTGTAAAAGAACTTGATTTTGAAAATCTTCGCCTAATTTTCGAAGATGAAGTTGGAAAACGTGTACTCTCGGTAGAACCTGCAGTTCTACAGTATCCTTCATTAAATGAAGTGAATTATGCAGCATATGGAGAAGCAACTGAAGAGTACCATAATGAGTTGTATGGTTTTCTGGAATTTCAACAATGGCTTAATGATTATAAAGCAGGAAGGCAGCAAAGACCATATCTGTATGTGAAAAATGGTAACACAAAGACATGGAACCTTGATTTGACGGAATATGTCAGACATCAAATCCATCATCCAGAAAACCATAGCAACACACACTTTACTCAAAGTGAGTTGAGGCAGTCGATTGAAGACATGAGACTTTATATCAGAAATCGTGCTGAAACGGAAGGAATATGGGATCCGATTCCTGATGGTGAGTAAGACAGTGTTATATAAGAAAACAGAATAAAGAATGATTTTTCAGAATGAAAGGATGCAAAAGCCGTGAAAGCAGATGCATCCTTTTTTGTACCCAAAATGGATTGGAAGTGATGCCTTTGATTGTTAAGTTTTATCAAATATAATTGTAATTTTAGCTTATTTATTATCAAACATAATTGTAAAGGGACAATAGGAAGTGAGGACAATGACAAAGGAAAGAATTGAAAAGGAGCTTACAAAAGTCCGTGAGCAGCTTGCAGGATTGCAGGCAAGACAGAAGGACTTGGAGGAGCAGTTGCAGATGGCAGAGGATGCGGAGAAGATGAAATTCATTGAAAAAAATAAAATCTCTCTGGAACGGCTGATTCTACTGAATAAGGTCAGCGAGGAAGAAATCCGGCATCTGTTAAAGAAGAAGGAACAGGAAGAACAGTTACAGAAATCAGAAAAGGGGGCAGAATGCCATGAAGAAAAAAATGAAGTTATCTTATAAAGCGGTGTTATCGCTTATGTTATCAGCAGTATTGTTCTGTATGCCTGCTGTGGGCTTTGCCATGAACGGAAATTATGCTACGGAGGTTCATGCCGAAGATTCCATTGGAGAGAGTGAAACAGCAACAGAGCAGGAGACAGAAAGCACTACGGAAAGCAGTACAGAGCCGGAAACGGAGAGTACGGTATCAGGGAATGATGTGCCGGAGCCGGTATGTACCTGTGAGGATAAATGCAGTTCTTACGGTTATGACCATACCTGTGAGGTATGTGCCGGGGATTACAAAAAATGTGCTTATAAAAAGCCTAATGTTACCATAAACATCAACAAACCGGATGGCTGGTACAACGATACTGCAAAAGTCAGCATTTCTGTATCTGATGTGGCACACACAGGCAATTTTGAGATTGCCAGTATACAGGCAAGAATCGGGCAGAATGGAAGCTGGATGGATGTAACTGAGGACAGAAAACTTGAGATTTCCGAGAACTGTACCGTATATGTGCTTGTCACAGACCAGAAGGGCAATACCTATGAAAGAAGCAGGACAATCAAATGCTTTGATACGACAAAACCTACCTTAAATGCGGCAGTCAGCGACGGACTGTTAAGCATACAGGTACATGATACGGATTCCGGTGCAAAAGCAGTCTATGTGAATGGATATGAATTTACAGACCTGACAAACGGAACCTTAAATATCCGTCTGCAACAGTTTGATGCGGGATATGAGTATTTTACGATTTCCGCTATGGACAATGCCGGAAATATGTCTGAGGTTTACAAGACAAAGAATCCATATTATAAAGACCCTGCCGATGACAGTGACGAAAATCCGGCAGAACAGCTTCCGGTCAGTGCGGAAGCCACCAAGCCAGGAAATGCCACAGGAACAGTTACAGAGCATACAGTTACAGACAGTAACGGCAACACTACTTCACAGACCAGCCTGGCAGATCAGAAAAAGCAGGCGATGGCAGAAGCGGATGCTGCAGAAAAGGGAGAGGATACAAAAGCGGAGTCTGGGCAGGGCAAGGAATTTTATACCATTCAGACTGCATCGGATAAGGTGTTTTACCTGATTATTGACAGGGACGGAGAGGAGGAAATGGTTTATTTCCTTACAGAAGTAACAGAAAATGACCTTCTCAATACAACTTCCGATAACAGTGAGACATTACCGAAAAATTCAGCAGCACTGGAGTCTGCAATTCCGACAGAGGAGAGCGCACTGCCAAACAATAACAGTGGTACAGAAGCTCAGCAGAATGAGGAAACAGAAGATACCGGGGAAACGGAGAATACGGAAAGCACAGAAACCACAGAACCGGAGCAGGAGGCGGCAGAGGAACCGAATCCTATGGTTTCCTATGTGCTTATGGGTGTTCTTGCAGTAGCCTTTATCGGTGGAGCATATTATTTCAAGGTAGTACGCAAGAAAAAAGAGGACTTCATCGAGGATGAAGATGAGGACGAAGAAGATGAAGAATACGAAAACGAAGAAGAATCGGAGGAAGTTTCCGAAGATGATTTCTTTGACGAGAAGGAGGACGAGTAAGGATGCAGTTGGTAATAGCGGAAAAGCCAAGCGTGGCACAGTCCATTGCAGGCGTAATCGGGGCGAATGAGAGAAAAGACGGATATATGGAGGGAAACGGATACATTGTTTCGTGGTGTGTAGGGCATTTGGTTGAGTTGGCACAGCCGGATGCCTATTTTGATGCATGGAAAAAGTGGAGCTATGAGAGTCTTCCCATGATACCGGAACAATGGAAGCATGAAGTAAAGAAGGATACAGCAGCACAGTACAGGGTGTTAAAGGAACTGATGCATGAAGCGAGAGTGGACAGTGTGGTATGTGCTACCGATGCCGGACGGGAGGGAGAGCTTATCTTCCGTCTGGTTTATGAAATGGCAGGCTGTAATAAGCCCATGAAGCGTCTGTGGATTTCGTCTATGGAGGAAAGTGCGATCCGGGAGGGTTTTGCAGAATTGAAACCGGGAAGTGATTATGATCATTTGTATGAATCGGCACTTTGCAGACAGCAGGCAGACTGGCTTGTGGGATTGAACGGTACAAGACTTTTTACGGTGCTTTATGGCGGCAAGGTCTTGAAAGTGGGCAGGGTACAGACACCTACCCTTGCCATGCTGGTTGACCGGGAAACAAAGATTATGAATTTTAAGAAGGAAGCCTATTACATGGCACACATCATTGGTGGTGGTGTGGATGCCGTCACCGATAAGATAAACAGTAAAACAGAAGCGGAGAATGTTGCAAATATCTGTGCAGGTGGTCAGGCACTTGTCACATCAGTATTAAAGGAAGAAAAATCCGTGGCACCGCCAAAGCTCTATGATCTTACCACGCTTCAGAGGGATGCCAACCGATTATTTGGGTTCACCGCAAAGCAGACATTGGAATATACCCAGAGCCTTTATGAAAAGAAGCTCTGTACTTATCCGAGAACGGACAGCCAGTATTTATCCGATGATATGGAGCAGACTGCAAAAAGTGTGATTGATGCAATTTTTGCTTCCATTCTGTTTGAACAGAATATCATGTTTCATCCGGATATTAAGCGGGTGTTAAACAGTAAGAAGGTTACAGACCACCATGCCATTATCCCCACAATGGAGATAACAAGGGCAGACCTTACAGTATTGCCGGAAACGGAAATGAAAATCTTATCCCTGTGTGCTAACCGTCTGCTGTGTGCCACCGGGGAAAAGCACATTTATAACACAACAAAAGCGGAGCTTCGCTGCGGAGATATTATTTTTAAGGTATCCGGAAAAGAGGTTGTGAGAAATGGCTGGAGGGACTTTGAGGATGCGTTTAAGCGTTCCTATAAAACAACAGAGGAAAAGGATACTGCCGATGAAAAGGAAAAGAAGCTGCCGGAGCCTTCCGAAGGAATGAACATTCCGGTGGAGGAAACAAAGGTAAGTGAGCATTTCACTGTACCACCGAAACACTATACGGAAGATTCTCTGCTCTCTGCAATGGAACGGGCCGGAGCAGAGGATATGGGGGATGATGTGGAGCGCAAAGGTCTTGGCACACCTGCCACCAGGGCAGACATTATTGAGAAGTTGGTCAAAGACGGTTTCGTGAAGCGTGAGAAAAAGCAGATGATACCGACGAAGGACGGCATGAAGCTGATTACGGTGCTTCCAGATGTGGTAAAGTCCCCGAAACTTACTGCCGATTGGGAAAATGCTCTTACCCTTGTGTCAAAGGGCGAATATTCCATGCAGGAATTTATGGATGGTATTGAGAACATGGTGCGTGATCTGGTGCAGACCTACCACAGCATCAGCGAGGAGCAGAAGTCCATGTTTGGAGCTGGGACACAGGAAGCACTTGGCAAATGCCCGAAATGTGGTGGCGAAGTGGTAAAGGGAAAATTTGGAGCTTACTGTAAGAATAAATGCGGCATGAATGTTGGAAGGGCAATGGGAGCCGTACTTTCCGATAGTCAGATAAAAAGTATGCTGGAGGGAAAAAAGACTCTTGTAAAAGGACTGAAAGGGAAGAAAGGCAGCTATGATGCGTATCTTATCCCGGAGGGGATTGAAGATTATTCCTATATGAAAGACGGGAAGGAAATCAAAGGCTCACAGTATAAGGTTAAGATGGAGTTTCCACAGAGGAAGAAATAAAATCTGGTAGAGGGACAGATGTGAAAGTGGTATAATTTCTTTGCATAGGTGCTATGCACCTATGCGTGAAATTTAAATTATATAGATATAGCAATGTAAAGTTATGTTGCGGAAATATATAGTTACAATAACTTGAATTATTGGGAAGTAGATTTATACATGCAAGAAGAGCAGCTTTACAGTTAAATTGCTGTATGATGAAATGGGGATAAGTGTATGAAAAATGTGTTTGAATTTATAACAAATAAAAGAGATTATACATTGCATTTTCAAAATGCAGAATATACAAAAAATGATTTTGAGTGCTTTTATTCACATGAAGATGTCATGGGAAAAGAAGTTGAATTTTTGCCTGGTATTTTTTATAAGTTTGAATTAAAGCGTTCTGTTTTGTTAAAAAACATAGTAGCTGTTTTATGTTTATATAATGGAGAGTCGCAGTTAATAAAATTACTTCCAAAGATTTTAAATGAAAAATTCGGAAAAAAGATTATTACAATTCAATTCAAAAATATTAGAGACAGTTATTCTTTTTTTATCGACCAAGAGAAAGTATATGGAAATGAGAAAAAATTTCAAGGAAAAGATGAAGCAAAATTTCAGTATGAATATGAATATGTTAAAGAAGAGCCAGAATACTTAGAAATACCGACTGAAAGGATACTTTTTCCCTGTCGAACAGGCGGTGAGGGAACGAGATGTAGTTTGAAAGGTGTATTTAGGGAGGAGGGTATATTTACAACATGTACATATGAAAATCATTATATATTTTTTGATGAGTATGAAATGCATTGCCTTACGGCTAATTCAGAAGAAGTTAGAAATATATGTAAGATGTGCAATAATTGCATGAAAACTATAGAGTTGATGAAAGAAGGACGATTTATTGGTCCTACTAAAGGCAATGATTCGGATTGTTTAACTGTTGGGGAGTATGACGGAATATATATTATAGAAAATGGTAATCATCGAGCATGTTGTGCGAAAGCATTTGGTATTTCTTTAGTGAAAGCTAAAATTCATAAGTATAGAAGAACAGAGGAATTACGCAAAGAACCAGAAGTAATAAAAGGGATAGATAACCAGAAAGTGTTAGATTCATTTTATAGGGTATTTGATGGGAAAGGAATTAGTAGAACAGTTGTAAATAAATATTTAGAAACAGATGGAACAGATGTCGGATTGATTAAATTATTAAAGGTTATTTAATTATAGGGTATTGAGGAAGTAGTGGACAGAAATATTGGTATTGGAGATATGCAATTTATGTTCCACAAAAAGTGTGAAAACTTCAGATTTATGGTCATTTCCATAAATTTATTTACCTTTTTCACATCACTAATAATTTTATAGTAAACAGCGTTAGAGCGTATAGAATAGAAATCTATATGCTCTATTTTTTTACGCAAATAAAAGAAAACAGGAGGAAATCTACATGAATGAAGCAGTAGAAAATGTAACAGACAACACAGAAGTGACCAGTAAGCAGGAGGAAACGAAAGCGGAGAAATTTATCCGTCTTGGAGAGTACCGCATGAATAAGGCGATGGATGCGATTGGCAGACTGGAGCATCTTGCCAACAAATCAGCTTATGAATACACACCGGAGCAGGTGGAAGCCATGTTCTCTACGCTGGAGTTACGGGTGGCAGATGTAAAAGCAAAATTTACGGTAACGAAAACAAGGGAAAATGCAACTTTTTCCTTTGGGACAAAGGCAGAGTAGGACGCATAAGGCGGTGGGTTTCTCACCGTTATTTTAGGAGGAAAGTCGATGATAACAAAATACCAGATGATCTCCATAATGGCGGAGGAAACCGCCAGAGAGATTGCAAAAAATGAACAGGCATGGACAAGATATCTGACCACGGCTGCAAGGTTATACAAATATCCTTTTAATGAGCAGATGTTAATCTATGCTCAAAGACCGGATGCGTCTGCCTGTGCTTCTCTTGAAACATGGAATGAGAAAATGAATTGCTGGGTCAACCGTGGAGCAAAGGGTATTGCACTCATTGATACGGAGAGTGAACGTCCCAGATTAAAATATGTCTTTGATGTATCAGATGTTCATAAAGCAAGAAGAATTGGGCGTGACCCTTATCTGTGGGAGCTTCAGGAGGAACATAAAAATGCTGTTATGGAACAGCTTGAAAAAACTTATGGGAAAACGGACAGCACACTGCCATTTGAAAACAGGATAATAGAACTGGCTGCCAGGATTGCCGGAGATTATTATGAGGAGCTTCTTCCGGAAATTTCCTATGCAAAGGAAGGGAGCTTTCTTGATGAATTAGACGAATTTAATGTTGGAATCAGACTTCGGGAGACATTATCCGCAAGTATCGCATACACGCTTTTATCCCGCTGTGGTGCGGATATGGAGATATGGAAGGATGAACTTGATTTCAGCTATATCAGTGATTTCAGCACAATGGATACACTTTCTGTTCTCGGAACCGCCACTACGGAAATGTGTAAACCAGTGCTGATGGAAATTGGAAGAACCATTGCAGCCTATGATCGACAAATTGCCCGAAATAAGGCAAAAAACAAGGTAAATGGGGAACAGTATGAAAGCCTTGAGAAAAATGCCAAAAAAGAGCTTGCAAATGAGTCTGAGCCACGCTATAATGCGTTAAAGCGTGAAAGCGAAAATGAAGCAAATAAAATGGAAACGGAGGAAACAGCATATGAAACTGACATACGAGAAGAACGGGGATTATCTGATACCGAACCTGATGCCGAACGAGGAGCCGCAGGGGACACTTACGAAGTACGGTCTGATGAGGAAGAACTTTCTGAAGGAACACAGGAAAGGAATTTATCAGGGAATGATTCTGAAAGGAACTCTGAAAGAGCATTGTCTGGAGACACAGGAGCAGGCAGAGCAGAGAATGGAAATGCTGACCGGACAGATGGCGCAGAAAGAGGGAGTGAACGAGGAAATGAAAGCAGCCGATCAGATGAGCTGGGTAGCGAAGATGAACAACATCAGACAGTCAGCGGAGGAAATCGTGCTGAAGGAGCTGATTTACATTTAGACAGCAGAATAGAACAGAATGAGGAACAATCGGAGCCGGATAGTGGAAGTAATTCATTATCCGGTTCTTTTTTGGATAATGCACAAGAGGAAGATTTTACTGACCTTAAAAAAGGTATCTTGTGCTTTGATAAACACTTCGTTCATAAAAGACCGGAGATAGCAGGCTATTTCCAGATGGAGCAGGATGCAAGACTCCAGACGGACTATCTGAAAAAT
>ERZ772897.3599-NODE-3599-length-11252-cov-5.499241_pt1 | contig 11252 bp, 7 predicted proteins | sample MGYA00512125_ERZ772897 | MGnify/ENA primary metagenome ERZ772897 (study PRJEB29015, sample SAMEA2737660) | human gut metagenome | biome: human gut; feature: human-associated habitat; material: faeces | place: China | collected 2012 ... | reverse complement strand
GCTTTCTTCACGTCGATATTCTTGCGGATGTACGTCTGGAAGGCCAGACCCGGCAGCATGGCGGGGAAGTTGGCGATCATTTCCCGGTCAAGGCTGGAGCCGGTCTCCACGGCGGTCATGAAGATGCCCAGAGCCCGGATGTCCGGGTTGGCGATCTCGCGGACGGACTGGATGGTCTCCAGCATAACGTCGTAGCCCTCGATGGAGTTCTTATCCACCTTGATGGGGATGAGGACATACTGAACGGCCACCAGCACGTTGATATTGAACAGGCTCTCCAAAGAGGGGGAGCAGTCGAAAAACACGAAATCGTAAGTATCGGGGATCTGGGGCAGGAGGCGGCGCAGGGTGGTGTCCCGGCCAAAGGGCATCTCCTGCATGGTGGCCAGCGCCGGAGCCAGCAGACTGCCGCCCCGGATCAGGTCAAGGTTTTCAGTAGAGGTATGGCAGACGGTGTCCGCCAGCGTGGCGGTCTTGGACACGATAACGTCCGTCAGCGTGGCGGCGGGGATCTCCGTCAGGGACAGGTTGCTGGTGGCGTTGCCCTGAGTATCCATGTCCACGATCAAAACCTTTTTGCCACGGCGCACCAGCTCACCCGCCAGATTGATGGCGGAGGTGGTCTTGCCGGTGCCGCCCTTCTGGTTCATCACGGCGATGGTCTTCATTCCCGGGCACCTCCGTTCTTTTCCAGCTCCTCGATGCTGGCCACCTGCTCTAAAACGCTGTCCAAAATCAGCTGGCTCATGCTCATGTGCAGCTTGGCGGCAGCCATTTTGATGCGGGCGCGGTCATCCTCCGTGGCGTAGACCAGCAGCTTGACCTTGTTGCTTTTCTCATCCATCGACAAATCCTCCGTATATGCGACGTTTTGATGGTAATTTCTGAAAACTATTATGACATCATAATGTCATGAGGTCAAGAGGAAAATGGTCGAATTGATGTCAAAAATTGATGCCCAAAATTGACATCACGGTGCTGCCGGACGCGGGAAAAGCTCCCGCCGGTTTCCCGGCGGGAGCCTCAGCGTGTCGAAAAAGCCGTTTCCGTGGGGTCAGAGCCGCTTACTCGCCCAGCAGACGGTTCAGCATCGTGACCATCTGGGCGCGGGTGCAGGGGGCCTGCGGCATCAGCCGGTTGTCGGAACCTCTGAGGATGGCGGCATCCGCCGCCCATGCGATGGCTTCCTCCGCATAAGCGGACACCCGCTCAAAATCGTCAAATCCCCGCGCGTCCGCGCCGCTTTGTACGGTTTCCATACCCAGCGCCCTGGCAAAGCGGTAGAGCATAACCGCCATCTGCTGACGGGTGATGGGATCGCCGGGGCCGAAACAGCCGTCACTGTAGCCGGTGACGATGCCAAGGGCCGCCGCCCAGCGGACAGCCTCTCCATAGTAGGCGTCGGCTCCCACATCGGAAAAGAGCACCGCCTGCTCCGCCTTGGGCTTTCCGGCCGCCCGCCACAGGAAGGTCACCAGCTGGCCGCGGGCGCAGTCCGCGTCCGGAGAGAAATGCTCGTCGTCCGTTCCGAGGGTGATCCCTTGGCTTACGGCCCAGAGGACCGCGTCATAGTAATAATCGCCTGCCGATACGTCCGCAAAGGAAATCGGCACGTCAGCCGCGTTCAGAAAGGCCGCCTTGATCGTCACTTCGGAATCCGGCATGATAAAGGAATATCTACCCTTGCCATGCGGAGTGAGGGGAAGGGCCTTGCCCAGCGCATCCGTCACGACAAGCGTTTCCAGTACATAGCCCTTGTCCGGCGTGACGGAGAGGGTCACGGCTTCGCCGGGGCTCATGCGACCCTTGCTGACCGCCACTTTTCCGTGAGATGCCTCCACGGTGCGGAGCGGATGGCCGGCAGACGGCTCCGAAGGATCTCTGTCCGAATCTTCCGAGGGGATCGGAGGGGCGGTCTGATCCTCGTCCGCGACCTGATAGTATGCGGCCTGTTCACCGGTAAGGGTCAAGGTTCCGTCCGTCAGGACGGGGGCGACATCGTCGCCGGGGAGAATGTTGCCCAGAACCGCGCGCCATGCTCCGTTGTCCCACCGCCAGCTGACGGTGACGGTACGGGGAACGATCTTCCAGACGCCCCGCTCCACACGGGCATTGTAATTGGGGAATTCCGTCTCCGGGGTGATCCCTACGCTTGCTCTCAGGTCGATGGTCCCGGACGCAAGATTGTCTGTTGCCGGCGTCTCAGGCCATGGGATCTCATTTCCCTCGCCGTCCCTGAGCAGCCACTGGATCTCATACTGCTGTATGATCTCGTTCAGGCGGGCCAGATGCTCCGGCAGAAGATACCCGCCGGCTGTGACGGCGACGTCTCTGGTGAGCGCGTCTCGTGAGAAGTCATCGCCGTATTCCACCTCAAAATTGCTGATCTTGATGGGCAGATAGCGTCTGCGGACGGTGACGGGGATCTCCTTTGTCACCTCGGCGGAGCCGTCCGCGGGAAGGAATTTCAGCGTCCGGAGTCTGGGCGTTTCCCCGTCCTTTGTGGCAGGAAGGATCTCTGCGGCGTTTTCAAACTCAAAGCGTCCCTCCTTGCCGCCGGACGCATTACCCGCAAAGCGTAGCGCCGCCTCGCCCAGCACATAGCCGTAGGTCAGTTCCGCCGCCACCGGCCAGACGATCGCCTCGGACACGGTGGGGGAGGGGGGAATGTTCACGTTTTCCTCAGAGGAGGGGGGAATGGTCACGCCTTCTGCGGGAACAGGCGTGTTTCCCTCAGAAGAGGGGAGAGCGGACGCGCCTTCCGTGGGCGTAGGCGTACCTTCCGTGGGAGCGGGGGGAGCGGTCACGCCTTCCGTGGGAGCGGGTGCGTTTTCCATGGGCGCAGGGGAAGCGGTCACGTTTTCCGTAGGAGCAGGCGCATCTTCCGCGGGAACAGGCGGAGCGGACACGTTTTCCATGGGAGCGGCCGTGGCCGTGATTCCATCCGAGAGCGGCATTTCGGCGAAAGCCGACAGGAAGGGCGTTTGCTCCACAGTCTGCGTTTCTCCGTCGGCGGTCACTGTTCCGACCTTCATTGCCGCGCTGCTGGGGAAGGCGTTGCGGTCGATGATACGGCGGCAGAGCTGCTTGTTGATGTAATCCATCACCACGATGCCGAGCCGGGGGTTTTCCTTCGCCGTCTTGCTGCCGGGTGTAAACAGGTCGTCATTGTAAATCAGGTCATTCATGTACTTGGCGGCACCAAGGGGCGTGCTGCCATAGCGGTCGCTGCCGGTTTTGCTGGTGTAGTTGAACGCAAAATCCTGCGGTCGGATCGAATCGCCCTGATCGAGATTTCCGTTGAGCTGATAGACGGTGTTGAACACCTGCTTTTTCTTATTGCCGTCAGGGCTGGAATAATCGTCCTGAATGTAGACCGCGACCTTGCTTTCAGATTCGATCCTCTGGGCGTAGTGATTCCTGTCCTTGTAGCTGTCGTCCCATTTCGTGAGATCCGGCCCCGTGTAGCTGTAAAGGCTGCTTTCTCCGGCTCCACTCATGTCCACCCGGGTCATCAGGACGATCTTGCCACGCGCCTGTCCCAACGTCGGACTGGTCATCCGGTTCTGCGCAGCCACGAGGGTGTTCGGGAAGGCTGTCTCCGTCCAGCAGTAAAAGCGATCGGGGTAGTTGGTAGTATACTCGTTTAGGATATTTACCAGTGCCAGTCTGCCCTTATCCTCGTCGCCGCTGTCGATCTTCAGCGTCACGATCACGGCTTCGGAGGGGTGTTTATCCAGATACTCAATGACGGTATCCAGCACGGAGCGGAAGGTCTTGTTTTTGGATCTGTTGTTGTGGTCGGGCGTGTGGCAGATAAAGTCGCCGTGCACCATGACCATATCGTCTCCGTGCCATCTTGTGCGCAGATCCAGCGCGCGGACACCGGCGTAGAGCTGCTGTTCAATGAAATATTTCTGGCAGGCCACTTTGTTGTAGCTGGCGTTCCAGCTGCCCTCCACGTTGGCGGTGGCGGAATCGTGAGTGCCGGGGATGTTGAGCTCGGAGAGATAGCGGCCGTCCGGCAGCAGGCTCATCCAGTTGGCGTATTTATCCGTTTTGCCCATGTCGTTTGCCGCGTCCCGGTTCAGCACCTGGATCCGCCAGCGGAAGGAGAATTCGCTCTGCTCCAGATTACAGCCCTCCTCCGACCAGGATGCTTTTCCCGGCCCGCAGTCCTTTTTGGGATCCTTGAAGTAGTGCCTCGGCACGATGTAGAGATCGGAATTTCTGTTTTTCAGGAAAAAGGTCTCGGGATCGCCGTCCCCGTCCTCCTCCAGATAGAACCACTGAGAGAGCGCCCCGTTTTTGAAGTCCCAGACGTGCACGTTGCCGCCGGGCTTTAAGTTGCGGCCTTCGATGTCCCAGTAACGCCCGTTGCCGGACTCACGGAAGCTCTTGTTCTGGATGCGGAAGCAGCCCGCGCCGTCAGGCCCTCTTACGTCATGTCTCTCCACGTAAAATTTATCGCTGACGCCGTATTTCCATGTCTGGATGTCATTGCCGTTGGCGGTACCGCTGTGCTGCGCTGTCAGCTCCCACTCGGTGGTGGCAACGGCCACGCGCTTTATTTCCGCATTGAAACCGGGCTTGGAGAAATCCAGGAAGGCCTGCCACTTTTCAGCGGGGGAGATCACGAAATAATCTCCCTGTTGCAGATAATTGGCCGCTTCGCTGGCGGGAGTTTGGGCGGTCTCATCGGCGGGGGCCGCCGAGACCGGGGCGGTCAGGCTCGGCAGCAGCGTGACCGCGCAGAGCAGCAGACAGATGATCCGTTTTTTCATAGAGTTCCTCCTATATTTTATACGTTCATTCACTGGCGGTTCATTCCCCCCAGACCCTCAGGCCCTGGCGGAACGCCTCGTCAGTCACCGGCTTGAGCAGGAAATAGTCCGCCCGCAGGCGGAAAGCGTGGAGCGAAAAGTCCAGATCGCTGCACCAGATGATCCGGCAGGCGGGGCAGAGCGAACGCAGGTGCTCCGCCGTGTTCAGTCCCGCCACCCCGGAAAGCGCGATGACGGCATTGGTGGGAGCATCCCTCCCCACGGCGTCAAAAAAGCGTTCCGGATCATCATAAGGTTCGATTTTGGGGAACATCCCCTTTTCCCCGCAGAATCGGGCGATCTGCTCCGCATAGTGAAAAGCCTCCCTTTCCTGTTCCGCCACCACGGCGATACGGTACACAGCCTGCCTCCCTTCTTTTTGGTTCTGATAGAACGTCTTGCCTGCGACCAGTATAAAAAAGGTGGCCCGCCGCTTTCAAGTGCCGCGGCACGAATGGCGGGATTTCGGCACGAATTCCACCATTCGCGTCTCGCCGCCCACGGTTCTTTGTGGTATAATCAGCTTAAAACCGGGACATGGAGGAGGGGACGGCGCATGCGGATTGCCATTGTGGACGACCTTTCCGGCGAGCGGGCGCTGCTGCGGGAGCAGCTGGCACGGCAGCTGGCGCGGAGGGGCGCGGAGGCGGAGCTTTTGGAATTTGACAGCGGCGAGGCGTTTCTCGCGGCAGAAAAAGAGCGGCGTTTCACCGCCGCTTTTCTGGATATTTATATGGAGGGCATGACCGGCATGGAGGCGGCAAGGGCACTGCGAAAAACCGACACGGACTGCCTTCTGGTGTTTACCACGACCTCCACCGATCACGCGCTGGAGGGATTTCAGGTCCGCGCGCTGCACTATCTGGTCAAGCCCTTTGCCGAAGGGGAGATCGACGCGCTGACGGATGAGCTTCTCGCCCGTGTTCCCCAGCCGGAGAAATTCATGGAGCTGCGGGTAGAGGGAGGGGAGATCCGTCTGCGCTACCGGGATATCATCCGCGCCGAGCACTTCGCCCATGTGATCTATGTCCACACCACCGCGGGAAAGACGCTGGCCACGCGGCAGTCCTTCAAGGCGTTTACCGCGCCGCTGAAGGAGGATCCCCGCTTTTTCGTGTGCGGCCGGGGCGTGATCGTCAATCTCGAACACGCGGAGGACTTTGAGGACGCCGCCTTCCGCATGGAGGACGGCAGCCGCGTATTTGTCAGTCAGGAGCTTCAAAAAAGCGCACGGCAGTCCTTTATGGAATATCTGCTGGAAAGGGGGCGCACGGTATGAAAGCTGCGCTGCGTCCGGTCTTAGAGCTTCTGGTCGTGTTCCCCGGCCTTCTGCTTGCGTATTTTCCGGTGAGATCCTATCTGAACCAGCCACCGGGGCGGCTTGCCGCGCGGCTGCTGCCCCTGATGGCGGGGGCGTGTGTCGGAGGCGGACTGCTCTGCCTCCGTTTTCAGTGCCCCACGGAGGCGGCGCAGGCGGTCCTCGCGTTGGCGGCGGCTCTGGTCTATATCAAAACGCTGCGTATTTCCCCCTGGAAATCGGGAACCATCGCCCTGAGCGTATGCGCGGTGTTCGCCTGTATCAACAGCATCTCCCGCGCCGTCAGCGCGGCGCTCCTGATCTACGCGCGGGCTCCATGGCTGGAGCCGTGGCTCTGTCTGAGCGCGGGCATTTTTTACAACGCGGCCTGCTGGCTGTTCACGGCGGCGGCGTACTATCCATCCACCCGCGCTGTACGCACGATGGTGGAGGACGACCATTTCGCGCAGACGTGGTATGTGTTCTGGGTGCTGCCCCTGATATTTATCCTGCTCAATATCGTTATGACCCCACGCTATCAGGCAACGCTCCAGACCGGGCGTGTCTTACAGGTCTACATCGTGTTCAGCATCGCGCTGCTGATGCTGCTGCTTTGCTTCTATGCGATCTTCCTGCTGATGGCTGTCAGCCTGAACCGCAATGCAAGGCTCCGGCAGGAAAACCAGCTTCTGATCATGCAGCGGCAGCGGTACGAAAGCCTGAAAGCCGCCATCGAGGAGGCGCGGCAGGCGCGGCACGATCTGCGTCACCAGCTCAATCAGATCTCCATGCTGGTCGAAGAAGGCGACATGGAGGGCCTGCGTGGATTTCTGGCGCGGAGCGTATCACGGATCCCAAGTCTGGAGACGCGCTTTTGCGAAAACAACGCGGCGGACAGCGTGGTCGGCTACTACTGCGGGCTGTGCGGGCGCGAGGAGATCCCCATTCATGTGCGGCTGGATCTGCCGGAAACGCTGCCCGTGGATGAGATGGACCTGTGTCTGGTGCTTTCAAACCTGCTGGAAAACGCGCTGGAGGCCAGCCTGCGCACTGCGGCCGTCCGGCGGCAGCTCACGGTGACTGCCTATCTTCACGCCGCGCGTCTGCTGCTCATCGAGGTCGAAAACCCATTCGACGGTGCGGTGAAGGAAAAAGACGGCGTCTTTCGCTCCTCCAAGCGGAAGGGGGACGGCGTGGGCCTTCAATCCGTCCGCCACATCGCGGAGCGCTCCGGCGGGGCAAGCACGTTTACCTATCAGGACGGTGTATTCCGCGCAAGGGTCATGCTCCGGGGATAAAGGCGGCGAGCGGGGCGCCGCAGAAGCAGGTGGACGCACCAGACACTTCTGGCACTGAGCCCCCAGCTCTGCAGGCTGTCGTAGAAATCTGTGACCGCCTGCTCTGTTAGGTCAGAGAGCTCCATACTTCCGATGCTGGGGAGGATGTGGCTGTAAATCAGATTGCGGTATCCGCCCTCGGTGTTGCCGTTCCATTTGTGCCGATTGGCGGTGAATCACTGGCCGCACCATTGCACGACTGTCATGTTATCTTCTTGCATACCACCGCCTCCTTTTGACGAACGAACAATATCACAGAAAGCAGGAAATAGTTACCGGAAAGGGCGGAATATTTGCAGGGGAAGCAACTATTCCGAATAACGTCGATATTGTTCGGAATAATACGGTTGATTTTATTCGGAACGGCGGTTATAATATTCTTGACGAAGTGCAATGGAGGTGTTCCAGCATGACGATCAAAGAAGCGGCTGCCGCTTGGGGGATTACCGAACGGCGGGTCAATGCGCTTTGCAAAGCCGGACGCATTTCCGGCGCGTATAAGGAGGGCAGGCAGTGGTTTATCCCGGACAGTACGCAAAAGCCGATGGATAAGCGTGGTCACCGAAGTGTGGTAAAGCCCGCAGTATCAGTTGCGCGCAAGCCTTTGCCCATTGGCGTATCTGATTACCGTGATGCCTGCAAAAACTACTACTATGTAGACAAGACCTTAATGATCAAGGAGTTTCTGGACGAGCGCCCCAAAGTATCCCTATTTACCCGCCCCAGACGCTTTGGAAAAACGCTGAACATGGATATGCTCCGCACTTTCTTCGAAAAGACGACCGAGGACACTTCCGTTTACTTCAGAGATAAGAAAATCTGGTCCTGCGGAGAATCCTATCTTGCCCACCATAGAAAGTACCCTGTGATCTTCCTGTCCTTCAAGGATGTTAAATACACCTCTTGGGAAGAAACCTATCAGACGCTCCAAAAGCTGATCGCACAGGAATTCCGCCGTCACGACGAGTTGGCATCCAGCTCTGCGCTTAGTGATTACGAAAAAGAGGAATATTCCCTTCTTGCAACAGAAGCCGCTGACGAAGTGGAATATCAAATGTCCCTGCGGACACTGACGCTGCTCCTCCATAAGCACCACAATGTCGCACCTATCGTCATCATTGACGAATATGATACTCCCATTCAGCAGGGCCATGTGAGCGGCTTCTACGACACGATCATCGGGTTCATGCGAAACCTGTTCTCCGGTGGTCTGAAGGACAATCCGCATCTGAGTTATGGTTTCCTGACCGGCATTCTGCGTGTTGCCAAGGAAAGCATCTTCAGCGGCCTGAACAACCTGAAGATCAACTCGATTTTAGACGAGCGCTACAGTGAATATTTCGGCTTCACTTCAAGCGAAGTACACGAGATGGCGGACTACTATCATGCTTCTGATAAATATCAGGAGCTCTGCGATTGGTATGATGGTTACCTTTTCGGCAATACCGAGATTTTTAATCCCTGGTCTGTCATTGGATACTTCAATAATAACTGTCGTCCCAAAGCGTTCTGGCAGTCTACCGGAAGCAATGACATCATTCGCGAGGTGCTGGCTTCTGCAACGCCGGATATTATGGAGCGCCTGGAGCTGTTGATGAAGGGCGAATCCTTCGTTACGCACATCGACACTGGCGTCATTTATCCGCAGATCCAGAATGATCCGTCCTCTGTTTACAGCTTCCTGCTGGTGGCAGGTTATTTGAAGGCTGTGAGCTGCGGCCAGTCTTACGGCGAGGATTATATGTGCGAAGTGGCTCTGCCCAACAAAGAGATTTCTTTCGTCTACAGCAAGGAGATCCTCTCTCAGCTTGAGCATGTTATTCCGCGCAGTCTTGCAACTGAAATCCAAGAGGCTCTTTATAAAATGGATGTTGATGCCTTACAAAGAGGTTTGGAAAAATATCTGATGCAGACGATCAGCTTCTACGATACCGCAAATGAGTCGTACTATCATGGCATGATCGTAGGTCTGTGCGCTATGATGATCAACAGTTTCCGCATCACATCCAACCGTGAATCCGGAAATGGGCGATATGATGTTCAAATGCTCCCGTTGACAAAGCATTTTCCCGGTTTCTTAATCGAGATAAAAGCAGAGAAGGACTGCTCCGAAGAACAGCTTGAAGCGCTTGCCCAAACTGCGCTTCAGCAAATTAATGATCGTTCCTACAGCGCCGAGATGCAGGCATTGGGAATCAAGTCAATTATTAAATACGGGCTTGCGTTCTCCGGCAAGAGCGCACGCATCGCCGCCGAAAAACAAACCATTGAATAAGCGTTTTTATTCAGCAGACTGCCTCGCTCCAAAGGCAGTCTGCTGATATGTTTATCGTATGTTTATCGCCGCTTGAATGTAAAAGTGAAGTTCCCTATGTAATAACTTCAGAATGAGAACTGCCGCAGATGCCCCTCAAAATGCGTTTTTTAGACGTAAAACAGGTGAGAGAAGGGGAATTACAGTATTTTTATGCGGTAATCGCCAATTTTAGGCACAGCAGAGCAGACCGGATAAAGGTTCCCGTTGTCAAAGTGAGCTTCACCTCGCCATTACAGCCTATGACGGCCACAGTCTGCCTAAGTAATGGGGCAGCTAAATAAAATCGGAAGAGGACTCCGCCCGCGATCAACTATGACCTTACGGTTTCTGCAAGCGAGGCTTAAGCATTACATCATCTGCTGGGATCGGTTGAATTTCTGTTATTCGGAAGAGTTTACGAAACTCATCGGATGCTGCCGGTTCAATTGGCGCCGTATCTTATCATGACACACGAAACGGAGCAACATTATTGACAAGGTGAACAGCAGGGGCAGGTACAAAAAAAGAGTTAAAATGATAAGTTCACTTTGTCAAAATAACTAAAATGTACGTGCTTGAATGTAAAAGTGAAGTTCCCTATGTAATATACTCTGGAAAGAGAACTGCCGTAGATACCCCTCAAAATGCGTTTTAGAGGCATATAACAGGTAAGAGACAGGGAATTGCAGTATTTTTATGAGGTAAGCGCCAATTTTAGGCATAGCAAAGCAGACCGGATAAAGGCTCCCGTTGTCAAAGTGAGCTTCACCCCGCCATTACAACCTATGGCGGCCACAGTCTGCCTAAGTAATGGGGCAGCTAAATAAAATTGGAAGAGGATTCCGCCCGTGATAAACTATGATCTTACGGTTTCAGCAAACGAGGCTTAAGCATTACATCATCTGCTGGGATCGGTTGAATTCCTGTTACCCGGAAGAGTTCTCGAAACTCATCGGATGCTGCCAGTTCAATTGGCGCCTTACCATTGTACTGGAGCCGCTTGGTGTTGTTAATGTGGTTAGCAAGAATAGTAAAATCTTCCTGCGTATACGGATCTAAACTCTTCCCCTTGGGAATCACATATCGAATATATTCATGGTTTTTTTCAATGTGCGCCTTCTGCCAAGACGCCTGCGGGTCACAATAAAAGATCTTTGTCCGGTTCGCACCGTCTATCGTGCGCTCCATCTCAAGGGTATACTTAAATTCACTACCATTGTCTGTTAAAATCACAGGAAAGAGTTTGCGAAAGGTTTTAAGTCCCAATGCACTGGTCAACCAATCGAAATGCTCCACCACTGAATTGGCCTTTCCATCACGCATAAGGAAAATCAGCATCAAGCTCTGTTGTACGAACAGCATAGTAAGCATTCTTTTTCCTTTTCCCTGTGTTCCGAGAACGGTATCCATCTCAACATAGTTTGTGCCAGGATGCTTCTTTAAATAGGCTAAAAAGTCTTCATACGTCCTGGTTTCACGGAATTTCTTGTTTGTAATCG
>ERZ772897.3597-NODE-3597-length-11262-cov-2.697510_pt1 | contig 11262 bp, 9 predicted proteins | sample MGYA00512125_ERZ772897 | MGnify/ENA primary metagenome ERZ772897 (study PRJEB29015, sample SAMEA2737660) | human gut metagenome | biome: human gut; feature: human-associated habitat; material: faeces | place: China | collected 2012 ... | reverse complement strand
AAAATCATTGGAGAATCGATCGATCATGAATACACCAGTCTATGACTTTTTGATACAATACGCAGAGCGGGACCCTGTCCGGCTGCATATGCCCGGACACAAGGGCAGATTTGGGGCACCGGCGTTGCAGCGTGCCATGACACTGGATCTGACGGAAATCACCGGTGCGGACAGCCTGTTCGAAGCCGAGGGCATTCTGGCGGAGAGTGAACGGAATGCCGCTTCGCTCTATGGAACGGCGTATACGTTTTATTCCTGCGGCGGCTCGACCCTCTGCATTCAGACCATGCTCTTGCTGATGAAACAGCAGGGGCGGGCGGTGCTGGCGGCGAGAAATGTGCATCGGGCATTTTTGAATACCTGTGTGCTGCTGGACCTGCCGGTGCAGTGGATCTATCCCCGCGAAAGTGACGGCATTTTGTCCGGTACCTATGATCTGGCGGATTTTGAGGCCGCATTGCAGCAGCAGACCCGACCGGCGTGTGTCTATGTCACTTCGCCGGACTATCTGGGGCGTATGGCGGATATTGCCGGTCTGGCGGAACTGTGCCACCGGTATCACGCGAAGCTGCTGGTGGACAATGCCCACGGAGCACATCTGGCGTTTCTGCCGTGGCGGTGTCACCCGATCCAATTGGGTGCGGACTACTGCTGCGACTCTGCACATAAGATGCTGTCGGGGCTGACCGGTACTGCCTATCTGCATGTCCGCAGCGATATTGATGTGGAACCGGAACGGGTGCGGGACGCGATGGCAATGTTCGGCTCGACCAGCCCCTCGTATCTGATGCTGGCTTCGCTGGACTGGTGCAATCGGGAACTGGCTTCGCCCTTGTTCCGGAAACAGCTGGAGGAAGTGCTCGACCGCATTCAGCAGCTGAAGTGCCGGTTTTCGCCACGTTATTGTTTCGTAGACGGCGACCCCATGCACCTGACTATAGATGCGGCGGCAGGCGGATTTCACGGGCTGGAACTGGCGGCGTATCTGGAACAGCATGAAGTCTTTGTGGAGTATGCCGATGCATTTCATGTGGTGCTGCTCTGCTCGGCAGCCAATACCGATCGGGACTTTGACATTCTGGAGCAGCTGCTGGAAGGGTTTTCGCCTACACCGGCGGAATCCGGAGAAAAGTACGCTCTGCCCAGACCGGAAAAGGTCTGCGGGATTCGGGAGGCGGCACTGGCTCCGCAGGAGATCGTGCCTATCGGGGAGAGCAGCGGACGGATTTGTGCCGCAGTGAAAGTGCCCTGTCCGCCGGCAGTGCCCATTGTGCTTAGCGGGGAACGAATCGATGCCCGCTGCATTGCGGTCTGTGAGGCTTATGGAATTACGGAGATCAGCGTCGTACAGTAGGAGGTGGCGGCATGGCACAGTTTTATGGCAATGAACAGATACAGCACACCCTGCACCAGATGCTTTTGCGGGACAGGGCTCCCCACGGATTCCTCTTTTACGGGGAAACCGGTCTGGGGAAAAAGACGCTGGCAAAGCAATTTCTGGCGGAACTGCTCTGCACAGGAACGGAAAAGCCCTGCGGCAGCTGTAAATCCTGCAAAATGCTGGCGGACGGCGTGCATCCGGACGTGCGGTTTGTGGAACACAGCGGCAAGCGAAACGGCTTTTCCGTGGACACGGTGCGGGAGGTGTGTGTAGATCTGGCATCGCCGCCTAACGAGGGCAATGCCAAGTGCTATGTCTTTGGGGACTGTGATGCAATGGACACCCGCACCCAGAATCTGCTGTTGAAAGCGGTGGAAGAACCGCCGGCTTATGGGTATTTTATTTTTACGGCAACTTCTCCGGCATCGCTGCTGCCCACGGTACGTTCCCGTATCGTGTCTCTGGCGGTGTCGCCGGTGACGGAACAGGAATGCTGTGCTGCACTGGCAGAACGGGGCTTTTCGCCGGAAGATGCCGCAGAAGCGGTGGCGGCGTTCCATGGGAACATCGGGCAGTGCTTAAATTTTTTGGAAAATATGCCAATTCGTGAGGTCGTTGGATTGACAAAAACCGCAATCAATAGTATAATAAATAAGAATGAGTATGCGTTGCTGCAAACCGTTTCGGTGCTGGGAAAGGAACGGGAACGGACGTTTTTGTTCCTGAACCTGTTTGACCGGTGCATTCGTGATGCCATTGTGTGGAAGCATGACCCCTGTGCGGCGGGAATCGGCTGTGATGCAGCAGGGGCGAAAAAGCTGGCAGAACGGCTTTCCGACAGTGCCGGACAGGCAATGCATCGTGCTGTGGACAGTACCTACGGGGCAATGGAGGCAAATGTCAACCTGCCGCTGGCACTGGCAGCTTTTTGTGCAGACTGCATGGACGCGTAACAGCTTCTCATTCCGGAAATGAAATTTCGGGGCGTTGGCTCTACTATAGAAAGGAAGAAAGTATGGTTGAAATCATCGGCGTTCGGTTTCAGAACGGCGGAAAGGTCTACTATTTCTCTCCGGACAGCTGGAAGGTGAAACAGGGAGATCTTGTCATCACCGAAACTTCCCGCGGGACGGAATGCGGAGAAGTCGCGATCGCCAATAAACAGATCCCCAAGGAGCAGGTGACAGTGCCGCTGAAGCCGATCCTGCGGGTCGCCACGCGGGAGGATCGCCGGACACTGGAACAAAATCGCAAAAAGGAAGAACGTGCTTTTCAGGTCTGCCAGCAGAAGATCGCCTATCGAAAGCTGAAAATGAATCTGGTAGATGTGGAATGCACATTCGACAACAGCAAGCTGCTGTTTTATTTCACCGCGGACAACCGCGTGGACTTTCGGGAACTGGTCAAAGATCTGGCGGCAGTGTTCCGGACAAGAATCGAACTGCGGCAGATCGGCGTGCGGGATAAGGCGAAGATCCTGGGCGGTATCGGTATCTGCGGCAGAGAATTCTGCTGCAAGGGGCACTTGCAGGATTTCCAGCCGGTTTCCATTCGCATGGCAAAGGAACAGGGGCTTTCCCTGAATCCGACGAAGATCTCCGGCTGCTGCGGCAGACTGATGTGCTGCCTGAAATATGAGCAGAACGTCTATGAGGAACTGCTCCGCATTACCCCGAAGGTCGGGGCGATCGTCACCATGACAGACGGCACCAGGGCAAAGGTCTGCGAAACCAATCCGCTGACTGGCGATCTGAAGGTGATTTCAGAAAAATCCGATGTGCCGGTAAAGGTCAAGCGGGACGACGTGAAGCTGCTGCGGGATGGAAAAATCAAGGTCGATGCGGCAGAACGCAAGGCATTGAAATCGTTAGAGGATAAGTAAGGGCAGACCGGCTCCCCACCGGTCTGCATATAGGAGGTATTTTTTATGGCATCTCAAAGTAAACGCCGCCGCGTCCGGTATGACCGGATTCTGGCAGTTCTTCTGGTTCTGATCCTGCTGATCGTACTGCTGGTGAAGTGCTGTTCTAGCTGCTCCAGCAACAAGGACAAGAAGAACGACAATGTGACTACCACACCTACTCAGGCGACCACAGCTCCCACAGAGGCAGATAACACGAAAACCGTTTATCTGAGCCCGTCCAATCAGGAGGACAACAAGTTCTATGTGGGCGACACCAACGAAGCTGCGGTCTGCCGCATTCTGGCACAAAAGACGGCTGCCATTCTGGAACAGTCCGGCGTGAACGTCATCGTTGCCGGCGATGCTGACAGCATTCAGACCAAGACAGCGGCCGGCGATCAGAATCTGGCGGCATATGTGGCGATCCACACCAACGCCGGTACCGGTGTCGGCACAGACTGCTATTACAATGCCAATTCCGAAGCCAGCAAGAGTCTGGCACAGGCGGTGTATGATCCGGTGGCAGCCCTGACTCCCACAGATGACAAGGGTCTGATCGACGGTTCGGACAGCAATTCTGAAAATTATCAGTATGAAGTGGGTGCCAACAAGAGCCCCAGCTGTCTGATCGAAGTGGAATATCACGACGGTCCCAATGTGGCACAGTGGATTCTGGACAATGAGGACAACATCGCTTCTGCACTGGCACAGGGTATTTGCAGCTATTTGCAGGTAGCTACTCCCACAAGCGGTGCAGCAGTGACCACCGCAGCACTGGGCGGTGATGTGAACAGCACGACAACGGCAGCGATCGGCGGAGCAGATGCTCTGGCAACTACTGCTGCATTTGGTGCAGAGGGAACAACAGGCACAGAAAATGCGATCCAAAATCAATTATCAGCTGGAAACTGACCGAATCCTGGCACAGCTGCCGGCGGAACGGACACCGACACTGTTTCTGCATGCCTGCTGTGCTCCGTGCAGCAGTTATGTGCTGGAATATCTGAGCCGGTATTTTGCCATTACGCTGTTCTTCTATAATCCCAACATTTCGCCGGAGGCGGAGTATCTGCACCGGAAAGCTGAGTTGTGCCGGCTGGTGCAGGAATTACCGCTGGGGAATCCGGTGACGGTGGTGGACGGCGATTATCTGCCGGAACGGTTCTATGCTCTTGCCAAAGGGCTGGAGCAGGAGCCGGAACGGGGGGCACGCTGTCAGAAGTGTATCGGGCACCGCCTGGAAGAAACATTTCGGGCGGCGGCAGCACTGGAAGTGTTACCGGATTTTGTCTGCACCACGCTGACCATCAGCCCCCATAAAGACGCGGTGTTTATCAACACCAGAGGAACGGAACTGGCGGAGCAGTACGGCATCCCGTGGCTGCCCACGGACTTCAAGAAAAAGGGCGGCTATCAGCGTTCGATCGTGCTGTCCAGAGAGTATGACCTCTATCGGCAGAACTTCTGCGGCTGCGTCTACAGCCGGCTGGAGGCGGAACGGCGGGAAAAACAGGAGGCATCTTGCGAGGATTGAAAGCCTGTGGAATAGCAGGGCTGCACTGCGAGAATTTTTGCAAAAAACAGTTGACAAGCTTCGGCGATTGTGCTATACTAGTCCTTAGAGCGTTGAAGGGAACGGCACATTTCGCCGAAGCTTTTTGCAGAGAACCGCTGTCACCGGCTGAAAGCAGCGGGAAAAAGTGAAGAAATTTGCACACCACTCCCCGAGTCTGCCCAATCCGCAGCGGTCTGTCTCCGTTATCGGACACCACGAGGTGTATGTGCCTTTGGCACGTGCATGAAACAAGGGTGGAACCACGATAGATTTTTCATCGTCCCTTGCACAGTCCTTTACTGTGTAAGGGACTTTTTGCATTTACTTTGGGAAATGCCGTACACGGCACGTCTGACATGTCGGGCGTTTCCCGCATTCTGGAAAGGAAGATGGATCATGATCAAACTGACATTGAAAGACGGCAGCATTCGGGAACTGGAAGCTCCCACAGCTGCGGCAGAAGTCATTAAGGGCATCGGCATGGGGCTGTACAAGGCTTCCTGCTGTGTCAAGCTGGACGGAGAGGTCTGTGACCTGCGTACCGTTATCGACCACGACTGCACATTTGAAGTCATGACCTTCGACAGCGAAGAAGGTAAGAAAACATTCTGGCACACCGCTTCTCACGTGCTGGCACAGGCTGTCAAGCACCTGTATCCGGAGGCAAAGCTGGCGATCGGACCGGCAATCGATACCGGTTTCTATTACGACTTTGACGTAGAACATCCGTTCAGTCAGGAAGAACTGACTAAGATCGAAGCCGAGATGAAGAAGATCGTCAAGGCAAACGAAAAGCTGGAGCAGTTCTATCTGTCGCCGGAAGAAGCTGTGGCTAAGCTGAAAGAAATGGACGAACCCTATAAGGTAGAGCTGTGCGAGGAGCACGCCGGAAACGGTGAGCCGATCTCGTTCTATCAGCAGGGCGATTTCACAGATCTGTGTGCCGGTCCGCACCTGATGTCTACCGGTACGATCAAGGCGTTCAAGCTGCTGTCCTGCACCGGTGCATACTGGAGAGGTTCGGAAAAGAACAAGATGCTGTCCCGTGTCTATGCCATCGCATTCCCCAAGGCTGCCATGCTGGAAGAGCACCTGAACAAGCTGGAGGAAGCCAAGAAGCGTGACCACAACAAGCTGGGACGGGAACTGGAATATTTCACCACGGTTGACGTTATCGGTCAGGGTTTGCCGGTGCTGCTGCCCAAGGGTGCCAGAGTGGTACAGCTGTTACAGCGTTGGGTAGAAGATGTGGAACAGGCACACGGCTGCCTGCTGACTAAGACGCCGCTGCTGGCAAAGCGGGAACTGTATAAGATCTCCGGTCACTGGGATCACTATCTGGACGGCATGTTCGTACTGGGCGACCCTCACGACGAAACCAAGGACTGCTTCGCTCTGCGTCCGATGACCTGCCCGTTCCAGTATCAGGTATATCTGAACCGGCAGCGTTCATACCGTGATCTGCCGATGCGTCTGACGGAAACTTCTACGCTGTTCCGGAACGAGGACTCCGGCGAAATGCATGGTCTGATCCGCGTTCGTCAGTTCACCATTTCTGAGGGGCACTATATCCTGCGTCCGGATCAGCTGGAAGATGAATTCAAGAACTGCCTGCAATTGGCAAAGTATTTCCTGGATACAGTCGGACTGCTGGACGACTGCACATTCCGGTTCTCCCAGTGGGATCCGGCAAATCCGGGCAACAAGTACGAGGGTACACCGGAGCAGTGGGAAGAAGCACAGCGTGTCATGGGCAACATTCTGGATCACTTGGGCTTGAAGTATGAGATCGGCATCGACGAGGCGGCTTTCTACGGTCCGAAGCTGGATATTCAGTACAAGAACGTATTCGGCAAGGAAGACACACTGGTTACCATTCAGATCGATATGCTGCTGGCAGAGCGTTTCGGCATGTACTACAAGGATAAGGACGGTCAGAAGAAGCTGCCGTACATCATTCACAGAACATCGCTGGGCTGCTATGAGCGTACACTGGCATACATGATCGAACACTTCGGCGGTGCAATGCCGCTGTGGCTGGCTCCGGAACAGGTTCGTCTGGTGCCCATCGCAGACCGCCATCTGGACTACGCTTACGAGGTCAAGAAGCAGCTGGAAACTGCGGGGCTGCGTGTTGAGGTGGACGACCGTGCCGAAAAGGTTGGCTACAAGATTCGTCAGGCAACGATGGAAAAGGTGCCGTATATGCTGACTGTCGGCGACAAGGAATGCGAAGAAAAGACAGTCGCAGTCCGCAAGCGTACCGGCGAAGATCTGGGCAGCATGACGGTGGCAGAACTGACAGCAAAGCTGGTCGAAGAAGTCCGCACCAAGCAGAAGTAATCAGACAATGCAGCAGAAGCTGCTGCATAACAGAACAGAAAAAGGCGAACGTTTCGGCGTTCGCCTTTTTTGTCGGTATTTCACGAAAAAATTGAAAAAGTATACATTTTCCAATTGACAAAACATCATTTTTCAGTTATAATAAAAAGCAGGTATATTTTGTTTTGAAAGCGAGTATTTGGAAAATGGGAAGTACGAAAATCAATCTGACGGAGGAACAGTTCACAGAAGTGACACTGTCCGCCCTGAAAGAGCACCCCGAGGGAATTACGGAATATCCGATTCTGGATTTTGATGATCGTGCACTGGGGCTGTTGTCCGCCGGCGTTGCAGAAACACTGCGGTACAGTGAGATCAAGCCCCGCGGCGGTCTGGCATATCGGTTTCTGAAGCGGCTGTTTGACATCGTGGGGTCTGCATTGTTACTGATCCTTCTGGCGATCCCCATGGGCATCGTGGCACTGGTGATCTATCTGGACGACAAGGGGGCACCAATCTTTTCACAGGCACGGCTGACCAAGGACGGAAAGGTGTTCTACATGCACAAGTTCCGTTCCATGTGTGTCGATGCGGAACAGAAGTTTGCAGAAGTGCAGAAAGAAAACGAAACTGACGGTCTGGCGTTCAAGAGCGAGAACGACCCGCGAATCACACGGATCGGGCATTTTATCCGGAGAACGTCCATGACGAACTGCACCAGCTGTGGGACGTTTTCTGCGGGCACATGTCCATCATCGGGCCGCGTCCGCCGCTTCCGCGGGAAGTGGTGCTGTATACGCCCCACCAGATGCAGCGGTTACAGGTAAAAGGCGGTCTGTCCTGTATTTGTCAGGTAGAGGGCAGAAGCGATATGGGATTCGAAAAGTGGGTGGAATCCGACCTCGAATACATTCAGACACGCAGTGCCGGACTGGATCTGAAGCTGGTGTTTAAGACCATTGGCGCGGTAATTATGAAAAAGGGTGCAAGATAACCATAGGAAGAAAGAGCCGCTGTGCAGATGCATGGCGGCTTTTGTGCTGTCCGGAATCTTTTTCGGAATCTGCCTTGTCAATGCCGCCCGCTTTATGTTATAATAGAAACAGCATCATAACAAGCGAGGTGAAAAGCCGTGTGCCTGTGCCGCGGCGATTATGAAACGATTGGTAGTGGGCATTACTGCCCATGTGGATTCCGGAAAGACGACGCTTTCCGAAGCTCTGCTGTACCGTACCGGCGAGATCCGGAAGCTGGGGCGGGTGGATCACCAGACAGCTTTTCTGGACACCCACCCGATGGAACGGGATCGGGGCATTACGATTTTTGCACATCAGGCATGCATTGCCTGTGAAAATGCGGAATATACGCTGCTGGATACTCCCGGACACGTGGACTTTTCAGCAGAAACTGAACGCACTATGCAGGTGCTGGACTATGCCATTCTGGTCATCAGCGGCATAGATGGCGTGCAGTCCCACACGGAAACCCTGTGGAAACTGCTGGAACGCTATCAGGTGCCGGTGTTCCTCTTTGTCAACAAAATGGACTTGGCAGGGGCAGACAAGGCGGCAGTGCTGGAACAGCTGCAAAGCCGGTTGAGTGAGTGTTGTGTGGACTTTTCCGCAGACGGCACCGATGCCTTTTATGAACAGGTGGCTCTGCTGGAGGAGTCGTTCATGGATACTTATCTGGAGCGGGAGAAGATCCCGCCGGAACTGCTGGCAAAAGGCATTGCACGCCGGAAGCTGATCCCCTGTTACTTCGGAGCAGCGTTGAAGCTGGAGGGCGTGGACACATTTCTGGAGGGACTGCACCGGTATACGCTGGAAAAGTCCTGTCCGGCACAGTTTGGGGCGAGAGTGTTTAAAATTGCCGCTGACGAAAAGGGGAACCGGTTGAGTTACCTGAAGATCACCGGCGGACGGCTGCGGGTGCGGGACAGCATCGCCTATACCGCTTCCAACGGCAGGGACATGCAGGAAAAAGTCAGCCAGATCCGTGTCTACGCCGGTGCGAAGTTCGAGGCGAAAGAGGCGGTCCCTGCGGGCACGGTCTGTGCGGTGACAGGTCTGAGCCGGACGTTTATCGGGCAGGGGCTGGGCAGTGCCGGCAACGGTATGGCTCCGGTGCTGGAACCGGTGCTCCGCTACGGCGTACAGCTGCCGGAAGGGGTGCACCCTACCGATGCCTTGAAACAGCTGGCACAGCTGGAGGAGGAAGATCCGGCTCTCCACGTGGTGTGGAATGACCACGCCGGACAGATTCAGATGCAGCTGATGGGCGAGGTGCAGCTGGAAGTATTGCAGCGGCTGATCGCCGACCGGTTCGGCATGCAGGTGCAGTTCGATGCCGGACAGATCACCTATAAGGAAACCATTGCCGAGCCGGTAGAGGGCGTGGGGCATTACGAACCGCTGTGCCACTATGCCGAAGTGCACCTGCTGCTGGAGCCACTGCCGCAGGGCAGCGGTTTGCAGTTCGGGGTGAACTGTCGGGAGGACGATCTGGAACGAAACTGGCAACGGCTGGTGCTGACGCATTTGGAGGAGAAAACGCATCTGGGCGTACTGACCGGTTCGCCCATCACGGATATGCGGATCACGCTGTGTGCCGGAAAAGCTCATGTCAAGCACACCGAGGGAGGCGACTTCCGGCAGGCGACCTATCGGGCGGTGCGGAACGGACTGCGAAAGGCGAAAAGCATTCTGCTGGAACCGTGGGACGAGTTTTTGCTGGAACTGCCTACGGAAAACGTGGGACGTGCCATGACCGATCTACAGCAGATGGGGGCAGAGTTCCAGCCGCCGGAAACTGAGGGCGACCGTTCGGTTTTGCAGGGCAGTGCTCCGGTGGCGAAGCTGCGGGGCTATGCTTCAGAGGTGACCGGTTATACCCACGGCGTGGGCAGACTGGTCTGTTCCCCCAAGGGCTATGCTCCCTGTCAGAATCCGGAAGAAGTCATTGCCGCAGTGGGGTATGACTGTGACAGCGATCTGGAAAACTCTGCGGATTCCATTTTCTGTGCTCACGGAGCCGGCTTTGCCGTCAAGTGGGACGAGGTGGAACAGCACATGCACCTGCCCAGCTGTCTGCACCAGCTGGAGGAACCCGACGAATCAGAGGCACCGGTGCGGGTGTCACGGGCAGCCTATGGGGGCAGTCTGGCAGAGGACAAGGAACTCATGGCGATTTTTGAACGGACTTATGGAAAAATCGACCGCAATCCCCGACAGGCACTCTGCACCCCCAAAGAGGAGGACACCGCGACAGCATATCACGGCAAGCCGGATCCGGCGTATGACGGGGAGGAGTACTTGCTGGTAGACGGCTACAACATCATCTTTGCGTGGGACGAGTTGAAAACGATTGCCCAAAACAATCTGGACAGTGCCAGAGGACAGCTGATGCACATGTTGAGCAACTACTGCGGCTATCGGAAGTGCAAGCTGATTCTGGTATTTGATGCGTATAAGGTCAAGGGCTATCACGGCGAAACGGAGCAGTATCACAACATCACGGTGGTGTATACCAAAGAGGCGGAAACTGCCGACTCCTATATTGAAAAGGCAACGCTGGACTTGTCGAAGAAGCACAAGGTGCGGGTGGCAACTTCGGACGGCATGGAGCAGCTGATTATTCTGGGGAATGGTGCTCTCCGTATCACTGCGGCGGAATTCCGGCAGGAGGTCTTGCAGACCGAGGCAGCCATTCGGGAATATGCGGCACAGATGAAGCAGGGGAAAAAGACTATTACGGAGAAGCATTCGTCATAAGCTGGGGCGGTGCTGCTGTGGTAGGGCAACACCGCACAAAGCCCGCCTGACGGCTTTGCACGCAATCTGCGGTCATATTGCCGAAAAATCTGACAACGCACCTTACGCACAAGCTTTGTGTGGTGTTGCCGTAGCAGAATACCCGAAATCCCTGCGGAAAAATCGGCAGTTCTGTCAATTGTTTGTGCAGCAGAAATATGATAAAATAAAGGAAACACTGCACAGAGCCGTCAGGCGGGCTTTATGCAGTGTTTCCTACGGATATTCCGGAGCGTGTTTCGGCACGCTGAGATATAGGGCAATACCGCACAAAGAGCGTCTGGCGACT
>ERZ772897.3594-NODE-3594-length-11265-cov-4.238448_pt1 | contig 11265 bp, 10 predicted proteins | sample MGYA00512125_ERZ772897 | MGnify/ENA primary metagenome ERZ772897 (study PRJEB29015, sample SAMEA2737660) | human gut metagenome | biome: human gut; feature: human-associated habitat; material: faeces | place: China | collected 2012 ... | reverse complement strand
GGCGCTGCACCTCGTCGCAGGCCGGGTTGCCGAAGCAAATGTTTACCGAGTCGATGAGATCGACCGAAATATCGCCCTTGACGGCCTGTCCGGTTTCGAGTGCCGGGTCGAAGTGCATATAGAAGCAGGCGTCGCCGTCCACGCAGGCGTTTTTGAGCAGCGGTCTGCCGAGCGCCTTGACGCCCGAGCGTTCGATGGCGGAGGCGAAGGCGCGTTCGAGCACCTTTGCGGTGCGGCGGCCGTTTTCGTCCATGTCGAACGGCGTGACGCGCACCGCCACATCGTCCGACACGAGCATCGCCACGAACAGATTGACGCAGCGGCGCAGCACGTTGAAGATCAGCGGGTCGAGCGACTGCACGCGCAGGCCCTCCCACTGCCGGCCGAGGTAGAACGCCTCGTTGCGGCGCACGCGGTCGTACAGACCGATGGAGCGCTTGTAGTCGCGGTCGCGCTCATATCTGCGCCAGACTTCCGCCGGTGAGCGGTCAAACTGCATTATCTTCGTCCTCCTCCCGGCCGTAGGCCATCAGCGCCGCAATATCGCGGCTGAGCGCGTCATCGGGCGCGGCTTCCGCTGTGTTTGTGGACCGGCGGCCGGATGCGGCAGCTTTGACCCGCGAAAACCTGAAGCTCTGCGATCTGACGGACCGGAGCCGGGTAGTGGCCGGGGATTCCATGGAATTTCTCAAGGCCGCCCGGGAAAAATACGACCTGATCTTTCTGGACCCGCCCTATGAGACGGAACTGCTGGAGACGGCCATCGCCCATATTGCCCGCCATGACCTGCTGAACGTTCACGGCATGATGATCGCGGAGCATCCGGTGGACAAGGTCCTGCCGGCCCTGTCCGCACCCTACCGCATGGGCCGGACCTACCGGTACGGCAAAATCGCTGTCACCATCTACCACCGGGACGGAGACGAGGGGGCGCAGGTATGAGGATCGCAGTCTGTTCCGGCAGCTTTGACCCCATCACGCTGGGACACATGGATATTATTCGCCGTACGGCGGCCTGCTTCGATCAGGTGTATGTCTGCGTCAGCCCCAATGCAGAAAAGCGGGGCCAGATGTTTACCCCGGAGCAAAAACTGAAGCTTGTGGAGGCGGCGGTTTTAGAGCTGCCCAACGTAACGGCAGAGCTGTACGGCGGCCTGCTGGCCGATTTCGCCACGGAGCGGAAGGCTACCGCCATTGTCCGGGGCATCCGGACCCAGAGCGATTTCGACACGGAGTATCAGCAGGCCATGGTGAACCGGGGCCTGCATCCGGGGCTGGAAACGCTGCTGCTGCCCGCGGACCCGGCGTACATCTATTTAAGCTCCACCGTGGCAAGGGAGATGATCCATTATCATCAGCCCCTTGATAAGTACTTGCCCAAGGCAATCCTGCCCCTGATCCGGGACTGGACGGAACAACGATAAGGAGAATGCGTTATGGCTGAAAACGATGTAAACCGTTTAATTGATATGCTGTATGAACGGGTCGAGGACGCCAAGTCCCCCGCCCTGAAGCCCAACCTCAGCATGGTGGACCGGGACGAGGTGCTGGATCTGCTGGACGAGCTGCGGAACCAGCTTCCTGTGGAGCTGAAGCGGGCTCAGGAGCTGCTGGCCGCCCGGGAAAAATTTGTGGACGAGGCCAAGCGGGACGTGGAGCGGATGATGCGTCAGGCGGATCTGGAGGCCAAGAGCAAGGTTTCTGATAGCGAGGTGCTCTATGCCGCCAAGGAGAAGGCCCGGAAGATCATTGCCGACGCGGAGGATCGCTCCCGCCAGCTCTGTCAGGTGGCAAATGAGTACGCAGAGGATGCTCTGGCCCGGACGGAGGAGGCTGTACAGGCCGCGCTGACCGAGGTGAAGCAGTCCCGGTCCGCATTCCGGGCCGCTTCCGCCGCCAAGCTTCAGGAACAGCGGGAAAAACTGGAGGCAGAAAGAAAGACTGCGGAAGAGGCAGGGAATTGACGTGCTGTCCGCCGCAATGCAAGCGGACGAAACACATAGGAACAAGTATAGTCGGTGTGGAAAAGATGGTTGACCATAACGGAGACTGTGTGCCGTAAAAAAGGGGATTTGCGGGAAAATTCGTTAAAAATGACGAAAAAAGACCTGCAACTTTTTCAAAGAACTCTATATTTAGCGCAACTTGCGTTCTGAAAAAGAATGACAACACAAGATATTGTGTTGTCATTCTTTTTGATTTTACGTAAACCAATCGGCAACGATGGAACAATTGTTTGAAAACGGTGAATTATTCCTGACTTTTGGCAAAAAGTGGCCTGTTTTCAAGGGTTTGCGTCGGAAAAAAATACTTGCAATCCCCCTTGAAATCGCTTATACTCAGGGTGTGCGGTGGGGAAAAGTGGGGAAGATGTGGATAACAGTGCCACATTGGACCACGAAAACCCAAAAAGTAGGGAAGGAGGGCACCGCTATGGCCAGACTCATGGGCAAGTCCAATAACACCATTGACTCCAAGGGCCGGCTGGTGATCCCCTCCAATATGCGGGAAGCACTGGGAGACCGGTTTTATATCACCATCGGCGCCCAGCACTGCCTGACCATTTACCCCGAGGCCAAGTGGAACCAGATGTCTGAGGATATGGATGAGCTGCCCTACACCGAGGCCCGGGCGCTGACGCTGCTGTATGCCAACGCTGTGGAGTGCGAGCCTGACGGTCAGGGCCGCGTTCTGATCCCCGCTGCCCTGCGGAACTACGCAAACCTGAAAAAAACCGCCACAATCGTTGGCATGAACGCCTTTGCCGAGATCTGGGATTCCGCCACCTGGACGGAGCGGGAACGCCAGATGCTGGAAGAGGACGATATGGCCGCCGCCATGGACGCCTTGGCGCGGGCCCGTCGGAATCGGAGCTGAGCTATGGAATTTACCCACAAGCCCGTTTTGCTGGCCGAGTGCATCGAAGCGCTGCATATCCGGCCGGAGGGAATTTATGTGGACGGCACACTGGGCCGTGCGGGGCACTCAAGAGAGATCGCCCAAAGGCTCACCACCGGCCGGCTGGTGTGCATTGACCGGGACCAGGCCGCTATCGACGCGGCCCAGGAGCGGCTGGCCCCCTGGATGGACCGGGTGACGCTGGTCCACAGCAATTTCGACCGGGTCAGCGAGATTTTGGCGGAGTTGGACATTCCCGGCGTGGACGGTATGTTATTTGATCTTGGAGTATCCTCTCCTCAGCTGGATGACGCGTCCCGTGGATTTTCCTATATGCATGACGCACCGCTGGACATGCGGATGGACGCCACCGCCCCTCTCACCGCTTATGATGTGGTAAACACCTGGAGCTACGAGGAGCTGCGTCGCATTTTGTTTGAGTACGGCGAGGAGCGCTACGCCCCCGCCATTGCGAAAAGAATCGTACAGGCCCGGGAGACCGCGCCGGTCCAGACTACATTGGAACTGGCGGAGCTGATCCGCTCTGCCATGCCTGCCGCCGCGCTCCGGGAGAAACAGCACCCGGCCAAGCGGAGCTTTCAGGCCATCCGCATTGCCGTCAACGGCGAGCTGGACGCCCTGCCGCCCATGCTCAGCGGAGCCATCGACCACCTGAACCCCGGCGGCCGGCTGGCCGTCATTACCTTCCATTCTCTGGAGGACCGCATTGTGAAGCGGGCCTTTCAGGATGCCGCCAAAGGCTGCACCTGTCCGCCGGAATTTCCGGTGTGCGTGTGCGGGAAAAAGCCCAGAGTGCGGCTGGTGACCCGGAAGCCCATCGTTTCGGGAGCGGCGGAGCTGGAAGAAAACAGCCGGGCCCGCAGCGCCAAGCTGCGGGTGGTAGAAAAATGTGACCCATTTGATATTTGACTTTTAAAAAGGGACAAGCCCTTTATTGTGTGTTGATTTTGTGGAAGGGAGGGACTCTGCAATGGCGTCAGCGGCCAGAGAATACCGTTATGCGCATCGGGAATTCAGCACAAACGGGAGTCTGGCCCGGGATCTGGACTGGGCAGTCCGGGAACGGGAATTGGAACATGCCGGCGAGGTCCCTCGCCACGAGCGGACACAGGCGGCTCCGAAGGTTTATCATAAGGAACAGGTTTTGGTGCGGGAGCGCCAAGCGATCCCCGTGCTATCTGTGTTGGGGGTAACGGCTGTGGCCGTGGCCGCGGTGATGCTGCTGCTGAGCTATGTGCAGCTGACCACCTTGGCCGCCGACACCGTGGCTCTGAAAAGCGAACTGACGGTCTTACAGGCGGAAAACGTCAGCCTGACGGCCCAGCACGAGCAGATGTTTGATATGGCCACCGTCAAGGAAGTGGCGGCTGCCGCCGGAATGTCCAAGCCCACCAGCAGCCAGATCACCTATCTGGATCTGGACAGCGAGGACAGCGCCGTGGTCTACCGGACGGAGACCCCCAGCGTTTTCAGCCGGATCTTAAGCTCCTTGCATCATGGAGTCTACGCCGTGGTGGAATATTTCGACTGAACCTGAAATAAGTATGTTGTGACACAGCGGGGAGTGAGAAGCCGGCGTCTTCTTACTCCCCTTCTTTGCTGAATTGCCCCTGAAAGGAGAACTCTATGGCATCCAATCCCCGGAGAAAAAGCGACGCGGCCCGGCGGGCCAATCAGGTTATCCGCAGCCGGACGGTGCTGGTCATGCTGCTGTTGGGCATCGTGACCTTTGCGGTGCTGTTCTGGAAGCTCTATGACATCCAGATCCGTCAGCACAGCGTATTGCAGGAAAAAGCCATCGAGCAGCAGACCCGCAGCGCCGTGGTCAACGCCTCCCGGGGCACCGTTTATGACCGAAACCTCAACACGCTGGCCATCTCCGCCACGGCGGAGGACGTAAACATCTCTCCAATGCGGATTGCGGAGTTTGTGGAGAGCCAAAAGGAAAAGCAGGAGAAGGCCGCCAAGAAGGCGGCGGATAAGGGAGAGACTTACACAGCCCCTATTCTGCGGGATCAGGCCTACATCGCCAAGGGCCTCAGCCGCATTCTGGGCGTGGAACAGGAGACTCTGGAAACCCGGATGACCAAGACCAACTATGACTACTGGAACATCAAGAAGCGGGCGGATCAGACGGTTTCCGACGAAGTTCGCCGTTTCATCAACGGCGAGATCGACCCTGACGGCAATGAGGTGCCGGAATCGGATCGGGTAAAGCTTCAAGGCGTATGGCTCCAGCCATCCTCCAAGCGGTACTACCTGTACGGATCTCTGGCTTCCGGCGTTCTGGGCTTTGTCAACTCCGACGGCGTGGGCAGTGTGGGTCTGGAGGCCAAGTACGACGATACCCTTACCGGTACTGCCGGGTATACCATCAGTGCCCGAAACGCCGCCGGCACGGAACTGATGTACAACTACGAGCAGATCTTCGATGCGGAAAACGGGCACAGTCTGGTGCTGACACTGGATGCCAACGTCCAGATGAGTCTGGAAAACGGCCTGGAGAGTATGCTGAAAAAATACGGTGCCAAAAACGGCGGTACCGGCATCGTCATGGATGTGAACTCCGGAGCTATCGTGGCTATGGCGTCCTATCCCAACTATGATCTGAATGACTACGGCACGATTTTTGACGATGCCCTGAAGACCAAGCTGGATACGGAGCTTGCCAAGATCGACGCAAAGCGCTCCACCTATGAATCGGAAGAGGCGTATGCCGAGGCCCGGTCTGCGGCCATCAACAGCGCCGTTCAGTCCCAGTGGCGCAACAAGTGCATCGACTCCACCTACGAGCCGGGTTCCACCTATAAGCCCATTACGCTGGCGGCGGCGCTGGAGGAGGGCAAGGTGACGAAAAACTCCACCTTCTACTGCTCCGGCTCCACCCATGTGCAGGGCTGGAACAAGGCCATCTACTGTTCCAACCACAGCGGCCACGGTCAGCAGACCCTCATCGAGGCGGTGGGCCATTCCTGCAACCCTGCCTTTATCAGCATGGGCCTGTCCGTGGGAACAGAGACCTACTACAAGTATCTGAAATCCTTCGGTCTGATGGATAAGACCGGCATCGACATGATCGGTGAGGTGAAGGGCATTTTTCAGGATGAAAAGAGCTTCAACTCTCAGGTGGTGTCTCTGGCATCCTACTCCTTCGGCCAGACCTTCAACGTGACGCCCATCGAGCTGATCCGGGCTCAGGCGGCCTGCGTCAACGGCGGCTATCTCTATCAGCCCTACATTGTGGAGCAGGTGCTGGACGAGGACGGCAACGTTCTGTCCCAGCATGACTCTACTCCGGTGCGGCAGGTCATCAGCGAGGAGACCTCCGCCATTGTCCGGGAGGCGCTGGAATATGTGGTCTCCTCCGGCAGCGGCAAAAATGGCCGGGTGGCGGGCTACCGCATCGGCGGCAAGACCGGCACCGCCGATAAGACCGGCACCAAGACCAACGACAACCCAAAGGGCGACGTGGTGGTGTCCTTCATGTGCTTCGCCCCGGCAGACGATCCCAAGTACATCATGCTCCTGACTATGGACACCCCTCGCCGTGATACCGGCACCGCCGTGTACGGCGGTACCATGGTGGCTCCCGTGGCCGGTCAGATCATGGGCGAGATCCTGCCCGCACTGGGTATTGAACCGAATTACAGCGCTTCGGAGCTGGCGGGCGCCGATGCCGCCGTGCCCTATGTGGTGGGCAAGAGTGCAGCGGACGCGAAGGCAGCTTTGAAGGCGGCGGGCTTTGCCTGTACCACCGTGGGAAGTGGCGATACCGTGACGGACCAGACCCCGGCGGGCGGCGCCATCGTGCCCAACAATGCTTCTATCGTGCTCTATCTGGGCGTGGAGAAGCCCAATGCCCCCAGCACCGTCCCCAACGTGGTAGGCAAGACCCCGGCGGAGGCCAACAAGGCCCTGACCAACGCGGGCCTCATTATGAAGGTCACCGGTGCTACCAGCACCGGCGGCAGCACCGGCAGCGTCACCGCCATTTCCCAGAGCGCGGAGGCGGGGACGGAATTGGCTGCCGGCAGCGTGGTCACGGTGCGCTTCGGCGCGAAAACCACGGACTGACCGCCCCTTACCGCACTTTTTGCCAGGTTTATGACACCATTTTCGGTATGCTTTCCGGAAAAACCTGCTACAATAGCCAAGGAGTGCTTTGTATACAGCCGCCGACTGCCCTGTGAGGGGGGCGGTGGACTTTCGTGAAACAATACCGATCAAATGGAGGAATACGATATGAAACTGCGGGAACTGCTCAACGGCGTCCCTGTCGCGTCCTGCGCGGTGGATCTGGAAATGGAGATCGCCGGCGTCAGCTATGATTCCCGGGCCACCCAGCCCGGCGACCTGTTCGTAGCCATGACCGGCTACGCCACAGACGGCCACAAGTATATCGCCACAGCGCTGGAAAAGGGCGCGGCGGCGGTGTTGTGCCAGAATTTGCCGGAGGGGGATGGCCCTTATATCCGGACGGCGGATTCCCGCCGTGCGCTGGCGGTGATCGGGGCTAACTGGTTCGGCCATCCTGCCGAGGAGATGACCATGATCGCCGTCACCGGCACCTGCGGCAAGACCACCACCACCTATCTGCTCAAGGCCATTCTGGAGCAGGCACGGGGGGCCAAGGTGGGCCTTATCGGTACCAATCAGAACATGATCGGGCAGGAGGTCATCCCTACGGACCGCACCACGCCGGAATCCTTTGAGGTCCAGCGGCTCTTCCGGGAGATGGCGGACGCCGGGTGCGCCTATGCGGTGATGGAGACCTCCTCCCACGCCCTGTGTCTGGACCGGGTCTACGGCGTTCACTATGCGGTGGGCATCTTCACCAATCTGACCCAGGACCATCTGGATTTCCATGTAACGATGGAAAACTACTGCGATGCCAAGGCTATTTTGTTCCGGAACTGCGGCGTCGGCGTGGTGAACGGTGACGATCCGTGGACGCCCCGGCTGCTGAAGGATGCCACCTGTCAGGTGCGCACCTACGGCGTCAAGTCCGAGGCGGACCTCCGGGCGGAAAACGTGGTGCTGTCTGCCAATGGCATCGCCTTTGACGCGGTGACAAAAACCGAGCGGGTACCCATCCGGGTGAATATCCCCGGCGGCTTTATGGTGTATAATACGTTGGATGTGCTGGGGGCCGCACTGGCGCTGGGCATTTCTCTGAAGGACAGCGCTGCTGTTCTGGCCAAGGTCCCCCATGTGCAGGGCCGGGTGGAGGTAGTCCCCACCCCCGGCAAGGACTATACCATCCTCATTGACTACGCCCACACGCCGGACAGCATGGTGAACGTGCTGCAAACGGTGAAGGAATTTGCCAAGGGCCGCACCGTGGCGGTGTTCGGCTGCGGCGGCGACCGTGACAAGACCAAGCGCCCCCGCATGGGCAAGGCGGCGGCGGACTGGTCTGATTTTGCCGTTGTCACCACCGACAATCCTCGGACCGAAGAACCTGCGGCCATCATCCGGGATATTTTGCCGGGCTTTGACGGCAGCAACACCCCTTACGAGGTGGTGGAGGACCGGGTGGAGGCCATCCGCTGGGCCATGGACCACGCCCAGAAGGACGATGTGATCGTTCTGTGCGGCAAGGGCCACGAGACCTATCAGGAAGTGAACCACCAGAAGTTCCACATGGATGAGCGGGAGATCGTGGCGGAGCACCTGAACAGCGGACGCTGAGGTCCGGCAGACTTTAAGCATTCCCGTTTCATAAATACAGCCGCGCAGCGGCGAAAACACCGGCCGGATGTGTACCGGACGGTCAGCAAGAGAAAGGCCCTGACGGGGAAAGCTGTCAGGACCGGGATAAGGAGAAAGCATGAGTATCTATGTGGCGTTACTGGCCGGCTGTGTGCTGACCATAATTCTGGGCAAATTCGTACTGGCGGAGCTGCGGAAGCTGAAGGCCGGACAGGAGATCCGGCAGGACGGCCCCACCTGGCACAATTCCAAGGCGGGCACCCCCACCATGGGCGGTATTGCCTTTATTCTGGGCAGCGGCATCGTGACCTTTGCCTGCGGCTGGCAGCAGATGCTGACGGGGGACTTCGCCCATCTGTATGTGTACCTGTTCGCCCTGATCTTCGGCCTCATCGGTTTTGTGGATGACTACCGCAAGGTCCGTCAGCACCAGAACGAGGGCCTGACCGCCAAGCAGAAGTTTGCCTTGCAGCTTCTGGCGGCGGTGGTGTTCCTGTGCCTGATGCGGTATGAGGGCCTCCTGACCAACGATCTCTATATCCCCTTCATCAACGTGACGCTGACAGTGAACTGGATCGTGTATCTGATCTTTGCCGCCTTCGTCATCGTGGGCTGCGTCAACTCCGTGAACCTCACCGATGGTATCGACGGTCTGGCCTCCAGCGTCACCGCTGTGGTCATGGCGTTCTTCATGGGTGCCGCTATGATCTGGAAATTTACCACGCTGGGTATTTTCTCCTCCGCCCTGTGCGGCAGCCTGCTGGGCTTTTACGCCCTGTATAACCGCCATCCCGCCAAGTGCTTTATGGGAGACACCGGCAGCCTGTTTTTAGGCGGCGCGGTGGCGGCGCTGGCCTTTGCCTTTGATATGCCGCTGGTGCTGATTCCGGTGGGGATCATCTACATTCTGGAAACTTTATCCGATATTATACAGGTTGGATACTTCAAGGCCACTCATGGCAAGCGGTTTTTCAAAATGGCCCCTCTGCATCACCATTTGGAGCGGTGCGGCTGGAGCGAGGTGAAGATCGTAACGGTCTTTGTGTCCATTACGGCAGTGTTCTGCCTGCTGGCGTATTACGGCATCCGGGGCCGCTATCTGTAAACCGGCAAGACCTTGACTTGATTCGGAGAGAAAGGAGGAAACATCCATGACCCAGACACGGCCCCGCCGCCGTCCCCTGACCCATCAGGAGAAGCTGGCCCTTCAGGAGCGCAAGCAGCGCCGTCGGGAAAAAATGGAAGAGAGCCGGGAACTGGCCAAAGGTCCCATCGACCTGACCTTCTGCTTGCTGGTGATGTTGCTGACGGCCATCGGTCTGGTGATCCTCCTGTCCGCCAGCTTTCCCTCCGCCTATTATGAGGAAAAACCCTCCCATCACAATCCGCTGTACTACTTTGAGCGGCAGGCGGTATTTGCCATCCTGGGCACGGCCGTGATGCTGCTGGTCAGTAAATTCAACTATCAGCGGCTTCGCGGCGCGGGAAGAGCCTTGATCTATGTGTCCGTGATTTTTCTGATCCTGGTCATTATCCCCCACAACCCCATCGCGGTGACGGCCAAGGGTGCCACCCGCTGGCTGAAGATCGGTGTGCAGTTCCAGCCCTCGGAGATCGCCAAGGTGGCAATCATTACCTACTTTGCCGACAGCATTTCCCGAAAAAAGGACAAAATGCGTAGCTTCCGCTACGGTGTGCTACCCTACGCCTTTATTCTGGTGGTAGTGGCAGGCCTGGTGGCCGTTGAGCCCCACCTCTCCGGCGCGATCCTGATTTTGGGCGCAGGGGCGGCCATGATGCTGGTGGGTGGCATCAACTGGATCTGGGTAGGCACTGCCGCTGGCGCGGCAGTTGGCATGGTGTATGTGGCTTTATTTGTCATCGGTTATAACAAATCCCGCGTTATATACTGGCTGGACCCTTGGGCAGATGCCGCGGATAAGGGCTATCAGCTTTCCCAGAGTCTCATTACCATTGGCTCCGGCGGGTTGTGGGGACTGGGCCTTGGCAAGAGCCGGCAAAAATTCCTGTTTCTGCCGGAGGAGCACAACGATTTCATTTTCTCCATCGTCTGCGAGGAATTGGGACTGGTGGGCGCGGGGATCATCATGCTGTTGTTCGCGGCGCTGATCCTCCGGGGCTACTGGATCGCCCTCCACACCCGTGACCGGTTCGGCACGCTGTTGGCGGTGGGCTTTACCACACAGCTGGCGGTACAGGTGTTTTTGAACATCGGCGTGGTGACGGGACTGCTTCCCACCACCGGTATCTCTCTGCCGTTTTTCAGTTACGGCGGCACCGCCCTGCTTATCCAGCTGGCGGAGATGGGCGTGATCCTAAGCGTATCCAGGCAAATGAAGCCAACAAAGGCAGGGTAAACACCTGCCTCAGCGTGTCGAAAAGTTTTTTCGCCCCGCTGACACATTTTCAGAACTGTTAGTTCTGAAAATATTGGATTTTAATGGCGCAGGGAAACAGGCGAAGCGCCGCCGGTGGCGGATCAAGCGAGCCTGTTTCGAGGAAAACTCCCAATCAGCGGATATGCAGTATCCGCTGATTGGCTTGAGCCGACGGTGTATCCCTTCTTGGGTTATCTCCGCGCTAAGAGCCGCCTTGCGGCGGTTGCGCTCCGAA
>ERZ772897.3590-NODE-3590-length-11275-cov-3.763369_pt1 | contig 11275 bp, 15 predicted proteins | sample MGYA00512125_ERZ772897 | MGnify/ENA primary metagenome ERZ772897 (study PRJEB29015, sample SAMEA2737660) | human gut metagenome | biome: human gut; feature: human-associated habitat; material: faeces | place: China | collected 2012 ... | reverse complement strand
AGTATTGGGTTAAAGATGGCGAATTAGTTATCAATGCATTAATTGCTACAGGAAGTAGAGAAAACCTATCAGCTGACCTTTTAGCAAAATTTATAACAAGTAAAATAGAAAATATAATACAAAGAGTGCAAAATACAATAAATGCTGGAATAGAAAACAAAATAAAAGAATGGACTTCTGGAATGTATAAATATGAGGCTGGAAGTAATAAACCTCAAACTCAAACATTCAATGTATATCAAACAAATAATATTGAACAAAATCCAGAAATGCCATCTGAAACATATAGAAAACTAAATAATGTAAGTGAAAAACTAGCAGAGCAACTTGCAGGAATATAGGGAGGCGATAAAATGCAGAAACTAGAAATAATTAATTTGGCACTAAATGAAAATGTTGTATTTGATAGTGTTGGAAATATAGAAGAAGACATTTTATTGTCTCATATTGAGGGGCTAGGACACCCACGGAGCTACATCACAAAAGAGTCAAGGCGTAAATCAAGATGGGTGCAATAGTGAAGATAGTCTATTAGATGCTAGAGTAATTAAAGCTAAAGTCACTATAAGAACAAAAAATAGAGCAAAGCTTTATGAATTAAGACGTAGAATAATGAGAGTAATAAATCCTAAAACGTATAATTCAAATACAGATAAAAGAGGAGAATTATTAATTTATTATACGAATGATTATAAAAAATATAGAATATATGGCAAGGTTGAAGATAGTGCGGAATTTAATGATAGAAAAAATAATCATGATACTGCAACTATCTCTTTTTATTGTCAAGATCCATATTGGTTAGATGAACAAGGAAAAAATATAGAAATAAAATCTATAACAGGTGGTTTAAAATTTGGACTAAGCTTACCTACGACTTTTTCTAATGTTTCATTTTATAAAGAGATTGTTAACGAGGGAGACGTCGAAGCACCAGTTCAAATAGAATATATTGGACCAGCAAAAAATCCGAGAGTAACAAATGAAACAACAGGAGAATATATTCAAGTCAATATGGAAATTGGAGAAAAAGAGAAGCTAGTAATAGATACACAAGAAGGTAAAGAGACGGTTAATTTAATAACACCACACGGAACTAAAGATGTATATAACAATATAGATTTAAATAGTACATTCTTTGAATTAATAGTAGGAAAGAACTTGATTAAGTATAGTTCAGACATTGAAGGAGCTAAAGATAAAGTAGCTATAAGGGACTATACGAATAAGTATGTAGGTGTTTAGTATGAATTGTATAGAAATAATAAACACTAAATTTGAACTGTTAGGTATTATTACTAATTTTGAGAGCCTTATATGCATATGGAATTATTATGAATGTGGCACTTTTGAGCTAACTATTAATAAAAACAAAATAAATACAGACAAATTAAAGAAAGATAACATGTTAATAGTAAACAAAAGAGATGACAAAATTCTTTTAATTGATAAAGTAGTTGTATCAACTGAAAAAAATAGTAAAACAATGAAGGTAACAGGAACTTGTATAAAAGGTGTTACAAAACGTAGAATTGTTGCAACAAATGGCTATGATAGAATATCAGAAAACTACGCAGAGAATGTACAGAAACATTACCTAAAAAAACACTTAGTGGAAAGCTATTATGACAATATAAGAACTCCTGAAAGAGATATTTCATGGATTAAGATTGCTCCTACACAAAATAGAGGAATAAAAACAGTATGGCAAGCAAGACTAACTAATTTACATGATGAATTGAAACATATAAGTGAAGATACTGGATTAGGTTGGTATGGCTATTTAAATAGAAGAGAAAAGTGTATATATTTTGATAGTTTAGAAGGAACAGATAGAACAGTAAATCAAATAGAGAATCCAATGGTTCATGAATATTTGAAAGGCTTTACACAAGAACAGTTACAGAAATATACACATAAACAATTAGAAGGAATAATAAAACATCCATATATAATCTTTAGTGAAAAAAAGAAAAATTTACTTGAAGGCAAGACAACAGATGATAATTCAAATTATAAAAATGTTGGCTATGTAGCAGGAAAAGGCGAGAATGAAGATAGACTTATAACTGTACTTGGAACTGCAAAAGGTTTTGATAGAAGAGAAGTATTAATTGATTTAAATAATATAGAAGATATAGATGAATTAAAAACAGAAGGACAAAAGAAGCTTGATACATATAAAACAATACAAAGTATTGAAGGAAAAGTTTATCAAATTCCAAATATGGAGTGGGAAAAGGATTTTTTCTTAGGAGATTTAGTTACACTCGAAAGTAATGGGATATATGAAGATAAACGTATTATTCAAGCAAAAGAAATTTATGAGAGAAATAATAAAACAGTAGAATTGGGCTTTGGAGATAAAGTTCCAACGCTAGGTGAAGAAATAAAAAGAATAGTAACGAGACCTATTAACTAGGTCTTGTTTTTATGGAAAGGAAAGATTATGGCTGGAGAAATAACATTAAAAAGTTTTCCATTCGACTCAATGGAAGTATTAAATTCAGAGAGTAGTAAGATGGAACCAGACAGATTATATGAAGCAGAAGTATTTAGAAAATATTTTGCTAAGTTTTTAAGTAACGGTGTTTACTTTGGAAAATATAAAAATTATGGCGAAAACAGTATGAAAGTGACCGCAGATGGTGGTTTAAATATAAGAGTAGCAACAGGTGCTGGAATTATAGAAGGTGCAGACTTTGAAAACGAAACAGAAAAAGCATTTACATTAGAAAGACCAGCTTCTGGCAATAGGATAGATAGAGTAGTAGTTAAATTAGATAAAACACTAGCCGTTAGAGAAACACAATTATACATTAAACAAGGAAGTGCGTCTGTTGGAGCAATATTACAAAGAGATGATAACATATATGAAATATGCTTAGCAGAAGTAATTGTAAAAAGTTCATCTAATATTGAAACGGCAGACATAACAGATAAAAGAATAGATGCTAATCTTTGTGGAATAGTAAATTCTTTAATTAGTGTTGATGGGGTGGAATTATATCAGAAGTTTCAAAATTATATTGATGAAGTTACAGAGAACCTCGTAAGAAAAGATGGAGATGTTACTATTACAGGAACTTTTAAAGATAAGAATGGAGGAACATCGAAAAATAATTTTACAGATGCATATAAAAGTAAGTTAGATGGAATTGCAACAGGTGCAAATAAAACAACAGTAGAAAATGTATTAACAAGTACATCGACTACAAATGCTTTAAGTGCAGCACAAGGAAAAGCTCTAAAAGCATTAATAGATAGTAAACAAAAAACCATAACAAAAGGAACGTCAACACCATCTGGGGGAAGTAATGGAGACATATATCTTCAATATTTTAATTAGGAGGTGTAGCAGATGTCAACAAGTGGAAGTGTCGATTCTGGAGGATACCAAGGAAGAGTTTTAAGATTCGAATGGGGAACTAATAGCATAAGTGTAGAAAAAAATATAAGAAACATTTGGTATAAAGTAACTGCTGTTGGTGGAAGTTCTTCTATATATTATCATCACAACGAAACAGTAGAAATTAATGGACAGAATGTATATTCAGGAAGTGACTCTCATTCGGTCACAACTGGTGATGTGTTAGCCTCTGGAAATTTAGATATTAATCAGAATGATACACCAAGTCTTACTGTTAAAATGCATGGTGGTATATATTCAAGGTCAGATAATATTAGCAAAGAACAAAGCTGGAACTTAGATACAATTCCAAGATATATTACAAGCTGGGATGTTCAACTTATTGCTGAACTAAATACTGTAAAAATAGTTTGGAAAACTAATGAAAGCTGTCAACATATAAAGTTTGGAATTGACAAAAGCAAAATGAGCGAAAAAAAAGTAGTTTCAGCAGGAGGAACTGAAACTATATCTAATTTATCGCCTAATACTGAATATACGGTATATATAAATTTCGAAAGAAATGATAGTAAATTATATTTACCTAAAAATCAAACTTATAAAATAAAGACAAAGGATTATGCAAAAATAACCGATGCAAAAAATTTCATACATGGAGATGGTACATCAATTCAAATTACAAATCCAGCTTCATTATCTTTAAATTTGGAAATGAAAATAGGTAGTAATTCTATTTTGACTAAGAAAAATGTGGTAACAGGAACGAACTCAATTTCTTTTTCAGATACTGAGTTAGATAAAATTTATAAATTATATGGTAACAGTAGTACATTAACTGTTACTTTTATTGTATCTGGCGGTGGATATACAAACTCGAAAACATGTACGATTACATTAAAAGGCAATCAAAAGACATCAAGAAATAATGTAAACGGAAGTTGGAAACGTTCAAAATGTTGGATAAACATAAATGACGTTTGGAAGCGTGCTGTTACATGGCAAAATATAAACGGAACTTGGAGGAGGTGCATATAATGGCTGAATATACAACACATTATAATCTAAAAAAACCTGCTAAAAATGAAAATTACAATATAGATGTTGCAAATCAGAACAATGATATTATAGATGAAAAATTATATGGTAAAGTAGATAAAAAAGCAGGTAAAGATTTATCAACAAATGACTTTACAAATGAGTATAAAAAGAAATTAGATAATTTAAAAAATTATGATGATTCAGAGGTAATAAAACAAATAACGAGTTTTAATGAGAGAGCTGGTAAGGTCGAAGAAGCAAACGTTGAAATAAGTAAGAATGTAGAAGTACTACAAAAAGAACAAACAACACAAAATGAAAATATAGAGAAAAATGCAGAAGGTATAGCACAGAATAAAAAAGATGTTGATGAAGAGTTGACTAAAATAAAAAAAGAAAATAATTTGCTGAAGTCACAAATACCAACTGGAACAGCAAGTGGTAATAACATACATCTTGAAGATAGCTCTAATATGCCATTTGAGTGGAAGTTAAGAGGTGGAAGTAGACAAGAAATGAGAGAAGGCTATAATCTGGCAAATTTAGATGCAGACTCTTTTATTAAAAATGGTGTTACAGTTACTAATAATGGAGATGGAAGCTGGACTTTTAATGGAACATCAAATTCCTCTGGCGACTTAATTCTAACAAAGAATATTTTATTAAATCATAAAATATATCAATTTGAGGATACAAAATACTTATTTAAAACTATTGTTGTGTCTGGAAGTTTTTCTAACCCAGATAAGGTAATAGTTCAAACTTCTGCAATGGGGCAAGATAATGGAGTTGATAACTTTGCTACGTTATATAACAAATTGAGTGATGGAGTTTTTGTTAATATTTTTAATAAAAAATCTACAAGTCATTTAAGCCGTTTTGAACTTTATTGTGGACCAAATGTAACATTCAATAATTATACTATAAAAATATTATTTGCAAAGACTGACAATAATGAACTTGAATGGGAACAATACGGAACTTTACCATCGACAGAGTTTCAAAGTAAAATTGAGAATGTAGGAGATAATATAAATATTTTAAACAAGAAAGTTGTTGATGCTTCAAATAACTTGAGAGGAAATGCACTAGATACCGGTAGAAGATTAATTGCAAATAAAGATGGGACTTATACTTACGGAGCTTTTAAACTCGGAGGAAGAGAGTTGTTAGGAAAAACATTAGGGATTCACGCTGATATAGAAACTACAGGTGGAAACCCTAGAATATCAATATTTGCAGGAAATTCATCTTCTCTTACAAAGAGTCTACTACAAGTTGTGCTTTCAGCTTCTGGCACTGGATATATGACAATTCCATCAAATTTAAACAGTGAATTAGATACTATTTCTGCTGTATTGTATGTAACAACAGATGCGAGCGTAGTCGCAGGTACTTATGTTGATTACACTAATTTGAAGGTACAAGTTGGAAGTGGGGAAGTCGTTTATTCAGCTTACAATTGCGGCAGTTTAGGAGTAACTATTGGAAATGAAAACTTTGGAAACGCAGAATTATTATATAGCCAAATGAAGAATTTTAGTTTTACTAATGTTAGGAAAGAACTAGTTGATAATAAGAATTGTATTGTATTTTTAAATACGCAATTTAGAGATGCAAAAGGGTTTAAAGGGTTAAAGTTTAATTATAAAAAAGATACTCGATATGTCATAAGAGGAAAATTTAGAATATATGATACATCTATTACAAGTGGCTCAGATTTATGGATAGGGGCATATGACAAAGATGGAAAAGAAATTGGTCATGATAATTATCAAGCCAAAGGTTCGGAATGGATACAATTTTCATTTTTGACTGACATTAATTCTTCTTTTGACCATATAGACTTCTCTTACGGAACTACAGCATATTGGTGTCTTGACATGGATAGCCTAGAAATCTACGAAGGAACCTCTGTTCGAGAAGTTCCCAAAGTACAGTCGCAAGCAATAATTTTCCCTTTAACCGAAGGACAAAGACTATACAATGGAAGTTACTTAGCAAAAGATGGAATACATAATATAAGAACGCAAATTAAATTACTAAGCAGTGGTGGCAACCTTTTTGTAAGTGCTTTAGGTACTTATCAAGTATTTGGAAAAACTCAAAAAGGAATTAAACAAGGAAGTCGATTATTAAGCAATTATTTTAAAGATTACGGTTCAGTTAATGCTATTAAAGATGCGGTTGGAATTGCAAACAATAATTCAACAGATAGAATATATGTATCTAATGGAATCTCTACAACACTTGACGAATTTAAAGATTGGTTAAACAAATGTGAGAATGCTGGAAGACCCGTTATATTGGAATATGAATTGGCAGAAGAAGAAATAATACCATATACTACAGAGCAACAAGCTGTAATAGATAAAATACTATATACATATAAAAATATAACAAATATAGCTGTAAGTGATAAATTAGCAAGTATAGATGTAACCTATAAGAAAGACTTAGAAACAATATTGAATAATCAAGCCAAAGAATACAACGAAAGATTGAGCAATATAGAGAACTTGCTAAATACAACAGAGACAAGTGCTTTATTGCTAGATAATTTAGAAAATGATTTAGAGAAAGAGGTGTAATTATGAGAATATCAGATTTATTATTAAAATTAATTGAAAAGAAATATTATGCAGAGAAAGAGCAGATTGAGAACAAGCTAAATATATTCTATGCAATGAATAAGATTAGTGATGAAGAATATAGCTCATTAGTGCTAAAAGTAGAAGAAGTTTATGCAGAGGCAACAGAGAATACAGAAGAAACTGACAACATAACAGAGGAAACAACAGCAAGCACAGAAGAAAAATCGGAGGAATAATCTATGGAAAAGTCAGATATAATCAAGCTTCAAGAGGTTGAGGACAGAAGTAAGTCTAATACAAAAAGACTAGACGAACACGACATTAAATTTAAGGAAATGTCAGGCAAACTTGAAGATATTCACGAACTTACATACTCTATAAAAGAAATTGCAACAGAAGTAAAACTCATGAGAGAAGATGTAAATAAGCTAGATGCACGTGTTGGCAACATTGAAAATGAGCCAGCAAAAGATTATAAAGAAGTTAAAAAAGCTATAAGAGACAAAATAATCTTATCCGTTGTAGGTGCGATTGTTGGTGCTGTTATAGCTTTAATTATTAAATAAAATAATAGGAGAAAATTGAAATTATGGATATATCAGTATTAACACAATATTTTAGTATAGTAGTTGTAGGAATATGTTTATGTGTTGGCTACGTTATAAAAAATAGCCTTGACTTTATACCAAACAAGTACATACCACTAATAATGCTAATTTTAGGATTAGTAATTAATGTATTAATGAACTTAAACGGTATAAATGCAGAAGTAATACTAACTGGAATGTTTAGTGGACTAGCTTCTACAGGTCTATACGAAATGTTTAAGAATCTAATTAATAAGGAGGATAAATAGATGGAAATAATTGAAACTAACTTACAATTCAAAGATATGCCGACAAGAAAGTCAACAGAAAGGATAATTCTACATCACGCAGATGCTAAGAATTGCTCTGCAGAAGACATACATCGCTGGCATTTAGGAAATGGCTGGAGCGGAGCAGGCTATCACTTTTTAGTAAAAAAAGATGGTAAAGTATATAGACTTCGCCCAGAGGATAAAGTGGGAGCACATGCATATGGCTCAAATTATAATTCTTTAGGAGTATGCTTTGAAGGTAACTTCATGGAAGAAGATATGCCAGAAGCTCAAAAAGAAGCTGGAAAGGAACTAGTTGCATACTTGAAGAACAAGTACAATATAACAACAGTACAAGCTCATAGAGATGTATGTGCAACCTCATGCCCAGGAGATAAATTTCCATTTGGCGAGATTGCAAATTCTGAGACAAACAATAAAGTTATACCTCAGCCACAAGAAAACGTCCCAAAAGGCAACGTGGCAAGAATACAAGCTATTCTAAATGATAAATACGGGTTAAGTATTGCTGTAGACAACATCTATGGAAATGAAACAAAGAAAGCCTTAGTAAAAGGTCTACAAACAGAATTAAACAAACAATATGGAAGAGGTTTAGCTGTCGATGGAATATTTGGAACCAACACTTACAATTCTTGTATAAATGTTAGAAAAGGTGCAGAAGGTAATATTACATATTTAATTCAAGCAATGTTAGTATGTCATTCATTCGACATAGATGCGGACGGAATATTTGGACCTGCAACAGAAAATGCAGTAAAAGAATTTCAATCAAGAAATGGATTATCACAAGATGGAATAGTAGGGAAAAATACATTTAATAAATTATTCAAATAAACTTTGGTAGGAGCAATCCTACCTCTTTTTTTATACAAATTTTCGCAATAGCGAAATAATACGTTAAATCTTAGACAATAAACTATATTCTTAAATAATTAAAATGCCTTTAAACTCATTTTCGTACGTTGATTTTTACTTCAATGAATCATAAAATTATACAAAATGTAGTATTAACATGTAAAATGAGTGATTGACAAAAAGACGAAGTTGTAGTAATATAATATTACAGAAGTATTACAAAATATTTAAAAGTAAATTAAAAATATACATTCTGTATTGACAACCTATGAAATTAAGTATATAAAATACACAAATGATATATAATAAATAAGGAGCATAAGCTCCTTACCGATTAAAAATATACTAATCTAAATTATCATGTTGAGTGGAGTTCGTAATGTGCGTGGTACGAACTTCTCTTTTCTGTTCTTCAGAACTTTCAGTACTAATTGTGCAATTAATACAAACTTTTTTCCCAGAATTTAATGGATTACCGTTTTCAGGCAATTTAAATTTGTCAAAGAAACCAGTTAGTTTGTCAACCAAAAAAGATATAGCAAATACCAAAATTATTAATGTTAACAATGTTTCCATTCTTTCACCTCCGTTTTTGTAAATTTTTAACTGCCAATGTGTGTGCAGTATATCAGCGGTTAGAAAGACCACTGCCTTACAATCAGCAGATAACCGCTGATTAATACACACACATGTATGAGGTGATTGATAATTTTCTATAATATATCAAATAAAAAGGATTTATGCAATACAAACTGAAAAAATTATAAATTTATTTACAAGTTTCGACAGACTTTGCATGGAAAAACTGTTATTATAGAAAAAAGGAGGACAAGCTTATGGAAGAAGTAAAAAAGCTTGAACTAAAGATAAAGAACAATAGCCGATATGAAGAGATAATAGAGCAGAGCATGCAGATAGATAAATACATAAAAAAGAAAATTGAGGGAGCATTATAGCTTCCTCATATCTATATTAATAAGCAGATCTATTATCTGACTAACTTCAAGGGCTTCTTTTGAATTGATTCCGTACTTATCAATTCTACGATACATCTTTTGTTTTAAAGAATTTATATCAAAAGTAGTGTAAAATAAATCTTTAACATTAACATTCAAATAATCTGCAATGTTAACCAAAACTTCCAAAGAAACGTTCATTTTTTTATTATTTTCTAATTCCGATAAATAAGAACGAGAAATTTTAACATCTTTTGCTAATCTATATGCAGTTATATTTTTACTTTCTCTAATTTGCTTAATTCTAAATACAATCATAAATACCTCTAAAAATAGTATTCCTTAATTGTACAATGAATATGCAAAAAACGCTATATGTCGCTGTCAGCGAACGCTTTTGTCGAACGATTTTTCTTGACTTTGTCGAGTTTTGTTATATAATTTAATCATAAAAAAGAAACGCGTTTCTCCAAGAAAAAGGAGAAGAACAAATGGAAAAAATAATTGTAATAGATGAGAGAACATATCAAGAATTTAAACGTAAAATTGAGAAAAAGAATGATTATTGGAATCTAGGAGAAATAGAAAAAATGATACAATATGCAAATAATATAAATCAAAATATTGACTTTTTTATAAACTAATGTTATATATTAACTAAATAAAAGCTAAGTGGAAAAATTATCACATTTTTATCACATTAGTTTGGAAACAAATAGAAAACATTGAAAATTGTTAATGGAAAAAACGCCAAAAACCAACGTTTTAAGATAAAATAAGAGAATTTAAGAACACTCTTATGGACCATGAGGTCGCAGGTTCGATCCCTGTCACCCCGACCAAAGAGATAGATTTTAATCTATCTCTTTTTTTATAAACAATATATAGGAGATGATTAAGCTTGAATAATATAAAAGCTGCTATATTTGACTTAGATGGTACTCTTGTCGATTCTATGTGGGTATGGAAGCAAATTGATATAGATTATTTGTCTAAAAAAGGACATTCTGTTCCTAAAAATTTAAATGATGAAATTACTCACTTAAGTTTTTCACAAACAGCTGAATATTTTAAAAACAAATTTTCTCTTGAAGATTCAATTGAAGAAATTATGAATGATTGGAATACAATGGCTTATAATTATTACACAAATGATATAAAGCTAAAACCTGGGGCACTTCAATACTTATTAAAGTTAAAAGAATTAGGTATAAAAATTGGACTAGCTACAAGTAACTCTATGCATCTTTTAACTACTACATTAAAAAGTAATAATGCCTTCGAATTATTTGATGCTATTACTGTTACTGATGAAGTTGAAAAAAGTAAAAGTAATCCAGATATATATTTACTTGCTGCCAAAAAACTTGGTGTTAATCCTAGCGAATGTATGGTATTTGAAGATATAATAGCTGCTGTATATGGTGCTAAATTAGCTGGTATGAAGGTAACTGGAGTATACGATAAACATTCAGAACACCAAATTGATATATTAAAGAAAGAATGTGACAATTACATATATAATTATGAAGATTTAATTTAAATAAAAAACCACATTTAATTTAGTTATTTAACCTAA
>ERZ772897.3586-NODE-3586-length-11286-cov-6.233817_pt1 | contig 11286 bp, 10 predicted proteins | sample MGYA00512125_ERZ772897 | MGnify/ENA primary metagenome ERZ772897 (study PRJEB29015, sample SAMEA2737660) | human gut metagenome | biome: human gut; feature: human-associated habitat; material: faeces | place: China | collected 2012 ... | reverse complement strand
GGGTGCCTTCTGTCGCGCCGCCAGCCGCGCGGCTTTTTTCCCGCGGCCAGCGGCCTTCTTCGCGGGAGTTTTCTTCGTCAAGGGATCACCTCATAGGAAAGATTTTCACCGGATGCCTCTGCCGGGAGCACGCGCGTCACTGCGCCAGGCGGGCGGCGCAGCGCCCGGCCTCGAAAAGGATCTTCTCCTCGTCGAGCGTCGTGAGCTGACGGTGCTCCATGAGCACCTTGCCGTCGCAGAGGACGGTATCGACGTCCGCGGCACTGCCGGAGTAGACGAGCAGCGATACCTCGTTAAAGCGCGGGCACCAGGCCGCCCCCTTCATGGAGACGAGCGTGATATCCGCCTTCGCCCCGGGCTCGAGACGGCCGACATCCTTGAGACCGACGGCGCGTGCGCCGTATTCCGTGCCCATCTTGAGCGCCTCGAACGCGGGGACGGCGAGCGGGTCGTAGCTCGTGACCTTGTGGAGCAGCGCGGCGAGCTGGATCTCCTGCAACATGTCGAGGTTGTTGTTCGACGAGGCGCCATCCGTGCCGAGGCCGACGCAGAGGCCTTCTGACAGCAGGCGCGGCACGGGTGCCGTGCCGCTCGCGAGCTTCATGTTGCTGCCCGGGTTGTGCGCGACGCGGATGTGATGCTTCTTCATGATGGCGATGTCCTCATCGTCGAGGTGCACGCAGTGCGCAGCGAGCGTGCCGCTCTCGAAGAGGCCCGTCTCCTCCACATAGGCAAACGGGCGCTTGCCGTACTGCTTCTCGATCTGCTCGATCTCCGTGCGCGTCTCACTCATGTGGATGTGCACCTCAGCACCGAGTCCCTGCGCGGCTCGTGCGACCTTCTTCAGGAAGTCCGGCGGGCACGTATAGGGCGCGTGCGGGCCAAACATGACCGTGATCCTGCCGTCCGCGGCGCCATGGTAGTCCTGGTAGAGCGCGACATTCTCCTCGATCTTCTTCTCACCGTCCGGCGCGACGCCGATGATGCCGCGTGAGAGGACGCCGCGCAGCCCCGCCTGCGCCGTGACATCCGCCACGCGCTCCATGAAGGGCCCGTACATGTCGGCGAACGTCGTTGTGCCGGACTTGATCATCTCCACGGCGGCGAGCGCCGCCCCCCAGTAGATATCGTCCGACGTCATCTTCGCCTCGACGGGCCAGATGTGCTGGTTGAGCCATTCCATGAGCTCCATGTCGTCCGCGTAGCTGCGCAGGAGCGTCATTGACGCGTGCGTGTGGGCATTGACGAAGCCCGGCACCGCCAGCATATCCTTGCCATCGATGAGCTTATCCGCGGCGAACCCTGCCGGCGCTGCACCGATGGAGGCGATGCGCGTGCCGTCGATGGCGATCGACGCCTGCTCCACCTTGCCGTCCGGACGGACCACCGATGCGTCCTTGATGAGTGTCTTCACAGTCATTTCCCCCTTGCTGCATAGGCAAGAAAATGCCGCGACGGAATCCTCCTCGCAGCATTTCCTCATATGGGACGACATGCACAGACGCCCACTTCATGGGTACCGTGCACCGCCCTTGCAATAAACCAAGACGTTATTCCAGATTCAGATAGCGACGCTGCTCCGGCGTGAGCTCGTCGATCTTGACGCCGAGCGCGGCGAGCTTGATGTTGGCGAGCTTCGTGTTGATCTCCTCCGGCATCAGGTACACCTCGTTCTTCAGCTCCGCGTGGTGCTGCAGCAGATGCAGCGCCGAGAAGAACTGCACGCCGAACGAGAGGTCCATAATCTCCGCCGGATGGCCATCGCCCGCGGCGAGGTTGACGAGGCGTCCCTCGGCGAGCAGGTAGAGCTTGCGCCCGTCCGCCTGCACGAACTCCTCGATGTTCGGCTTCACCGTGCGACGGGAGCGCGAGAGCGCCGCGAGCTCGGGGATGTTGATCTCGCAGTCGAAATGGCCGGCATTCGCCATCATCGCGCCGTCCTTCATGCTCTCGAAATGGCGCTTGCGAATGATGTCCTTATCGCCGGTGAGCGTCAGGAAGATATCGCCGATCTTCGCCGCCTCATCCATCGGCATGACGCGGAAACCGTCGAAGACCGCCTCGATGGCCTTGATGGGGTCCACCTCGGTGATGATGACGTTGGCGCCGAGGCCGCGCGCGCGCATGGCGCCGCCCTTGCCGCACCAGCCGTAGCCCGCGATGACAACGTTCTTGCCCGCGATGACGAGGTTCGTCGCGCGCATGATGCCTTCCCACGTCGACTGGCCCGTGCCGTAGCGGTTATCGAAGAGGTATTTGCAATACGCGTCGTTCGCCGCGATCATCGGGAACGCGAGCTTGCCCTCCTTCGCGAGGCCGTGCAGGCGATGCACGCCCGTCGTCGTCTCCTCCGAGCCGCCGTAGACGCCCGGCAGCAGCTCGCGGCGCGAGGTGTGCAGCGTGTGGACGAGGTCGCCGCCGTCATCGATGAGCAGCATCGGCTTCGTATCGAGCGCGCGGTTGATGAACGTGAAATACTCCTCGTCCGTGCAGCCGTGCCAAGCGAAGACCTTGATGCCGTCCTCGACGAGCGCCGCCGCCACATCATCCTGCGTCGAGAGGGGATTGCTGCCCGTGATGGCGACCTCCGCGCCCGCGTGCTGGAACACCTCTGCCATGTACGCCGTCTTCGCCTCGAGATGCAGCGTGATGACCATGCGGATGCCCGCGAACGGCTTCGTCCTGGAGAACTCCTCATCGACGGCGCGCATCACCGGCATGAAGTTCTTCACCCACGCGATTTTATCGTGCCCCGACGGAGCCAGCTTGATATCACGAATCATAGAATCCATGAACGATAACCTCCTCAAATGCAATCATGGCTCCATTTTACCATCAAGTCCCTCACTTTTTCAACCCGTCCTCGAGCGCGGCGTAATCCGTGAGATCCACATGCAGCGGCGTCACGGAGATCCCGCCCTGCGCGACCGTGTAGAGGTCCGTGTGCGGGCCGTCGTCGGAGTCCTTGATCTCACCCGCAACCGTATAGAAAATGCGCCCATCCGGGTGCACCGTCTGCTTGAACGCGTTCTCGTAGTCGCGGCGGCCGAGGCGGCTCACCTGAAACTCCGCCGCCTTGAGCTCCTGCGGGAAATTCACGTTGAGGAACACCGGCTCCCCCGCCGCCTGCTCCGCCAGCACGCCCTCGAGGAACGGCACGGCGAGCGCCGCCGCGCGCTCGTAGGAGTACGACGCCTCGATGTCTAGTGAGAGCGCCACGGCGGAAATATCGTGGAGGAATCCCTCCATCGCCGCGCCGACCGTCCCGGAATAGAGCACATCCGTCGCGAGATTCGAGCCGCGGTTGATGCCCGAGAGCACGAGGTCGATCGGGCGGTTTTCGTCCATGAGCGCCTCGAGGAACAGCTTGACGCAGTCCGTCGGCGTACCGCCGATGCGCCAGGCTGCCATCGCGCCGAGCTCGAGCGCGACACCGGGCATCTCCTCCACCTCGATGGGGCGGCGGACGCTCAGGGCATGCGCCATGCCGCTCTGCTCATACCAGGGCGCCGCGATGTAGACCTCATGGCGCTGCGCACAGGCAGCGGCGAGCGCCCGGAGGCCCTCGGATTCGATTCCGTCGTCATTTGCAATCAGGATGCGCATTCGTTTCTTTATTCTCCTTTGAGTAACGCATTGAATTTCTCAATCATCTTGACCGGCTTGTAGGACTCCTTCGCCTTGCGCAGCCCCGGCAGGCCCATATCTTCCTCGCGGTTGATGTACGTCATGTCGGACCAGGCGTGCTCGACGAATCCCTGGTTGATCGCAGGATAGGCGCCGCGCACGTTGGGGTCCGCCTTCTCGACATGGATGACTGCCGTATCGCTGTTGAGCTGCTCGCCGAACGTGAACGCGACGACGCGGCCGTCGATGCGGATGACGCCGCCCTTGAGCGCGAACGCCTCGTAATTATCGAAGATCTCATGGATGGCCGCACGCTCGTAACCGATGAAGGGGTCCTCGTCGAGCTCTGCCGCGCGCAGCTTGTACCAGCTCTCGAGCTCCTTGCGACAGGCGGGGATAAGCTCCTGCGTGATGGGGAGGTACTCCGCCTGCGGATAGAGCTTGTGGAACGCATTGAGATGGTTCTTCTTCGAGTGCAGCTTGCGCCCTGAAAGCGTGATGAGCTTCTCCGCGAGGTAGACGTAGTCTGCATTGTCCCGGTCGTCCGTCACGTCGAACGAAGCGCCCTCATACGACTCCAGAAACTGCGCGAAGTCCTTCTCAAGCCCCATGAAGGACAGCGGCTGTCCCTGCGCGCGAAAGTAGGTGAGGAACTTCTCGACACCCTCGCGCCATTTCTCCTCCGGACCGAACGGCTGCAGCGCCGAGAGCTTCCCCTCCCATTCGTTCACCATGTAGAGCACATCCCCCTCCACGGCCCAGCGGATGTGGTACGGCGTGCGCCACATGAAGAAATTCGTGAAGTTCAGATGACTGTTCTCATAATATCTGGCACGGAAAAACCGATCGAGCACCGGCTTGTCCTCTTTGCCAAGTTCTTTGAATTCTATAATAATCCGCCCCCTGCTTTCTCGTAAAGTTCCTTTTCATTATATCAAGGGCGTCAACGCACTTTCTGTAACAAGCTCACGCGGAAGGCTGCGGTTTCGTCGCCCGTTCGAGGTTCTGCAGAACCTCCGGCGTCACGTTGCCGCGCCTCGCACGACTCAGAATCTGCGCTTCATGCAGAATCTCCTCGATCCTCTCGATATACTCGCGCTCCGCCAGTTCCATCGCCTGCAACATCGGATGCTCAAAGCCGCGGGAGAAGAGCGCGTCTGACTCCTTTTTCAGCTGCCGCAACGTCTTTTTCTGTGTGAGCAGTCGACCAATCTCCTCCTGCGTGACCTGCGCGAGCGCCGCATCAATCCTATCATGCAGTGCCTGAAGGCGAAGCGTCCCCGCCTTTATCTCCTCGAGCGCCCGCTTCTGCCGCTGCAAGCGGCGCATCTCCTCCGGCGTGAGCGGCACATGCTCATGCGCATGATTGTGTCCGCAGCTGCAAAAATGCATGTGATGCGCAGCCATTGTTCCAGCTTCTCGCTGATCTTTTTTTCTTTCCATCAAATCAGGATTCCCTCCAGATGATCCATCTCGTGCTGCACAATCTGAGCCGTGAAGCCAGTAAACCGCTGCCTCTTTTCCTTGAACTTCCTATCGCGATACGCGACCTCTACCCATGCATAACGGCGGACCCTGCGCGTACCGTCAAGCGACAGGCAGCCCTCCTCCGCCTCATACGTCTCCGCTGAATGCGCCGTAAGCACGGGATTCTGCATGAGCAGGTACGACTGCCCCGCCCGCACGGCAACGATGCGCTTTCCTACGCCGATCATATTCGCCGCCATGCCGACGCAATCCGCCGCATGCGCCCGAAGTGTATCGAGCAGGTCCTCCGCTGCCGCGCGGTCCTTCCGCGTCACAGGCTGCGACGGCTGCTGCAAAAAGAGCGGTTCCTTCATGATATCTCGAACCATATTGACCTCCTGTTTTCTTTCCTATTTTACACGGTCCCCCTCAAACATACAATCACAGCGTAAAGAAAATTCGCGCAAGCCAAAGATATACCGCCTAAACAATCTCCTCCCCCTTTCATGGCTCCTTCATATTCTTTTCAAAATTATAGACAGCAGTAGTATGACATGTTATAATTAGCTTAAATTTTTTAATATTCATTTTCATGGATGAATCTTTTTGCCCACAGGAGGACAATCGTATGAAGTTGATGAAACGTATCATGAAAGCAAAGAAAAGCCGCAATCTCCTGGCTGCGGCCACCGCCACGGGACTTTTGTGGGGACTGCCCGCTCCTTTGGATGTATCGCCCGTCGCAGAGGCTGGCATGTTCGATGCATGGAATGTCATCGGCAATGTCCTCGGTACGGTCGCCACGGCAGCCTCCTATCGTTCCGCCCTGCTCGACGCAGGAAACAATCCGGTCGTGCAGCAAGCTTCGTTTCAGAAAAACGGCAACGCTCAGGGCATCACCCGCGAAGTTGACGCGCGCGCTGTCTCCGTCACGGACGATGTCATGCAGCGCATGGTCAACAATGGCGACTACGTCCTCCACAACAACTCCCTGCCCTTCCGCTGGAAAGTCGTGGCAAATGACGAATTCAACGCGTTCTGCGACTATACCGACTTCGTCTGCGTCTATGACGGCATCGTGAAAGCGATGGACTACGATAAGGATGAGCTTGCCGCCGTTCTCGGCCACGAGATGTCGCACGGCTACAACCAGCAGATCGCACGCTCTATCTCGAAGAAAATCCTGACGAGCGGCCTTTCCGGCGTCGCGCTTGACGCCGTCTCTACGACGCGCTACGGCGTGGGCACACAACTGCCTGAGAGCCTCATCAACTTTCTCAGCGTCAAGAACATCAATGTTGCCGATGAGAAACGCGCCGACGAGAGCGGCTTCTACACCATGGCGAGTGCAGGCTTCAATCCTGGCGGTCCTGCGGCGATGATGGCGAAAATGACCTATTTCACCGAGCACCAGAGCCAATTCGTCGACTTCTTCATGCCGAGCGACCATCCGGACACGCGCGTGCGCCTTGGACGCATGGGCAAGCTCATGACGACGTACGGCATCAACCACCCGTCCGTCAAAAACGCGAACGACGTCTATTTTGACAAGGAGCTGCTGCTCATCGCCGAGCCAAGCGGCAAACATGACGCCGAGGAAATGGCCTACCTCATCGCGGGCGGCATCGCGAAAGGCTTCCATGACAACAAGACAGTTGCCGGCTGGAACTTCCACAAGGCAGCCGACGGCTCGCTCGACTTCCTCACCGATGACAACGCCTACCAGCCGCTTAAAAATGCCCTGCGCCTCGAGAAGGGACTGCCCGAGCACTTCCAATCACTCGTCGAGGCTGCCTACGCTGCTGACCTCAAGAGCAATGCACGCACGGAATGCCTGCAGGAAGAGAACGAGCGCATCGAGCGCAACAAGAAGCTGCGCGAGGAGATGAACGCGCGCTCGGAAGAATCGGATCGGAAGGCAACGAACGGCCAGATGTACATGGAACTCGGACTGGATCAGCTCGCCGAGAAGGAGTTCACCCGCGCAATGACGCTCAATGACAAAAACCCGCTCGGCAAAAGCGGTATGGCAACCGTCCTCGCCCATCGCGGCGATTTTTCCGGTGCCATGAAACTCGCGAATGAAGCCATCGCCATGAATCCGGAGCTTGGTCGCAGCTACGCCGACCGCGCCGCTGTCTATATTGCCATGGGGCAGGCGGAAAACGCGCTCGCAGACTGCAATCAAGCGCTCTCCGTCAAGCAGCCAGCCTCCGTCGCCTATAAGATTGCCGGCGACGTTTTCCATGCGCAGGGCGCTACGGAGAACGCGCTCATGGAATACCAGCAGTATATCGCCAGCAATCCCTACGCGCGCGACATTCCCCAGCAGTATCTCTCCCAGCTCGTGAAGGGAGATAACAGCAACGGAGAGCAGGCAGAATGATGCGGCATATCTCGAAATGGCCTGCCCTCCTCCTCGCGGGCACACTCACCTTCTCGCCCGTGTTTTTCGGAAACGCACCTGCTGCACAGGCGAACCAGAAAGTCTTCCGCAAGGTCACGGCTGATGACATTGCCCTTGCAAAGCGCTGCCTCGCCAGGGCTGATGAAGCCCGCGCCGCCGGTCAATACGAAGACGCCGTTTCCCTCTACACGAAGGGCATCCACCTCGACGAGCGACTCGGCGGCTACGCAGGGCGCGGCTACTGTTTCCTGAAGCTCGGGAACTACGCTCAGGCGAAACGTGACGCCGAAACCGCCATTGCCAATCGCACCGCCAAAGACCTCATGAAGCCCGGCGTGAACGGTCTCGCCGAATACGTCCGCGCCGTGAGCGCCTACCATCTCGGTGATTTCCAGGCGGCAATCAAGGGAATCAACACAGTCATGGCCTCCCCCTATGCCAAGGAAGCAGACTTCCAGGCCATCCTGGGCGATGTAGCCATCAAGGCACAGCTCGCGAAGCGCGAAGCACTCCGCAAATCTGTTGAAAAAGAGCGTACCGCCGCTGAGGACGCCTATCGGGCTGCCCTTCGCGACAAGACCGTCCCACCCGTTTATGATATATCGAGCGGCTTTTCCTGGGATATGACAGCCGTCACGCAGGAATACCTGAACGGCTATGAAAAGCTCTTTGCCAGTCGTCCGGCAAACGAGCTGAATCGCTACGTCTACGCGATGATTCCCGAGGGCGGCGAAAAGAGCATCGATTTCACTCTTTTCGTCCCGCGTCATATTCATATGACGGGACTTGACGGCAGAGAGTGGAACGAGGACAATATCGTCATGCTGCGCGTGGCACGAGCGACCTTCACGATGGATGCGTCAGGCCGCTATATCCTGCACATGCTGCCGGAAACGCCGATCGTAACACGTTCTTACATAGATAAGAGCGGCATGCCCGATGACGAGATAGACGATTACGTCGATTTTAAAACAAATCCTGCCGAATGGAAATGGAAAGAAGAAAACGACAGGGAGCAGCGACGGATTCCCCATCACAAAGTGCATGCCATCTCCAACAGTTATCACTTGAAGCGTATAGCCGACGATGCCTCCTATTTCCATCTCGAATGCTTCGACGGCTATGAAGAGGACATTGGCAAAGCCTACAAGCTCATCCAGCTCGACAACATCCCGGTTCCAGACTATCCTGACGAATGACGGAAACCGGGCTTGTTGCACTCCATAAGGAAAGGGGCTGCCACATCAGGCAGTCCCTTTTGCTATGTTTTTCAGCCTTTTCATTTGATCTTATTCAACCGCTCCGCGAGCACCTCCGGCGTCTCATCGCCGTCGACACAGGTCATGATGGGCTGCGCGCCAAGCTTGACCGTCTGGCCGTCTACGGTTGCTGCCGACTTGTCGTGCCCGTTATGATAGGCCGCCGCGAGGTTGCCCATGACGAAATATGCGCGCTCCTTGGCTGACATGTCGCCTGCAGGCGCCGGCGTCACGAACGCCTGCTGATTGACCTTCACGATGCCCTCGTCCTTGTCGATGGAGACATGCTTCCCGCTGTACTCCTCGAGTTTCTTTTCCGCTGTGTCGCGTCGCGACGTATCGGAGGGATGGTCGCTACCGCCATACGCCCAATAGAAGATTTCCGGCGTCTTCGATCCCTTGCTCTTGTCGATGACGCGCTGCCAGATGGCTGCCGTCGCGCCAGGATTATAATTGGAATGCGTGATGTACTCGAAAGCGAGCGCATCCGCCTCCTTTTCCTGCGGCTTCGTGATGCCCTGGTTATTCCAGGCATTCGCCGCGAGATTGCCGAGAATCGAGCCGCCCGCTGCCGCTGCGAGCACCGCGGGACCGATGGATTTCTTCGCGCCGATGGCCGGATGATCCTTCTGCCCGTGCCCCATCTCGTGGCCAAGAACGACGGCGATCTCATCATCATTCGTGAGCACATCGAAGAGCCCCGTATTCACGCTCATATCATGCCCGAGCGTGCAGAACGCATTGAAGGACTTCTCGTTGTTGATGAAATAAAGATACGGCTTGTCATAAATCGTAGGATCTATAGACCCAATCGCACTCGTGAGGTTCGACATGATGTCATCAAGGCGCGCATTGAGCGCGTAGTCCTCATTGACGCCGTACTGATCCTTGATCTGCTGGAGAAGCGCCTGCCGACCTTCCTCCGTATTATTGTAATACTTGATCTGCTTATTGAGCTGCGCTGAATAGGCTGCACCACCGATCACAGCACCGATCACATCTCCCGCGCTGAACAGGCTTGCGTTCGCCACAGGCATAGGCGCATACGCAAATGAACCAGAAAGCAGGACGGCGCAGGTGGACAGAGCCATCGCGATCTGTTTTCCCTTTCTCTTCTCGATCATACCGGATCCCTCCTAGATCCTCATTCCATTCTTTTCTTCTATTCTAAAACATTTTCCTTGATTTACAAGGTCTTCGCTGCGATTTTCTGGATCCTTCACGCGAAACTCCTTTCGTTGTCCAGCGCTCTTTACCCCCAGTGCTTGCATTGTCGGACAACAATTTTCGCGGTATAATAGAGAAAGAAAAAACGTGGAGGTGTTTACCATGCAGGTTCAGGAAATCATGACCAAAGACGTGTTGACGGTGCGCCCGGAGACGACAGTGCGCGAGGTGGCGGAGTTGCTCGTGAGCCACAAGATTTCCGGACTCCCCGTCGTGGATGCATCGGGGAAGCTCGTCGGCATCATCAGCGAGGGCGACCTCATGAGCAAGGAGATCCTGCCGGAGCCGCCCGCGGAGTTCTGCATCCTCGGCGCCATCATCTATTACGGCGACCTCAAGGAGTACAAGAAGACCTTCGAGCGCATGGCCGCCAATACGGCGGAGCAGCTCATGACGAAAAAGGTCGTGACCGTCAAGGCGTACGATGATGTGAGCGACGTGGCGCGGCTCATGCGCGACCGCCACATCAAGCGCGTGCCCGTGCTCGACGATGAGGGACATCTCATCGGCATCGTGAGCCGCCAAGACATCGTCAAGATGCTGCTCTGAGCCGCATCGCCGAAGAACGATCCCGAAACGAGGTTTTCCTTTGCACAACTTGCCATCCATTTCCCATGTACTGAAGATCTTCCTTTTCAGCCTGCTCATCTTGTGGCAGGCTTTTCCATGCCCGCGCGCCGCCGCGGCGGAGGCGGACGACTTGCCGTCGATCACGGCGTCCTCCGCTATCCTCATCGAGGCGTCGACGGGCCGCGTCATCTACGAGAAGGACGCAGACGCGCGCCGCTATCCCGCGAGCATGACGAAGATGATGACCTGCCTGCTCGCTCTCGATACGCTCGGCCGCCATCAGGACATCCTCATCTCCCCGCGCGCCGCGCAGACGGAAGACGCGACGCTCGAGGAGTCCGCGGGCGATGTCTTCCCCGCGGATGAGCTCATCCGCGGCATGATGCTCGTCTCCGACAACGGCGCCGCCGTCGCGCTTGCCGAGGCCTCCGCCGGTTCCGTCGCCGCCTTCGTCGCGCAGATGAACGAAGAGGCGCAGGCGCTCGGCATGCACGATACGCATTTCGCCAATCCGAATGGCCTCACGGACCCCCAGCACTACTCGACGGCGCGCGACATGGCCGTGCTCGCGCGCTTTGCCATGCAGCAGGAGGCATTCCGCGAGATCGTGGCGACGGCGCAGGCCCCCGTGCACTGGGCACTGCCCCGCGGCAAGGTCCGCGTCGAAAAGAACACGAACGAGCTGCTCGGCCACTATGCGGGCATGACGGGCATCAAGACGGGCTGGAC
>ERZ772897.3582-NODE-3582-length-11313-cov-2.773672_pt1 | contig 11313 bp, 14 predicted proteins | sample MGYA00512125_ERZ772897 | MGnify/ENA primary metagenome ERZ772897 (study PRJEB29015, sample SAMEA2737660) | human gut metagenome | biome: human gut; feature: human-associated habitat; material: faeces | place: China | collected 2012 ... | reverse complement strand
ATTAGATAAATATCCAGTATTATCAAATAGAAAACTAGATGACCAAATAGCCGGAGCAAGAGTTGACGTTGACCCAGAAAAAAAGAATCCATATGATTTTGCATTGTGGATTAAAGCACCAGAAAACCATATAATGAAATGGGAAAGTCCATGGGGATTATCATACCCAGGTTGGCATTTAGAGTGCTCTACTATGGGAAGAAGATTCTTAGGAGAAGAATTTGACATTCATACCGGTGGAGTTGATCATATTCCAACACATCATGAGAATGAAATTGCACAATCTAAAGGTGCAACAGGAAAAATACCGGCACATGTATGGATGCATTGCGAGTATTTGCAGGTAGATGGTGGAAAAATGTCAAAGAGCTTAGGAAATACTTATACAATTTCCCAGTTAGAAGAAAAAGGCATTTCACCACTTGCTTTCAAATTATTCTGCTTTACGGCTCATTATAGAAATAAATTAAATTTTACATTCGAAGGTGCATATGGAGCCCAAAAGGCCCTTGAAAGACTATATGATAGTTATAAAAAAAATGTAAATGGTGTTGATGATGTTGATGAAGATATTATAAAAGAATATGAAGAAAGATTTTTAGCATATATTAATGATGACATGAATATGCCAGGCGCAATGAGTGTTGTATGGGAAATTGCTAGAAATGCAAAAAAATCAATAAAATTTGCAGATTTGCTATTAAAATTTGATAAGGTTCTTGGACTGGACATGAAAAATGCTGAAAATTATTTATTAGAATTCAAACATGAAGAGAGCGAAGAATTACCAGAAGAAATAAAAGCATTAGTTGAAGAAAGAAAACAAGCAAGAGCAGAAAAAAACTGGGCAAAATCTGATGAAATAAGAGATAGGATAATTAGTCTAGGGTACGGCATAAAAGATACTAAAGATGGAATAATAGTAAAAAAGGAAAATTAAGGATAAATTGCAAAGGAGAATTTAGAAATGTCAAACATAGAAAAAAATGAAAACAAGAAAGTAAAAGGGAATGGATTTTTTAAAGATGTACTGAAAAGTATTAAAGACTTCGATAAATATGAAGACTTTGGACTCGAAGGAGTAGGAAAAACATCTGGATATTTAATAAAATTGGTTGCAATTTTTACTATAATAATAACATGTATGACAGTATATAAATTCTCCAATTCTGTTAAAGAAGCTATAAATTATTTTGATGCAAAAGTCACAGATTTATCATATGCAGATGGCATTTTAACAGTAAATAATAATGAAAAATTTGAGGTTGCTAGTGATAAATACATAACTGGAAAAATAATTGTAGATACAGAAAATTTATCAGATGAAAAAATTGAAGAGTATAAAAACCAAATAAAAAATCAAAATAATGGTTTAGTTTTATTAAAAGATAAAATGCTATTAAAAAATGAAATGCTTTCAGCTATCTCTGAAACATCATACACTGATTTCTTTAATAAATATAATATAACATCATTAGACAAGCAGAAAATAATTGACTATGTAAATAATAATTCATTACAAATATATACATCTGTATTTGTAACAATGTTTATATATATGTTTGTTGTATATCTTGCAAGCATATTGGTAGATGCATTAGTTTTAGGTTTCTTAGCTTACTTAATAGCAAGAATATTCAGAATGAAAATTAAATACAGTGCTTCATTTAGCATGAGTGTACATGCACTTACTTTATCAATAATATTAAATATGGTTTACATTATAATAAATGGATTTACTGGTTGGACGGTAAAATACTTCCAATTTATGTATACTGCAATTTCATATATTTATATAGTGACAGCAATTTTAATGATTAAAACTGATTATATGAAAAGACAAGCAGAAGTTGAAAAAATAAAAAGTGTTCAGGAACAAGTAAAAGAAAAAATAAAACAAAAAGAGCAGGAAAAGGAAGACGAAAAAGCTGAGGCTAAAAACAAACGTGAAAGAGAAAGACAAAAAGAAAAAGAGAAAAAGCAAGAAGAACAAGAAAATCCAGAAATTGGAGATAAACCAGAAGGAAGCAATGTATAAGAATTGGTTTGGAGGTTATAAAATTGAAAGACAATAAAAACAAAGAAAACACAAAAAACAGAAATAATAAAAAAGATAAAGATAGAAATAAGAAAGTATTGCTATGGATAATAATAATAGCGTTGTCATTGGTTATATTTGGAACTGTTGTATACACAGTGATAAAAGAGAGAAAAGATGAGGACGTTATTCCAGAAGACCAAATTTCATACACAGATTTAATAAAGCAAATAAATGATGGCAACGTTGAAAAAATAAAAATGACTGTTGGGAGCACTACAATAAAAGTAAACTTAAAAGAACAAGAAGAGCCTAAAACAGCTATAGTTCCAAGCACACAAGCTTTTATTGAATTAGTTCAAGAAAAGGTACAAGATGGAAATGAAATAACATTAATACAAGAAAAGCCAAGTGTATTTTTATCTATTGCAGATAAGGCATTTTCAATATTGCCAACAATTTTAATGCTAGTATTATTTGTATTATTAATACAAATGCAAGGTCTTGGAGATAAAGGAAAAGTATATGAAGCAGATGAAGATAATGTAAAAACGACATTTGATGATGTTGCGGGCCTTGATGAAGAAAAGCAAGAAATGATAGAAATTGTAAATTTCTTAAAAAATCCAGACGAATTCTATAAAATGGGAGCAAAAATTCCAAAGGGAGTCCTACTGTGTGGACAACCAGGAACGGGTAAAACTCTTATAGCAAAAGCAATAGCTGGAGAGGCAGATGTTCCATTTATTTCTATGAGTGGTTCTGAATTCACAGAAATGTTTGCAGGTCTTGGAGCGTCAAGGGTTAGAAAACTATTTGATAAAGCTAAGAAAATGGCTCCAGCAATAATATTTATAGATGAGATTGATGCTATAGGTTCAAAGAGGTCTGATGGAAGCACAGCAGCTGATAATGATAATAATCAAACACTAAATCAATTATTGGTTGAAATGGACGGATTCGATTCTGAACATACTGTAATATTATTAGCAGCAACAAATAGACCTGATATGCTAGATCAAGCATTGCTAAGACCAGGAAGATTTGACAGACAAATAACTATAGGTCTCCCAGATATGAAAGGAAGAGAAGCAATATTAAAAATTCATGCTAAAGATAAAAAATTAGCAGATGATGTTAATTTAAAGACAATAGCAGGAGATACGGCTGGATTTACTGGTGCTGAGCTAGAAAATATATTAAATGAAGCAGCAATAATTGCAACAATAAATAAAGAAAAGGCAATAACAAATAAAGATATAGATGATGCTTTAAAGAAGGTTACTGTTGGTGTAGAAAAACATAGTAGAATAATGTCTGACAAAGATAAAAGGCTAACTGCATACCACGAAGCAGGACATGCAATAGTAAGTAGGTTCTTAGAGACTCAAAAGGATATAAAAGAAGTATCAATAATTCCTAGGGGAGTTGCTGGAGGATATACAATGTACAAAACAAATGAAGACAAGTATTATGTATCTAAAACAGAGATGCTAGAAAAACTAATAGCACTTCTTGGAGGAAGAGCATCTGAAAAACTAATACTAAATGATGTCTCGACAGGTGCAAGTAATGACTTTGAAGTTGCAACAGATATTGCAAAGAAAATGGTAACAATATATGGAATGAGTGATAAAATAGGACCACTTAGCATTAACTTAGAAAAGGATCCATACCAAATGCAAATATTTGGGGAATCAATAGAAAATGAAATAGGAAAAGAAGTAAAACGCCTAATAGATGAAGCATATGCAAAGGCTCAAGCAATACTAATAGAACATATAGATAAACTACATGAACTAGCAGCAGTGTTAATAGAAAAAGAAGTAATATCAGAAGAAGAGTTTGAAGAAATATTTAAAGAATGCTAAAAAACAAAGAAAAAACAAAGAAAAAAGCTTGATTTTAACTATTAATCATGGTAAAATATGATATGGTGTTAAAAACACAGCTTTTTAATTTTTATGCAAATTAAAAAGACCTTACTTACATATAAGATGTAGGTTATATTATCCGAAAGGTAGGTGAAAATAATGAATAAATACGAGAGCGTAATCATTATTAATCCATCTGTAGACGAAGAGCAAGTAAAGGCTTTAACAACAAAATTTACAGATATGATTAATAAAGACGGAAATGTTGAAAAAGCTGATAATCTTGGTAAAAAGAAATTAGCTTACCCTGTAAAGAAAAATGCAGAAGGATATTATGTAGTATTATACTTTACAGCAAACCCAAGCATAATAGCAGAGTTAGAAAGAAATTACAGAATTACTGATGATGTTATTAAATTCATGACAATCAACGTAAACGAATAATTAGAAAAAATGGAGGTCATTTATGAACAAAGTTATTTTAATGGGAAGACTAACAAGAGATCCAGAAGTTAGATATACCCAAACAAGCAACACTTTGGTAGCCTCATTCTCACTTGCAGTAAATAGAAGATTTGTTAGACAAGGTGAAGAAAGACAAGCAGATTTTATAAATTGTGTTGCATGGAATAAAACTGGAGAATTCGTAAGTAAGTATTTTAAAAAAGGTCAACAAGTTGGAGTAATTGGAAGATTACAAACAAGAACTTGGGATGATGACAAAGGACAGAAACATTGAGGAAACATACTTCGCAGATAGCAGAAGAGATGGAGCTGCTGCAGACATGGACTCAAGCTTTGGAGCAGATGCATCAATTCCAGCTGGTAATGGTTCAGAATTTGAAGTTTCATCTGGTGATGACCTACCATTTTAAGTAGAATAAAAAAATAGGGAGGGATATAATAATGGCAGATAGAAGACAAAATAGAAGAAATAATAGCAATAAAGACGAAGATTATAATCCAAAATTCAGAAAAATGAGAAAGAAAGTTTGCCCATTATGCGCAAATAAAGAATTAGTTTTAGATTATAAAAACGCTGATCAATTAAAGAAATTTATAAATGATAAAGGCAAAATCTTACCAAGAAGAGCTACTGGAGCTTGTGCAAAACATCAAAGAGATATAACAATAGCTGTAAAAAGAGCAAGACAAATTGCTATATTACCATATACACAAGAATAGTTTTGTAATAATAATGTAATAAAAAAGTAACATAAAAATTATTGACTACATAAAAAAAGAATAGTAAAATTAAAAATGTAGATAATAATATTAAGATAATGAAAAGGAGAAATAATTGATGAAAAATTCTAAAGTAATTATGGAAATTGTTATAATAATCTCATTATTATTTGCTTTATCAACAGTTGTTTTGGCTGACAACACACAAATTATAATTGGTGGAGGATCAACTAATACACAAAATGATACAGCTACAAACGTTCCAAATGTTGTTATGAATACTACAACAAACAAAAATGTTAATACAAACACTAATACATCTTATAGAACAAACACAAATACAGAAACATTACCAAAAACAGGTGTAACAGATGGTTATGTTGTTGCTATACTTGTAACAGTATGTGCTATATCAGCTATATATGCTTATAAGAAAATAAGAGATTACAACATGTAATAAAATAAAAACTGAAAGAACATATGTCAAAAATGATGTATGTTCTTTTTCGATATAGTCATTCTATATTTTCTGCCTGCAAAATTATCCTAGTCTGTTTTATACTATTACATGTCATTAGTGTAACAATTTTCTTGCCATCGGTTTCTTGTGATGTACAAGATAAATCTGTACTTTCAACTTCTTTTTTATCAAAAATTTTATAATCTAAAGCTTTTCCATCTAGTCCATATACTGCAAATTCGTCACCAATTTTTAGACTACTAATTCTTGCAAAAAATGTATTATCTAAATAATTATGCCCAGCAATGCAAAGGTTTCCAACACTATTTGGTAACGGGCCAGCAAATCTGCAAGGTGCTATTTTTAATAAATCTTCAGAAACCTCAGAAAGTATAGGATAATCTAGCTTAATTTTATCTATTTTTAATATTCCGATTACAAAATTTTTCTTTTCTTCAGAAAAATCATTAGAATTTTGTAAAATAGCTGTGTAAGAAGGATCTTCAGAATACAGATAAGAGACAGAAAAAGATGATGCCAAATTTTCAGAGGTTTTATTTTTTTGTGTAATATCATAAATATATAATACAAATAATAATGAAAATATTATTAATCCGATTATTGAAATAAACAAGATAATTTTAAGAATTGCTAATTTTTTCATTATTAAGTATGGTTCCTTTCCATGAATGTGGGTTGAAAAATAATTGCAATTTTGATTTGCATCGAATTTCATTCACAACGTGGTTACATACACAAAGTATGTGCTATTGCCTTGTAAATTCAGTTTCTTTGCTAAAATTTTAATTTTTTTCAACATTATTTTACATAATTATTATTATTTTAAACAAAAAAGTAAAAAAAATTAAAAAATTTGAAAAAAAGATACAATTTATGGACAATATATGATAGAATAGGGGACGATAAATTTAAGTGAAGGAGAATTGATATGTCCGAAGCAAAATATAAAAGAATTTTGTTAAAATTAAGTGGTGAAGCACTTGCTGGAGACAGCAAAAAAGGAATTGATCCTAATGTAATAGGAGAAATTTGTGATGAAATAAAAAAAGTTAAACAATTAGGCGTTGAAATTGCCATAGTAGTTGGTGGAGGAAATTTCTGGAGAGGCAGAAATGGAAAAGAAATGGAAAGAACTACATCTGACTACATGGGAATGCTTGCAACTGTTATGAATGGTTTGGCATTACAAGATGCTTTAGAGGCAAGAGGAATGTACACAAGAGTTCAAACTGCAATTGAAATGAGACAAATTGCAGAGCCATATATAAAAAGAAAGGCTCTTAAACATTTGGAAAGAGGCAGAATTGTAATATTTTCATGTGGAACTGGTAACCCATATTTTACAACCGATACAACAGCAGCTTTAAGAGCAGCCGAGATTGAGGCAGATGTAATACTTGTTGCAAAGACAATAGATGGCGTATATTCAGCAGATCCAAAGGTTGACCCAAATGCTATTAAATATGATAAGATAACATATTTAGACATTTTAAATAAAGATTTAAAAGTAATGGATTCTACTGCTACATCTTTATGCAGAGATAACAACATTCCGTTATTAGTATTTGGTATAAATGAACCAGAAAACATATTAAAGGCCGTTATGGGCGAGAAAATAGGAACTTTAGTTGAAGGAGAATAAAGATTATGGATTTTAATATTATTGAAGAAAAAATGAAGAAAACAATTAGCGTATTCGAAGAAAATTTAGCTGAGGTTAGAGCTGGACGTGCTAACCCAAACATTTTAAATAAAGTAACAGTTGATTATTATGGAGTTCCAACTCCAATCAATCAAATGGCTGGAGTATCTGTACCAGAACCAAGAATGATAGTTATTCAACCATGGGATATGAGCATGCTTAAGGAAATTGAAAAAGCTATAAATTTAGCAGAATTAGGAATCAATCCAATGAATGATGGAAAGGTAATTAGACTTACATTCCCAGAGCTTACGGAGGAAAGAAGAAAGAGCTTGGTAAAAGATATAAGAAAAACAGCAGAAGAAGCAAAAGTTGCTGTTAGATCAATTAGAAGGGATGGAATAGATACAGCAAAAACTGCACAAAAAAATGGTGAAATGACAGAAGATGAATTATCAGTTGCAGAAGCTAAAATTCAAAAAATGACTGATACAAACATTGCTGAAATAGACCAAATATTAGAGAAAAAAGAAAAAGAAATAATGACTGTATAAAACAATAAGGCCATTGGGGCGAAAATCTCAATGGCTTATTACGGCTGAAAGGAAATATTTATGGAACAAAATATAGAAGATATAATTAATATGCAAGCTTTGCCAGAGCATGTTGCCATAATCATGGATGGAAACAGAAGATGGGCAAAGAAAAATAATTTAAGCACTCCACAAGGTCACAAAGAAGGAGCAGAAAATTTAAAAAGAATTGCAAAATTTGCAAATAAAATAGGAATAAAACATTTAACTGTTTATGCGTTTTCAACAGAAAATTGGAAGAGATCACAAGAAGAGGTTGGAGCTATAATGAAACTTTTAAAATTCTATTTGTTAGATTTCTTCAATTGGAGTGATGAAAACATTAAAATAAATGTACTTGGCAGGATTGCAGAATTACCAAAGGATTTGAAAGACCAAATACATAAAATAGAAGAAAAAACTAAGAACAATACAGGTTTAGTATTAAATATATGTTTTAATTATGGTGGTAGAGACGAAATAGTAACTGCTACTAAGAATATTGCTCAAAAAGTATTAGACGGAGAATTAAAAATAGAAGATATAAACGAAAAATTATTCTCAAATTATTTATATACGGCTAATCAACCAGACCCTGATTTGTTAATTAGAACTAGTGGAGAAGAAAGAATAAGCAATTTCTTGCCATGGCAGATTTCATATTCAGAGTTTGTGTTTACAGATAAATTCTGGCCAGAATATAATGAACAAGAATTTTTAAATTCTATACAAATCTATCAAAAAAGAACAAGAAGATTTGGGGGAAACAAATAAATTTATAAACGAGAGGTCAAAATTATGAAAAGAGTTTTATCAGCAGCAGTATTATTACCATTGGTACTTATAGTGTTTATTTTAGGAAATACATATGTGGTAGACGTGTTTATGGGAATAGTAGCTTTAAGATGTATATACGAACTATTCCATGCGTTTGAACAAAAAGGACATCATCCAGTAAGATGGGTTGGATATTTAGCAGCAATCGCAATAATGTTTATACATGTTATACCAGAACATTATGCAAAATATGCTGTAATATCAATTATTCCAATATCTGTTTTAATCTTGTTCATATTAGTTCTTACGAAAAAGACGAAAACAGATGTAATAGATATAGCAATTACTTTCTTTGGGGTATGCTACATTGTATTATTTTTAATGTTTATGTCTATAATTAGAAACATGGAGAATGGAAAATTTTTAATTTGGTATGTGTTTATAGCATCATGGCTTACAGACGTGTTTGCATATTTAACAGGAAAAGCAATCGGAAAACATCATTTTACAGATATAAGTCCAAACAAGACAATAGAGGGCTGTATAGGTGGCACATTGGGTGCAACTCTATGTATCATTTTATATACAGTATTAATAAACAAATTTGCTGGATTTAATATAAATGTTGCAGTAATTTCATTAATAGGAATTATACTTAGCATAGTTGGTCAAATAGGAGATTTATCTGCATCAGCTATTAAAAGATATGCTGGAATTAAGGATTATTCAGATTTAATTCCCGGCCATGGTGGAATGGTTGATAGAGTTGATAGTGTAATATTTATTGCTCCATTTACATATTTATTATTTATATTGATGTTTTAGTTGGTTTATGGGTACAACCCTGTAAAAACCCAAATATATTTTCAAGGATAAAAAATTTGATAAGTTTTTTAATTAGTGCAATTAAGATAATATTTTTATTAGGCTTTCTAATTGGAATTCATGAAACAGGCCATTTTCTTATTGCAAAGCTCTGCAAAGTTAGGGTAAACGAGTTTGCAATAGGTTTTGGACCTGTTATATGGAAAAAACAAGGAAAAGAAACAAAATATGAACTTAGATTGATTCCGCTAGGTGGATTCGTGAACATGGAAGGCGAAGCTGAACAATCTGAAAAAGAAGGCTCATTTACAAAGGCAAGCATTCCAAGGAGGATTGCTATTGTAGCAGCAGGTGCGTTGGTAAATATTATTTTTGCAATTATGGTATATTTTATACTAGCTATGACTATTAGAGGAAACCTTACAAATGTGGTTGTAGGAAATAGAGTTTTAGATGCAGATAATTTTGGTAATAGGGTGTATTTTGCATCATATAATACAAAAGAATTTATGCTTTCGATTGCAGAAAGTGTAAAGCAACTGTTCACTGGAAAAGTATCGTCGGCAGAACTAGTTGGTCCTGTTGGAATATCTGAGGTAGTCGCGAAAACAAATGGATTTAGAGAGTTCATTTATATACTGGCAGCTATATCAATATCGCTTGGCGTAACAAACTTATTACCATTTCCACCACTCGATGGAGGCAAAATTGTACTAATATTACTGGAGGCAATTCGTAGAAAACCACTAAAACAAGAAACAGAAATAAAAATACAGTTGGCTGGTTTTGCGGTACTTATGGCGGTGTCGATTGTGGTGACGTATCATGATATAATACGAATATTTTAGTGACTGAAAAATAATTACAATTTTGACTACGTCAAATTTCATTTACAACGCGGTTACATACACAAAGTATGCGCCCTTGCCTTGTAAAATTTATTTTCCTTGTCAAAATTTAATTCTTTTCCAATCAATGATGTGCAATTTAATATAGAAAAATTATAGTTGTTTTCAACAAAAATTAATAAATTGGGGGATTTATTAAAAAATGGATGAAGTTAAAACTTCAAAGACTGTTAAAGAGGTTTTTAAAGACTATAACTCTAACAGTTTTGTTCTTAATGCGGCAAGAGTTATAGGAATTGATTTATATAAAAAGAAAAATTTATTAGAAGTATTTATTGCTTCTAATAAATTAATTGATATTAACGATGTTTTAGAACTAGAAAAATATATGGAGAGACGTTTTCAGATTCAAACTGCTAAGCTTACAATAAAATATGAGCTTGAGGAAGAAGTCGATGTGTCTGAAAAAATAGCAAAAGAATGGCAAAGTATTGTTAAATATATTTCGTACAAGCATCCTATTGCGAGAGCCTTTTTAAATAATAGTGAGATTCAAATTGTTAATAACAATATAAAGGTTACTCTTTTTCTAAATGGAAAAGAGTTTTTAGAGAGCAATAAATTTAATGAGGTTTTTGCTGGGCTAATTTATAATATATACGGCAAAAAATATACGATGACATATGAAGAAAAGGTTTCTTTTGAGACTTTTCTTGTAAAAATGATAGATTTGATCTCCTAAATCTCAACTTCTTCTAAACCGTGTGCGTCCAGGCGATATATTTTTTGACAAACTTGTCTGAGGTAGTTGACATCATGTGAGACTGTAAGAATTGCACCTGGATAGTTCTCGAAGAGCTGTCGGACTTGGGGTTGTGAGGTGGGTGAAAAATTTCTGGTTGGTTCATCTAAGATCAAGAGTTGAGGGCTTTCTATGACGATGTGCAGTAGGAGTAGTTTTCCTTTTTGGCCACCAGATAGGCCAGCGATTGAAGGCACTGCACCTATAAAATGAGACACAAGAAAACACTCTTGTTGAATTCTGGTAAACTAGAAACAGGAGTGTTTTGT
>ERZ772897.3580-NODE-3580-length-11316-cov-8.725069_pt1 | contig 11316 bp, 6 predicted proteins | sample MGYA00512125_ERZ772897 | MGnify/ENA primary metagenome ERZ772897 (study PRJEB29015, sample SAMEA2737660) | human gut metagenome | biome: human gut; feature: human-associated habitat; material: faeces | place: China | collected 2012 ... | reverse complement strand
GAAACGACAGTTCCCCGCCTGGAAACGGGAAGTTAATGTATACAATAAACTTTTGTACCCATAGAGAATTAGCTTATGTAAGGCTTATACTGTGTGGCAGATACTTTGATCTGCAACCTATCTGCAACAGTATCTGCAACAGTATCTGCAACGTTACAACTATCTATTAACTAGTGCATTACACGCGTTTGGTTGCAGGTGGCAGATGTTTTTATGTTTTTCAACTTTATAGTAGACAAAAAACTTTCATTCATTTCTGCACCTGCATGAACAAGCAACAACTACTTAGTATGCTGCTTCACATACTCCGATGGCAGACAACCGACATACTTCTTGAAACTGGTAGAGAAGTAAGAAGAAGATCCGAAGCCTACCATTCCGCTAATCTCCGAAATGGAGTAGCGCCCTTCAAGCAACAATTTACACGCCTTATTAAAACGGATACGCCGGATAAAGTTGGCAGGCGGTTCACCGGATATGGAATTCATCTTGAGATACAGTGACGAACGGCTCATACAAAGCTGACTTGCCAACTCATCAGAGGTGAAGTCTTCATTACTGATATTTTCTTCTACTACCTGAATAGCTTTGCTCATGAATTCCTCATCCAGATTATTCGAAGTCATTTTAGCAGTATCTATATCAATCGTATTCGAATAATAGTGTTTCAACCGCTGGCGTGCTTTCAGTTGATTAGCAATTTTTCCTTTCAATAAGTGAATAGAGAACGGTTTGGCAATGTAATCATCCGCTCCAGCCTGAATGCCTTCCGTCTGTGCATCGACACTTCCTTTGGCAGACAACAGAAGGACGGGAATATGGCAGGTTTGCAGATTTCGCTTAATAAACTGACAAAGTTTGATGCCGTCAATTCCCGGCATCATCACGTCGGAAAGAACAATATCCACACGATGCTCTTTCATAATAGCCAATGCTTCTTCGCCGTTTCCGGCGGTCAGCGTCACATAGTTCTGCCGGAAATTATCTTTCAGGTAATCCACCATCTCTTTATTGTCATCTACCAACAAGATAGTAGGACGCTCTTCCTCACTGCCGGCTTCTATCTGATCACCGTCCGATAGTTCTTCTGCAACTATAGCCGACGCATCACCAGAGAAATACTCATCAGCCACCGGAAGCTCCCGGAGAGAAGCAGATGTTTCGACTTCATGTGCCGGCAATTCACATTCTTTCTCCGTGAAGGCAGCCATATCAGCAGGTAGCGTGACTTTAAATTCGGTATATTGAGCAGGTTCGCTTGCTACCATAATAGTGCCGTGATGCTTTTCTACAAGCATCTTCACCAATGACAGCCCGATACCCGTCCCCTTTCGCTGACCGTCTACCTGATAGAAACGTTCGAAAACACGGGTTAGCTGCTCTGGAGACATACCGATTCCGCTATCTCTTACCGTGAAACCATAGGTATCTCCCTCTGTCCATAAGGAAAGCGAGATGCTTCCACCGTCCGGTGTAAACTTAAAGGCGTTAGACAGCAGGTTCATCAAGATTGTCTCCACATACGTCTTATCTGCCGGAAGCAACCGTCCTTCTAAATCGGATTTTACATGAAAGCTGATAGTACGTTTCTGCGCATTTTCTTTAAACAGGGCAAAAGCATCTTGCAACAGTTCTTCTACATTCACCTGCGCAACATGAAGAGGCATTGCACCTGCTTCGGCTTTACGGAAATCCAGCAACTGGTTGACAATGTGCAACAACTTACGACCGTTCTTATAAACGTAATCCAGCTTCTGTTGTACCGGAGTACCTTTCAGATTGCTCTGCCCCAAGAGTTCCTCCAACGGAGCCAGTATCAGACTCAACGGAGTACGCAACTCATGAGACATATTCATGTAAAAACGTACTTTCTCCTGACTGATTTCTTCTATCTTGTTTCGTTCTATCTGTTCAATCCGGACTTGCATCTTCATTTTGGCACGGGCAATAAAGAAATAGATCACAAAGACGAGAAGCCCTACAGAAAAGAAGATGAAAAGTGTCTTTGCCCACCAGGTCTGATACCACATCGGAATGATATGCACAAAAAATTCAGTGGTCGCCTCGCTCCACTTTCCATTGTTGTTACATGCCTTCACCTTGAATACATACTCACCGGGCGGGAGATTGGAATAACTCGCCCGTGCAAAGGAAACATGACGGGAGTAGTTCCACTCGGTTTCAAAGCCTTCCAATTTGTAAACGAACTGGTTCCGTTTGCCAGCCAAATAGTTGATAACGGCAAACCGGATATTAAAAAGTTTCTGATCGGAAGGGAACGACATACCCAGCATCCGCCCTTGCTCGTCCTGATAATAACGTACCCGTTCACTTTTCATATCCGTAATCACCTGATTTAAGACAACGGCTCCTGTCACTACCGCATCCGGGGAATATGGATTATCACCCAATTCGTATGGCTTGAAATAGGCAACGCCCCCAAGAGACCCCAGAAAGAATGTACCATCGTGCGCTTTGCAAGCTCCGAAATAGTTAAACTGATCGTGAGGCAATCCGTCCTGCTTCGTATAGTTGAGGAAAGTACCCTCCTCCGTATTGAAGCAAGCCAGTCCCTTGTTAGTTGTCAACCATAAACGCCCCCGTTCATCTTCCAGTATATTATAAATAAAGTCGTTTGGCAAACCGTCTTTCATCGTATAGTGTTTCCAGGCTGTCGGTGCTCCTTCCTTATAGCAATATAGTCCTGTGGAAGAGCCGATCCAGATTTCATGACGGCTATCTTCCTGTACACAGAAAGCTTGTATCAACCCATGCAGATAAGCCGAAGAAGAAAGATGCAATTCTTCCAGTTTCCCGCCGGCATACAAAAACAGACTCTCTTCCGTACCAATCCATATTCTTCCTTTCGAATCGCGGAACAACGTATATATCAATACATTCTCCAACTTTTTATGCTTTTTAGCCAACGGATGCTGTGAAAGTTCGCCGGTCTGTTTGTCGAAAAGGTAAAGCCCGCTCATGCCGCCTACCCAAAGCGTTCCATCCGTTCCGTCCAATAAGGAGTAACAACTGTTAGTCAGGGTAGTAGAATGGGGAAAGGAATATGTTTCTATCCTGCCACTCCGGTGATGCAGACGACTCATTCCCCCTCCATGAGTGCCGATATAGACACTTCCATCCTTGCCCGTCCATATACATTTTATATTGTCCGACTTTAAAGCGTTGGCGGAAGTACCCGTCCGGTAATATGAAAAGACTCCGGTTTTCCGGTTATAATAATTTAATCCGCCGTCGTTCGTGCCAATCCAGAGATTGCCATTATCCGGGTCTTCGGCAATACAACTCACTGTGTTATCACTTAACGAATTCCTCCAGGCGGAATGTTGCAAGCGTCCGAATGCCGGAGCGAGAGGATGATAATAATTAAGCCCGCCGTAAAATGTACCGATCCACATTCCCCCTTGATTATCTTTCAAGATAGAACGGATGGAATTATGGCCCAAGGTAGTCGGATCTTCAGGAGAAAAACGACAGATCCGGAACGTTTCCGTCTCCGGTTCAAGGATAAGCAAACCTTCCATGGTTCCTATCCAAACCCTTCCTTTATCATCTCCGGACAATGTCCTGACCGAGTTCGTAAGGAAATAAGCAGGAGTATTTTGCTTGTTATAATGATGTTTTATTTGAAAGTTGTTATCCACACAATACACCCCGTTTGTCAATGAAGCCAGCCAACAGTTGCCGGTTTTGTCGTCATAGAGCATATCGGAGATGGTTTCTCCTTTCAATTGGAGAAGAAGCGGGGTCACGTTTTCGTTGCGTACATAATAGAAATAGACACCTTCCGAAGTTCCCAACAGGAAACCGTCATTCATCCGGCAAACAGAATAGATCGTTTTTCCGGCAAGTTCCGGCTGCACTTTCATCCGCCCGGTCTTTTTATCAAAAATCACCAGACCGATATTGGTAGCAAGCAAAAGCCGGTCACTTTCCTCCGGTTCTCCGATAGCCAATACTTGCATCGGCTGATTGTCCGGTGAAGAATAATTGGTGAAATTATTCCCTACTATATTATAACGGGATAAACCGACCTGTGTGCCTACCCATACCGTACCTTTCGAATCGGTATGAAGTGAATAGACATGATTGTTTGCCAGACTGGTCGTATCATCCGGCGCTTTATAATACGAAACGAAGCGAGAACCTTCATACCAGTTCAGTCCGTCTATGGTGCCTACCCAAAGCTTATTATTATGATCTTGTGTCAGAGCGAGCACAGTATTTTGCGACAACCCGTCATCCACGGATAATCGCTTAAAATGAATGAAGCTGTCGGCGGCCGATACAGCCAAAGGAAAAAATAAAATGCAAACGGTTAATCCGAATAGGTACTTAAATAGCAAATGCCGGTCTTTCATGAGCTAATATTGAAGAATTTATCGTAAAGATAAGTATTTTCAATTCAATCTGATAAATGAATCCCGTTTTTTAACTCATATAAAGGACCGGTATCGGCTCAAAACAGGACAACCGCGCCAAAGTCCGACAGTTATGAATTCATATTTTAGACACGGTTGCCCTGAACTTTAAATTTTTTACGGTTTCTCTTCAAGTTAGTAAGACGGATTTTCTGATTTTTCTTTCAGATCTTTATAACGTTTCAAGGCTTCCAGATAATAATAATCGGCATAATTGAGCGGAGTATCAATTTCACTGTCGTGCGGGAAACTACCAACCGAATGTAACAGGATGAAGCCATGATTTTCTCCTTCCTGGGCCAAATAATCATCAGAGGATAACTGTTTCAGGATATGCTCCGCATAACGGAAATATTCTTCCCCTTGTTTCTTGTCGCCATAACCACTCAACTCTAGCAATGCAGAAGCTGTTACGGCAGCTGCAGAAGCATCCCGCGGTTCATTCGGAATATTGGGAGCATCATAATCCCAATAAGGTACATAGTCATTTTCGGACGGACGGTGATCGATAATGAACCGCGCTATTTTATGAGCGGCATCCAGATAGCTCTGTTGCTTGGTGAAGCGATAACACATGGTATAACCATACACTCCCCAAGCCTGTCCACGCGCCCAAGCGGAAGAATCGGCATATCCCTGAAAGGTTCCTTTCGACTCTACCTCACCGCTATCTGCCAGATAGCTCACCACATGGTAAGAGGTCATGTCCTCCCGGAAGTGATTCTTCAACGTTTTGTCAGCATGAGAGATGGCTATTTCACGATATTTCGGATTATTGGTTTGCTCCGAAGCCCAGAACAGCATTTCAAGATTCATCATATTATCAATAATCACCGGATAGCTCCATTCACCGAAATCCCACGAACGAATCAGTCCGACTTCCGGACGAAAACGGGAGCACAAGCTTTCTGAAGAATGAATCAAAATCAAACTGTCCGTTGGCTCCGGTTTCAAACGGATGCCCTGCCCATAACTGCAAAACATCATAAAACCCAAATCGTGATTACCCGTATAATATTGCATATCCTGCAGACGGTTCGTATATTTACGCGCCTCTTTTGCGAGGGCCTCATCACCGGTCAACTCGTATGCCAGCCACATGGAACCGGGATAGAAACCACTCGTCCAATCTGTGGGGTGCTCCAGTCTGTACTTTCCTTCTTTGATAGAACGGGGAAAACAGGCGGTATCCGGTTCATTCTTCAATTGTTCTGCCATATAGAGCAACTGATGTCCCGCTGTTTTCACTGCATGGTCGAACCATTCCATCTCATTTCCTTTTGAAGCATCGCAAGCAGTCAGGAGCGCCATACTCCCTACCGCCAGTAAAAGTTTGTTTTTCATTGTTCCACTTTATTTTGTTACTGTATTCTATTACTGGCAACAAAGTTAGAGCAAGTCGCGGACAGACCCTTTGCAAATCTATTTTTTCATTTTCGTTTCTATTTCTACGGACTTTGATTTTGTCCAAAAGTGCTTTGTTTTTATCTTTTATAGAAAAACAGGCACGGATTTTACCAAATAAGCTGTTGTCAGGCATAACCAAACAACTATGCAGCCTTTTGCAAAATCCGTGCCTCCACTAAAAAGTACACGCTCTTTTATCTCACAATATCTTCCGGAAACTTAGCCGGCATTTCCACCCTCTTCCAAGTTTCATAATACCAAGTGTTCAACTCATTTCCATTCAAATCATTCTTGATAAAATATTTCAGATGGAGATAATCATTGTCCTTAATCTCAAATTCCAAAATATTGTCCTGATTGTCCAGCATCGGGAGATGAATGTTCTTCTCGATACTTTCCTTATAAGAATCGTCCGTGAGTTGTTTATAAGTACCGTATCCAGTAATAATCGCATCCGCACCGGGAATAATGGTAAAGTTAACGATTTGTCCGTCATCACCCAATACTTTAAATGTATTACTGGGTTTCAACGCTCCCGGAACATCGGGAGACTCGGATACATAATGGCAGAGCTGCCAAATACCTTTCAAATCAGCCGCTTTGAATTTGGTTTTCTTCTGGGCCGTCGCACCTGTTACCGCTAACAACATTATTGAAAGCATGGTAAAAAAATAGAGCTTTTTCATTGTTGTATTATTTTAGTTAACACTCTCGAATGCGTATTTCCAAATATAAAGATTTATTTTGAGAATACAGCAATTCAGAGCATAAAAAAACTCGCATAACCTAAAGATTATGCGAGTTTTACATAAATATACCGAAATATTAGAAATCAGCATTTCTTGGTGTACGCGGGAACGGTATCACGTCACGGATATTCGCCATACCTGTTACAAACAATAACAGACGTTCGAATCCTAATCCGAAACCGGAGTGAGGACAAGTACCGAACTTACGGGTATCCAGATACCACCACATATCCTTCATCGGGATATGCATTTCTTCAATACGGGTCATCAGCTTGTTATAGTCGGCTTCACGTTCGGAACCACCGATAATTTCACCAATTTTCGGGAAAAGAACGTCCATGGCACGTACAGTCTTACCATCTTCGTTCTGCTTCATATAGAAGGCCTTGATTTCCTTCGGATAATCAATCAGAATCACCGGACGTTTGAAGTGTTCTTCCACTAAGAAACGTTCGTGTTCGGAAGCCAAGTCCACGCCCCAGTAAACCGGGAATTCAAACTTATGTCCTTTTCCAACAGCTTCTTCAAGAATCTTGATACCGTCTGTATAAGGCAAACGTACGAAATCATCTTTCAATACACCTTGCAGACGTTCAATCAAGCCTTTATCGAACATATCGTTCAGGAACTTCACATCATCCGCACAGTTATCCAACGCCCATTTCACACAATATTTGATGAACTCTTCTGCCAAGTCCATGTTGTCTGTAATGTCGTTGAAAGCCACTTCCGGCTCAATCATCCAGAACTCTGCCAAGTGGCGGGGAGTGTTGGAGTTTTCGGCACGGAACGTAGGACCGAATGTGTAGATAGATCCCAAAGCAGTAGCTGCCAACTCACCTTCCAGCTGACCGGAAACAGTCAGACTTGCCTGCTTACCGAAGAAATCATCTTCGTATGAGATAGAACCTCTCTCGTCTTTCTTCAAGTCATACAGGTTCATGGTAGTCACCTGGAACATCTGTCCGGCACCTTCACAATCGGAAGCCGTAATAATCGGCGTATGGAAATAGAAGAAGCCCTTTTCATGGAAGAACTTGTGAATAGCAATCGCCATGTTGTGACGGATGCGGAACACTGCACCGAATGTATTGGTACGCGGACGCAAGTGAGCAATCTCGCGCAAGAATTCCATAGAGTGACCTTTCTTCTGTAATGGATATGTATTATCGCAAGTACCCAGCACTTCGATTTCACGAGCCTGTACTTCCACTTTCTGTCCGGAACCCACTGATTCTACCATTTCTCCGTTCACGCTGATACAAGCGCCGGTAGTAATCAGTTTCAGCATCTCTTCATCGAAACCAGCCAAATCTACTACGATCTGCAAATTATTTATTGTAGAACCGTCATTCAGTGCGATAAAGTTTACTTGTTTGCTACCTCTACGGGTGCGAACCCATCCTTTCACATTGACCATAGCGCCAATATCTGTGCGCTTCAACAGGTCAACAATTTTTGTTCTACCAATCTTTTCCATTTAACTTACTTTGATTAATGAAGAATGAAGAATGAAAAATGAAGAATTTGGCTGTGCTATGCAAACACGCCCTGATAATTCTTCATGTTCCATTCCTCATTTTCAATTCTTAATTCTTCGTTCTTAATTCTTAATTCTTCATTCAAAAGATCCCATGCGGAGGTAGTTTACTTCTGCTTCCGACAGGTAACGCCAGTCTCCGCGACGCAGACCTTTTTTGGTCAGTCCGGCGAAGAACACACGGTCGAGTTTTACTACTTTATAACCCAGTGATTCGAAAATACGGCGAACGATACGGTTCTTACCGGAGTGAATTTCGATACCGACCTGGTCTTTCTTGAAATCATCTGTATAGCTGATCGCATCTGCATGGATTTCGCCATCTTCCAACTGGATACCAGCTGCAATCTGTTCCATATCTGCTTTAGTCAGGTTCTTGTCCAGATGAACATGATAAATTTTCTTCTTCAGGAATTTCGGGTGTGTCAGCTTGGAAGCCAGATCACCGTCATTCGTCAGTAACAGTACACCAGTCGTGTTACGGTCCAGACGTCCTACCGGATAAATACGTTCGTTGCAAGCGCCTTTCACCAAATCCATTACTGTACGGCGTTCCTGCGGATCATCCGATGTAGTAACGGTATCTTTCGGTTTATTCAGCAATACATATACCTTGCGTTCAATGCTTACCGGTTCGTCGTGGAACTTAACCACATCCGAACGTTTGATCTTCGTACCCAATTCCGTTACCACTTCACCGTTTACAGAAACCACACCTGCTGTGATAAATTCATCAGCCTCACGACGGGAGCAAACACCTGCGTTAGCCAGGAACTTATTCAGACGAATCGGTTCATTCGGATCAACGAACTGTTCCTTGTACTCGATCTGTTTCTTTACGCTATACTTAGCGTTCGGATCATAATCGCCGGTACGCGGACGAGGACGATATCCTCCTTGACGGTCGTTATTATATCTCGGACGATAACCTCCACCGCCGTTGTTGCTGCGATAGCCGCCACCTTCGCCGTTATTGAAACGGGGACGATACGGACGGTCACCACCTTCACGGTTGTAAGAAGGACGTTGAGGACGGTCGCCACCTTCGCCGTTATTAAAGCGGGGACGGTAAGGGCGGTCGCCACCTTCACGGTTGTAGGAAGGACGTTGAGGACGGTCGCCATAAGACGGACGCTCACCACCTTCGCCGCTATTGAAGCGGGGACGGTAAGGACGGTCACCACCTTCACGGTTGTAAGAAGGACGTTGAGGACGGTCATAAGAACCACCTTCGCGGTTGTAAGGACGTTGCGGGCGTTCACCTCCTTCATTATTGTTATTGAAGCGAGGACGATACGGACGATCTCCACCTTCACGATTGTAAGAAGGACGTTGGGGACGGTCGCCATAAGAGCGGTCACCGTACGAACGCTGCGGGCGTTCGCCTCCTTCATTGTTGGCATTAAATCGCGGGCGATACGGACGATCCCCGCCTTCACGGTTGTAAGAAGGGCGATACGGACGTTCTCCACCTTCTCTGTTGTAAGACCTGTTACCATCACGGCCGGCACCTGTATTCTCTTCATTGAAAGAATTTTCGCGCCATTCTTCGTTTTCTGTGCTCATTTTTTTATTCGAATAAAATTAGACTTTGGCCTCACGGCCTATTTAAAAAACACGTTTATTATATAAGTAAACAATTAAAGCCCCGTATATGTATGGGGAGTGATTGCTCTTAACTCTTTTTTAATATCTTCGCTTACATTCAATTCTTCGATAAACTCTTTAATAGAACTTTCTGTAATAGCTTGGTTGGTGCGGGTTAACGCTTTCAAAGCTTCATACGGATGCGGATAAGCCTCACGGCGCAGGATGGTCTGAATAGCTTCTGCCACTACACTCCAACAATTATCCAAATCACGATAAATAGCCGGTTCGTTCAATAACAGTTTGCGCAATCCTTTCAAAGAACTCTGGATGGCAATCACGATGTGCCCGAAAGGTACACCGACATTACGCAACACCGTTGAGTCTGTCAAGTCACGCTGCAAACGGGAAACAGGAAGCTTCACAGCCAAATGTTCCAGAATAGACGTTGCTATGCCCAAGTTACCTTCCGCATTTTCAAAGTCAATCGGATTCACTTTATGCGGCATAGCGCTCGAGCCCACTTCTCCGGCTTTGATCTTCTGCTTGAAGTACTCCATAGAGATGTACTGCCAGAAGTCACGATTCATATCCACCATGATGGTATTGATACGCTTCATAGCATCAAAAACAGCAGAGAGGTTATCATAGTTCGAAATCTGCGTTGTATATTCTTCGCGTTCCAGTCCCAGTTTTTCTGCAACAAACCGATTGCCGAATTGTTTCCAGTCATATTGAGGATAAGCCACGTGATGCGCATTGTAGTTTCCGGTAGCACCGCCAAACTTAGCGGTAAGCGGACATGCTTTCAACATAGCCAACTGACGTTCGAGACGGTAAACAAATACCATCACTTCTTTACCCAGACGGGTAGGAGAAGCCGGCTGACCGTGAGTTTTGGCAAGCATCGGAATGTTAGCCCATTCTGTCGCATAGGTTTTCAACTGTGCAATCAGCTCTTCAATCAACGGGTAATAAACCTGATCCAATGCCTCTTTGATAGAAAGAGGAACAGACGTATTGTTAATATCCTGAGAAGTCAGTCCGAAGTGGATAAACTCTTTATAATCATCCATTCCACCCATCTTGTCAAATTCTTCTTTCAGGAAGTATTCTACGGCTTTCACATCGTGGTTAGTTACACTTTCGATATCTTTAATGCGTTGTGCGTCTGCTTCGGAGAAGTTACGGTAGATATTCCGTAAAGTTTCAAACACGCTACTATCGATTCCTTTCAATTGCGGCAAAGGAAGTTCGCACAAGGTGATAAAATACTCCACCTCTACCTGTACACGGTATTTAATCAGTGCAAATTCAGAGAAATAAGCTGCCAAAGCTTTAGTTTTGCCTCTATATCGACCATCAATCGGGGATATGGCCGTTAATACATCAAGTTCCATACGTTTTCTTAGATAATTATCAGACTGCAAAATTAACTCTTTTTCCTGAGTTATAAGATAAAAGGAGAAAGAAAGTTTGTATAAAAGAGGTAAGAAATAAAAAAAGTCTCACGAATTTCTTCGTAAGACTTCCTTTTTGGTGTGGGCGTTGACGGATTCGAACCGCCGACCCTCTGCTTGTAAGGCAGATGCTC
>ERZ772897.3579-NODE-3579-length-11316-cov-16.404671_pt1 | contig 11316 bp, 5 predicted proteins | sample MGYA00512125_ERZ772897 | MGnify/ENA primary metagenome ERZ772897 (study PRJEB29015, sample SAMEA2737660) | human gut metagenome | biome: human gut; feature: human-associated habitat; material: faeces | place: China | collected 2012 ... | reverse complement strand
ACAAAAACGGCGGCAATGCGTCCTTCTCGGTTATGGCAAACACGCTGCGCGGGCTGTACGGCACCGACGTGCTGGTGGCACCCGCCAGCAGCTTTACCGGCAGCGTGCTGCAGGCAGACTATACCCAGACAACAGCGCGCGCCATGATCATGCCCAACGGGCTTATGTCGTACCGGCGCACCATGACGGGTGCCGAGCTGAAGGACACCGTGCGCGCCTTTGTGGAAGGCTGCGAGGGCGGCTTTACGCCGTTCAACCGCGGTTCCCTGCCGGTGGTCAGCGGCATTGCCGTGCAGGTGCAGGAGAACGGCGGCAGCTATACGCTGACCGGCATCACCCGCGGCGGCCAGCCGCTGCAGGATGACGACACCGTCACCGTGACCTGCCTGGCAACCGAAAAGCAGATGGCGCCGCTGCTGCAGGACGAAAGCCGCGCGTTTGAGCGCGGGGAGGCCACGGTCAGAAACACCTGGAGCGAGGCACTTTCCGGCGGCAGCGTGACGCTGGCCGCGCCGGAAAGCTATATTACATTCGGGGGGGGTAATGCGCTGTGGAAGAAGCTAAGCATAAAATAAAAATAAAGCGACATTCCCGGCAAAATTGGTATGCTGCGGCGGCCTGCCTGCTGTCGATTGCGCTGCTTGTCTGCCTTAGCGCGCAGTACCTTTCGTTTGTGTCAAAAACCATCTATGCGGAAAGCACCGAGCATTTGGAGGAAGTCCTGCACAAATCCAACAATATGCTGAGCATGATCGTTAGGAAGAACATCTCCTACCTGCATTTGTGGAACGGCTTTCTGAGCAGTGACCCCGACGATGCCAGCACGCAGGCGTATCTGGAGTCAGCGCAGCAGCAGCTTGGCTTTGCCGAATTCTACTTTCTTTCTTACGACGGCAACTACATGACCCCCAGCGGGGAAACGGGCTACTTAGGCTTGCAGACCAACCTCGACGAGCTGCTTTCCGACCAGAAGGACGTTGTGTTGAACACGGCCCTGCCCGGACAGGACCCGATGCTGGTGTTCATCTGCCCCGAAACCAAGGGCATCTACCGCGGCTTTGCCTACGATGCCGTTGCCATCAGCCACTACAACAATGTTGTGATGAAGGTCGTGGACGATTCGTCTTTCGGCGGAGCGGCCAGCTCCTTTGTCATCTACCCGGACGGGCAGGTCCTGATCGAAAATATCGCAGAAGGCTCGGAATCCATTTACAATTTTGTGTCGATACTGCGCGAGTATTCCGACCTTACCGAGGCGCAGATACAGGAGCTTACGGACGACTTTGCGCAGGGCATCACCGGAAACCGCGAGGTGACGCTGGACGGCACAAGATACTATATGGTCTACGAAAGCACCGGCATCCAGAACTGGACCCTGGTGGGGCTTATCCCGCGGAATACCGTCAATGCCGCCATGAACCAGCTTTGGCAGCGCACGGTGCAGATCGTAGCCCTCGTTGTCCTGTCGATTGCGGCAATGGTCCTTCTGATGGTCATGCACCGGGGCCGCACCAAGCTGCGCCGCCAGAACACCGCGATTTTGTACCGGGATGTGCTGTTCGAGAAGCTGTCCCAGAACGTGGACGACGTTTTCCTGCTGGTGGATGCCCAAAAGCACCGGGCGGATTATGTCAGCCCGAACATAGAACGGCTGCTGGGCCTGACGCTGAAGAGCGTGCGCAAGAATATCGGCACGCTGGCCCTGCTGTACCCGGCGGATTCCCCCGGCCGCACCAAAAATTATCTGGAAGGGCTTGCCTGCGGCGACCAGCGCGAATGGGACACGGAGTTTGTCCATCAGAAAACCGGGGAGCATCGCTGGTTCCATGTGGTTGCCATGGGCAGCGAGGTCGAGGGCAAAACCAAGCACATTCTGGTTCTGTCTGACCGCACCGCCGACAGGCAGGCGAACCAGGCGCTCTCGGATGCCGTGGCCGCCGCCGAAAACGCCAACCGCGCCAAGAGCACCTTCCTTTCCAATATGTCCCACGATATCCGCACCCCCATGAACGCCATCATCGGCTTTACCACGCTGGCAGTCAGCCATCTGGACGACAAGGACCGCATGAAGGAATACCTTACCAAGATACTGGCCTCCGGAAACCACCTGCTTTCGCTCATCAATGATATTCTGGATATGAGCCGCATCGAAAGCGGAAAAATCCAGCTGGACGAAACGGAGGTCAATCTGTCCGATGTGCTGCACGACATAAAAACCATCGTCAGCGGGCAGATTTACGCAAAGCAGCTGGATTTGTATATGGACGCAATGGATATTACCGATGAGGACGTCTATTGCGATAAGACCCGGCTGAATCAGGTTCTGATGAACCTTTTGTCCAACGCTATTAAGTTCACCCCCGCAGGCGGCACCGTGTCGGTGCGGGTGCGCCAGCTCGCCGGCAAGGTCGGCGGCTGCGGGCAGTATGAGTTCCGCGTCAAAGACAGCGGCATCGGTATGAGCCCGGAGTTTGCCAAAAAGATCTTTGAACCCTTTGAGCGCGAGCGCACTTCCACGGTAAGCAAAATACAGGGCACCGGGCTGGGTATGGCCATTACCAAAAACATTGTGGATATGATGGGCGGCACCATTGAGGTGCAGACCGCGCCGGAAAAAGGCTCTGAATTTATCGTTCGTGTGCCGCTGCGCGTGCAGGAAGAACACCGCAAGACGGTAAAAATCACCGAGCTGGAGGGTCTGAAGGCGCTGGTGGTGGATGATGATTTCAACACCTGCGACGGCGTAACCAAGATGCTGGTTAAGGTGGGTATGCGTGCCGAGTGGACGCTTTCCGGCAAGGAGGCAGTGCTGCGCGCACGGCAGTCCATCGAGATGGGCGATACCTATAAAGCCTATATTATCGACTGGCGTCTGCCGGATATGAACGGCATTGAGGTCACCCGCCAGATCCGCAGCCTGCACGATGATACGCCCATTATTATCCTTACCGCCTATGACTGGTCCGACATTGAGGTGGAGGCAAAGGCAGCCGGTGTCACGGCGTTCTGCTCCAAGCCGATGTTCCTGTCTGACTTGCGCGACACGCTGATGACCGCCATCGGACAGAAGCAGGCGCAGGAGGAGCAGGGCGTGTTGCCCCAAAAGACTACCGACTTTAAGGGTAAGCACATCCTGCTTGCCGAGGATAACGAGCTGAACCGCGAGATTGCCGTGGAGATTTTGAACGCCTATGGCTTTGAGGTCGATACCGCCGAAAACGGCGCGGTCGCCGTGGAAAAGGTCAGCACCGCAGCGCCGGGGCAGTACGATTTGGTACTGATGGACGTGCAGATGCCGATCATGGACGGCTACACCGCCACCCACCGCATCCGCGAATTGGAAAACCCTGCCTTGGCGGGCATCCCCATTCTTGCCATGACGGCGAACGCCTTTGATGAGGACCGCCGCAACGCCCTGGAAAGCGGTATGAACGGTTTCTTGTCCAAGCCCATCGTGATTGCCGATCTTGTGCAGGAGATGCGCAAAATACTGTAATGCGCTATTTTTTCAGAATCAGGAATTGGCAAAGGCGCATATTCTGCCGGTTCGAGCGCGAAAAGCCCGTTTGCCATTCATTTGTCAGCGCCATTGAAAGCTGCAGCAGGGGCTTTTCTTCCTGTGCCGCCCGGGCGCTGCTGTCGTTGTGCCTATAAAACAGCACCAGCTGCCACGGAGACGTGACGGCTGGTGCTGTTCTATTTTAGGGGGCGGTGTTTCATCAACGCTGACGGTAAAGATTACGGTGCCGGTATCTTGTGGCCCCGGACTATGTGACACGGGTTTTCCGCGAAATGCTCTTGAAGAACGGTTTCCGCCCGATTCGCTATCACGACCTCCGCCACTCTTGCGCCAGCTTGCTAATCAAGAACAAAGTCACAATGAAAGAGGTACAGATGTGGCTGGGGCATTCCAGTTTTTCCACTACGGCCAATATTTACGCCCACATCGACGTGGACAGCAAGATGGAAGCCGCGAACATGATTGCAAGCAAAATCAATCTTGGCGAACTCCCCGAAAAAAAGAAATCTCCCAAACAAAAAATACCTAAGCGGTAAAAACCACTTAGGTACGATTGGTGCCGGTGATGGGGGTCGAACCCATACGGTGTCACCACCAACGGATTTTGAGTCCGTCTCGTCTGCCAATTCCAACACACCGGCACAGGAAACTATATTATTATACCTGCTCCCTGCAAAAAAGTCAAGCGGGCAGGCGGGAGTTGGCGTATTTTTTTGCAGGACCAGTTGTTTTTTAGGCCCTGGGCGTGTATAATTTATCCTGTATAATTTTGTTCAAAATGTGAGGAATGTCTATGCTTTCCGATCCGCAGATCCATTATCTGGATAACGCCGCCACCACCCGCGTGGACCCCGCCGTGACCGAGGTCATCCACGATGCTTTGGTGGAACTCTGGGCCAACCCCAGCAGCCTGTACGACCCCGCCGTGGCCGCGCAGGACGGCATCGAAACGGCCCGCGCCCGCATTGCCAAAACGCTACACTGCCGCAGCGATGAAATTTACTTCACGGCCTGCGGGTCGGAGAGCAACAACATGGCCATCTACGGTGCCGCGATGCCCCGCCGCCACTGGGGCAATAAGATCGTCGTCACCGGCTTCGAGCATCCCAGCGTGCAGCTGCCGATCCGCGCTTTAAAAGAGGAAGGCTTCACCGTCGTCGAGATCACCCCGGAGCGGGACGGTCATATCGACACCGAAAAATTCCTCGCTGCTGTGGATAAAAACACCGTCCTGGCCGCCTGCATGGCCGTCAACAACGAGACCGGCGCACGTCAGGACATTGCTGCCCTGGCCAAGGGCATCAAGGCTAAAAACAGCCGCACCCACTTCCATGTAGACGCGGTGCAGGCCTGGCTGCGCATCCCCATCGACCTGCAAAAGTGGCCCGGCGTGGACACGCTGTCCGTTTCCGGCCACAAGATCCACGCCCCCAAGGGCATCGGCGCACTCTTCGTGCGGGACAGCCAGCGCCAGACGCTGCACCCGCCCTACGTTGGCGGCCATCAGGAGCGCGGCATGCGCCCCGGCACCGAGAACACGCCCTATATCGTGGGCCTGGGCCTGGCGGCCGCCAAAGGCGCCCAGCGCCTGCGCACCAAGGACGACCACCTGCATGCCCTGAATCGGCAGCTGCGCACCGGCCTGGCCGAGCTGCCCGGCATCACGCTGAATTCCCCCGATGACGCCGTGGATGAGGTGGTCAACTTCTCCACCGGCTGCATCAACAGCCAGACCTTCATCAACTACCTCAACGGGCGGCTGGTGTTCGTCTCCGGCGGCAGCGCCTGCGATAAGGGCGAGCCCAGCCACACCCTGCAGGCCATGGGCTGCGATGACCTGACCATCCGCACCGCGCTGCGTGTCAGCTTCTGCGCCGACAACACCCCCGAGGACGTGGACGCCCTGCTGGACGGCCTGCGCGCCGGCCTGCGCGAACTGCAGCACATTTAAATGTAAAAGCGTAACACCCACCAACGAAAGGCGTTTTTGTATAATGAAAGAGATCATCCTAGCATACCAGGGCGAAATGACCCTGAAAGGCCTGAACCGCGGCAAGTTTGAAGCACGCCTGTCCAAGATCATCCGCTGGCGGCTGGAGCCGCTGGGCAAGTTCAAAGTTTACCAGGCCCAGAGCACCGTCTTCATCGAGCCGAAGGAAGAGGTCCTGGACATGGACGAGGCCTTCCGCCGCGTCTCCCACGTGTTCGGCATCGTCAAGATGAGCCGCGCGGTGGAGTGCCCCAAGGACTTCGACGCCATCTGCGAGACCGCCGAAGCCTACCTGGGCGAGACGATGCGGGGCATCCGAACCTTTAAGGTGGAAGCCAAGCGCGCTGACAAGACCTACCCGATGAAGAGTCCCGAGATCTGCCGCGAGCTGGGCGCTTACCTGCTGGACAAGCACCACCACCTGCGGGTGGATGTGCACAACCCTCAGCTGGAAGTCATGGTTGAGATCCGCGACCACTCCGCCTACGTCCACGGCCCCAAGGTGGAAGCCGCCGGTGGCCTGCCGGTAGGCACCAGCGGCCGTGCGCTGAACCTGCTCTCCGGTGGTATCGACAGCCCCGTCGCCGCCTGGTGCATGGCCCGCCGCGGCCTGGCGCTGCATCACATCCACTTTGCCAGCCCGCCCTACACCAGCCTGCGCGCCAAGCTGAAGGTACGTGACCTGGCCCGGGAACTGGTGGAGTACACCGGCAACTGCACGCTCTTCGTCGTGCCCTACACCAAGCCGCAGGAGTATATCCGAGATAATGCCCCCGACGTGCTGTTCACCGTGCTGATGCGCCGCAGCATGCTGCGCATCGCCAACCGTGTGGCCGCCAAGCTGGAACTGCAGGCCCTTATCACCGGCGAGAGCCTGGCCCAGGTGGCCAGCCAGACGATGGCGGCCCTGGCCTGCACCGACGCCGCCCAGGACCTGCCCGTGCTGCGCCCCTGCATCGGCATGGACAAGACCGAGATCATCGCTATTTCGCGCAAGATCGGCACCTTTGAGACGTCCATCGAACCTTACGAGGATTGCTGCACCATCTTCACCCCGCCGCACCCCAAGACCAGCCCCACCATGGAGGAAATTTTGGCGGCTGAGGCGGGTATGCCCGACCTGCTGGCGCTGGAAGCGGAAGCTGCTGAAAATGTCGAGAAAATTTACATCCGTATGGGTGGGGAAGAGGATGATCTGCTGTGACCGCTGAAATCATCTGCGTTGGCACCGAGCTGCTGCTGGGCGACATTTTAAACACCAATGCGCAGTTTTTAAGCCGCGAACTGGCCGAGCTGGGCATCAGCGTGCTGCACCAGCACGTCATCGGCGATAACCCCGCCCGCCTGCGGGAGATGGTGACCCAGGCTAAAGGCCGCAGCGACCTGCTCATCTTCTCCGGCGGCTTAGGCCCTACCGAGGACGACCTGACCAAGGAGACAGTGGCCGAGGTCTTTGGCGATACGCTGCATTTTGACGAGACCGAGTGGGACAAAATTCTGGCTTTCTTTGCCCGGACAAATCGCCGCCCCACCGAGAATAACCGCAAGCAGGCCATGGTGCCGACAAACGGCCGCAAGATCATCAACGACCACGGCACCGCCCCCGGCGCCTGGTTTGAGGATGCCCAGGGCCACTGCGCCGCCCTGATGCCCGGCGTGCCCCGGGAGATGAAGGCCATGTGGCTGGAGCAGGTGCGCCCGCTGCTGCTGGCCCGCCAGAACTGCACTATCCACAGCCATACGCTTCGGGTGCTGGGCGGCGAGAGCGCCATCGCCAGCAAGGTAGCCCCGCTGTTTGAAAGCACCAACCCCACTGCCGCCATCTACTGCAAGACCGGCGAGTGTGAAATTCGCGTAACTGCGCGGGAAACAACCCCAGAAGCCGCCGAGGCCGCCTGCCGCGAACGGCTGGAGGAGTTCCGCCGGATTTTGGGCGATGCCGCCTATGATGTGGACGTGCCTGCGCTGGAATACACCGTCGTGCGCGTGCTGCGGGAAAATGGCCTGCATGCCGCCACGGCTGAAAGCTGCACCGGCGGCATGATCGCCGAACGGCTGACCAATGTGCCCGGCTCCAGCGAGGTGTTTGGCTACGGCTTTGTCACCTATGCCGAGGCCGCCAAGCAAAAGCTGTTGGGCGTCCCGGCAGAGACGATTGCACAGTACAACGTGGTTTCCGGCCCCGTGGCTGCTGCCATGGCCTTTGGTGCGGCGAAAGAATCCGGCGCGGAGCTGGCCGTGGGTATCACCGGCCTGGCCGGTCCCGGCGGAGAACTGCCCGGCAAGCCGGTGGGCACGGTCTACCTGGCTGGCGCCGACGCCCGCACCAACACGGGCTGCCTCATGCGGCTGACCCTGGGCGGCTATCGCGAGCGCAGTGTCATCCGCGCCCGCGCCGCCATGTACGCGTTGGATATGCTGCGCCGCATGGCGCTGAGTCTGCCTGTGCCGGACAGCCTGGCCATCACCCCGGATACCCCGGCCACAACAATGGATATTTGACTAGAGGTTCAACATGGTAAACACAGAACTGAGAATTTTGCGCGTCTTCGGCCCCACGGCGGCGGAAGTTTCGACGGTGCTGCGTCAGGCACGGGCCGATGGCTGCCCCGGCCTGCGCCTGCTGGAACGTGACGGCGAGTTTGCCGTCTGCGTGCAGGTCAGTGCGCCCAACCGCGCCATGGCCGAGCAGTACTGCGAAAAATGGGTGCAGCGCCTGCGCGCCAAATTTGGCGATGATGTGTTTGCCACCGGCGAGACCAGCCTGGCCCAGGCCACGCTGGACACCCTGCTGGAAAAGCGCAAGCTGCTGGTGGCGGCGGATGAAACTACGGGCCGTTTGGTTGGTGCGCTGCTGCAGCCGCTGCCCCACAGCGAAGCTGTGTTTGACTTTGGCACCGAAAGCTACGCTGACCCCGAAAAGCAAAAGCAGATCACGGTGCCGCCCCAGCTGTTGAAAAAATTCCCCGGCGATGTGGTGCAGGCCGCCGCAGGCCGCGCCCTGGCCGCCATGCAGGCCGCAGGGGCGGACTTTGCCGCCGTGTACATGCCCGCTACCGTGGGCCAGTGCCCCTTTGTGCTGATCTGCGATAACCACGGTGCTGCCGCCTGCGCGCTGCCGCCGGATCTGAACGATGCCACCATCGGCAACCAGATCCTGGACCTGTTGCGCCGCCGCGTGCTGGGCCTGCGGTTGACCGATTCCTGCATCATCTTCCGCCCTGGGCGGGAGCGGCCGCTGCTGATCGTGTCCGAGGCCGGGCGTGAGCGGGGCAATACGGTGCGGTTCTCTCTGCGCCGCCGCACACCGCCCACCACCGAGCCGGACCGCACGGCAGACTTTGAGCCGATGCTGGACTTTGACACCGCCGAGCCGGTGGCCCCGCCGACGCCTGAACCTGCCCCGGCGGAATCCGCTGACCCCGGCGCGACCCGCCACCTGAATGTGGGCCGCACCCACACCGCACCCCCGGCAGTGTCCGAACCCACCGGTACCATCCGGTTTGAATCGGAGCTGGACGAGGAAAACGCGGCAGCCCCCGCCGCGGCTGCAAACACTACCGACCCGCTGGACATCCGTACCGCCGGCCCAGAAGCCGCCCGTACCGCCCGCAGTCTGCGGGTGAACCGCCGTGCCCCGGCCCCCGAAGTGGACGGTGAACCATTTGCCGCCCCCGAAGCCGAGTTGCCCAGCACCAGCGGCCATACCATCCGCCGCAGCCCGGCACCGTCCATTCTGGACGATGATGTGCCGGATTTCTCGGCAGAGCTTGACCCCGAGGCCCTGGCTGCTGCCCAGGCGGCGGACGAAGCCGATGCCGCCGCAGGCCGCGCCACCAGCGCCGAGGACTTTACCAAAGCCGCCAGCCGCCTGTTTGATGACAACGACAGCGACGACACAGATACGGCCCCGCCGCCGCGCCGCCGCCATGGGGACAAGCCCGGCGCGGAAAACAGCATCCGCAGCCACAGCCTTGCCATGATCGAAAAGAGCGAGAAGCGCCGCCGCCGTATGGTCATCACCGTGCTGGTGGTGCTGACGCTGGTCATCGTGGGCGGCGCAGTGGCGCTGTGGTGGTTCTTTAGCAATGAGCTGGGTGCACGCCCCGCTGCCAAGAGCTACGGCACAGCCCTGTACGACAATACTGCCGAGAGCTACCTGACCAAGGGCACCGAGAAACTGCCCGGCGTGGTAGGCTACCTGGGCTTCCCCGGTATGGAGGGCCGCTTTGTCTACGCGGCTGATACTGCCACTGCCGAGAATGCAGACAACGAAACGACCGCTCAGACCCGCTTCGCCACAGCCAGCGCGCTGAACAGCACCGCCCCCGGCAACACGGTGCTGGCCTCCACCGACGCCCTGCTCACCCCGCTTACCACCGAGGAGGGCATCAAGGCCAACAGCGGCTTTACCCTCTACCTGCCGGGCCGCACCTACCGCTTTAAGGTGCTGGCCGTTTACTACTACGACCCCGCCGAGCAGGGCGACGGTGCTTTCGACCTCTACGGCAGCACCGACCTGTCCAGCTATTACGATTACCTCCGCTTCGTGGCGGGCATCCAGGCCCGCAGCCTGTGGGATACCGAGGTGGAAGTGGGGGACGCATCCCGCTTCCTGACACTGACCGCCCCCAGCGAGGACGCCGGTGTGCAGCTCTGCGTTACCGGCCGCCTCATCGAGGACGGCGAGGCCGAGGTGCTCAACGCATCGGCCATCACGGCGGCGGATGACCCGCTGCTGACTGCCGTGCAGTACCAGAGTAAAAACCAGCCGATGCCCACCGTCAGCGCCCTGCTGGGTGCCAGCATCGACCGCTACGCCAAGCAAAGTGCCGCTACTGCCGCCAACCGCGGCAGCAGCCAGACGGCCAACGACAGCGCTGACACCAGCACCGACCTGAGCCAGGCCGCCAGCGAGATGCAGCAGCGCACTGACGCGCTGATTGCCAGCGCTGACAAGCTGATGGCGGGCCTGACCGATGTGGCAGGCTCGGCCAACGCCACCGAGACAGACTTGAACAAGGGTGCCGAGGGCAGCCTGCCCGAGCAGACCGTGACGGTGGACCAGATCGCCAACGCCAACCCCACGCCCGCCCCGGCGGCGCCCGTGGGCGGTGTGATCTCCCTGCTCTCGGAGGGCACACTGGAAAACGAACCCGCGGCCAAGGCGGCAACGCGCGGGGAGACAGCAGCAGGACAAACATTGACCTACACCTTCGAGGCATGGACAAAGGACGCCAATCCCCGATGCGTACTGCATAAGACAGCAAACGGGACGCTTGACGAAGCCGCCATCGAGATCATGCTGGTGCCCGGCACGTATGACTTCCTCTTCTGGGCCGATTACGGCACGGGAGCCTATACGACCGATGACCTGCGGAATGTAACGGTGGCCATGACCTCCGGCAGTACTCCCGCGACCTATACCCCCGGCAGCGAACGCGACGCCTTCGCCTACGCCCTGCCCGGCGTGCAGTGGAACGGCGGCAACGGCGTATCGGCCAGGCTGAAACGCCCGTTGGCCAAACTGACGATGCAGAACAAGGAGGCGTTCGGCACGGGCGGCCAAACGGTGTCGGTTACCTATACGAACGTACAGACACAGTACGATGTGCTAACCGCAACGGCATCCGCTCCTCAAACCCTGACAATCGCGTTCCCAACGACAACCACTGGAGCGGCATTGGTGGGCGAAGACTTTCTCTTCGTGCCTGCCGAAGGAAAATCCGTCGGGCTGTCGATCACGGTTGGCGAAGTAACCAAGAGTCTCGACGTGCTGCAGCTGCAGCGGAACTACACGACCAAC
>ERZ772897.3577-NODE-3577-length-11324-cov-2.385216_pt1 | contig 11324 bp, 10 predicted proteins | sample MGYA00512125_ERZ772897 | MGnify/ENA primary metagenome ERZ772897 (study PRJEB29015, sample SAMEA2737660) | human gut metagenome | biome: human gut; feature: human-associated habitat; material: faeces | place: China | collected 2012 ... | reverse complement strand
TTTCCTCATTGGGAGCGACAACGGTACTGGCGGCTGATGGGGTGGATGCCCTTGAGTTGCTGGGAGGTTTCACTCCAGACCTGATGATATGTGATATCGCGATGCCACGAATGAACGGGCTTAAACTGCTGGAGCATATACGTAACAGAGGCGACCAGACCCCAGTTCTGGTGATATCTGCCACTGAAAATATGGCAGATATTGCCAAAGCGTTACGTCTGGGCGTTGAAGATGTTTTGCTGAAACCAGTTAAAGATCTGAATCGCTTGCGCGAGATGGTTTTTGCCTGTCTCTATCCCAGCATGTTTAATTCGCGCGTTGAGGAAGAGGAAAGGCTTTTTCGCGACTGGGATGCAATGGTTGATAACCCTGCCGCAGCGGCGAAATTATTACAGGAACTACAACCGCCGGTTCAGCAGGTGATTTCCCATTGCCGGGTTAATTATCGTCAATTGGTTGCCGCGGACAAACCCGGCCTGGTGCTTGATATTGCCGCACTTTCGGAAAACGATCTGGCATTTTATTGCCTTGATGTCACCCGAGCTGGACATAATGGCGTACTTGCTGCCTTGTTATTACGCGCATTGTTTAACGGATTATTACAGGAACAGCTTGCACACCAAAATCAACGGTTGCCAGAGTTGGGCGCGTTATTGAAGCAGGTAAACCATTTACTCCGTCAGGCCAATCTGCCGGGGCAGTTTCCGCTATTAGTTGGCTATTATCATCGCGAACTGAAAAATCTCATTCTGGTTTCTGCGGGTCTGAATGCGACGTTAAATACCGGCGAACACCAGGTGCAAATCAGTAATGGTGTTCCGTTAGGCACATTAGGTAACGCTTATTTGAATCAATTGAGCCAGCGATGCGATGCCTGGCAATGCCAAATATGGGGAACCGGTGGTCGACTGCGCTTGATGTTGTCTGCAGAATGAGCAAACGATAACGCGGGCTAAATTTGCATTACCTGCTAATGTCGGCTGGTGGTACTATCGTCGCCATTCGTATAAGTAATTGTCTTAATTATGCTAACTCGCCTCCTTTTCAGAACTTAGCCCCTTCGGGGTGCTGATATACTGGGATGCGATACAGAAATATGAACACGTTCAAAACACGAACAGTCCAGGAGAATTTAAATGGCTGCCATTAATACGAAAGTCAAAAAAGCCGTTATCCCCGTTGCGGGATTAGGAACCAGGATGTTGCCGGCGACGAAAGCCATCCCGAAAGAGATGCTGCCACTTGTCGATAAGCCATTAATTCAATACGTCGTGAATGAATGTATTGCGGCTGGCATTACTGAAATTGTGCTGGTTACACACTCATCTAAAAACTCTATTGAAAACCACTTTGATACCAGTTTTGAACTGGAAGCAATGCTGGAAAAACGTGTAAAACGTCAACTGCTTGATGAAGTGCAGTCTATTTGTCCGCCGCACGTGACTATTATGCAAGTTCGTCAGGGGCTGGCGAAAGGTCTGGGACACGCGGTATTGTGTGCTCACCCGGTAGTGGGTGATGAACCTGTGGCTGTTATTTTGCCTGACGTTATTCTGGATGAATATGAATCCGATTTGTCACAGGATAACCTGGCAGAGATGATCCGCCGCTTTGATGAAACGGGTCATAGCCAGATCATGGTTGAACCGGTTGCTGATGTGACCGCATATGGCGTTGTGGATTGCAAAGGCGTTGAATTAGCGCCGGGTGAAAGCGTACCGATGGTTGGCGTGGTTGAAAAACCAAAAGCGGATGTTGCGCCGTCTAATCTCGCTATTGTGGGTCGTTACGTACTTAGTGCGGATATTTGGCCGTTGCTGGCAAAAACCCCTCCGGGAGCTGGTGATGAAATTCAGCTCACCGACGCAATTGATATGCTAATCGAAAAAGAAACGGTTGAAGCCTATCATATGAAAGGGAAGAGCCATGACTGCGGTAATAAATTAGGTTACATGCAGGCCTTCGTTGAATACGGTATTCGTCATAACACCCTTGGCACGGAATTTAAAGCCTGGCTTGAAGAAGAGATGGGCATTAAGAAGTAACATCCGTATCGGTGTTATCCACGAAACGGCGTTGAGCAATCGACGCCGTTTTTTTATAGCTTATTCTTATTAAATTGTCTTAAACCGGACAATAAAAAATCCCGCCGATGGCGGGATTTTAAGCAAGTGCAATCTACAAAAGATTATTGCTTGATCAGGAAATCGTCGAGGGATTTACCTTGCTCATCCATTGCTTTTTTGATTACAGCTGGAGTACGGCCCTGGCCAGTCCAGGTTTTAGTTTCGCCGTTTTCGTCAACGTAGCTATATTTTGCCGGACGCTGAGCACGTTTAGCTTTGGTGCCAGATTTAACGGCAGCAAGGCTATTCAGCAGTTCGTTCGGGTCAATACCGTCAGCGATCAGCATTTCGCGATATTGCTGCAGTTTACGAGTGCGCTCTTCAACTTCAGCAGCAGCCGCGCTTTCTTCTTCGCGACGTTCGTTAACAACAACTTCTAATTTTTCCAGCATTTCTTCCAGCGTTTCAAGTGTACATTCTCTTGCCTGCGCACGAAGAGTACGGATGTTGTTCAGAATTTTAAGTGCTTCGCTCATTGTAGTAATCTCAAACTTATATTGGGGTGGTTTGTTGAGGTAATAATAGAGCCTTAAATTCAGTTGTGCAATAGCCAGGAATGTAAGAAATTCAAAATTGTTCTTTATTTTGTGCCGCCAATAAATATCTTTTCATAAAATTAGCCAGAAAAGACGCGGCATATAGCCCTATTTGTACCGATGATTTCGCAGCTCGTGAGGTTAAAACTTCCTGATTCATGTCACATTTTATGGGGAGATTATCGTAGGCTGACGACCTTTCAGTCTTCTGTATTAGTCGTGTTTACGAGAATTCCCTATTAAGCGAATGATGAAAAGTAGAACAGTCGCAATAAGAGCAGGGACTTAGTATTGCACTATCTCCTGGAGGTCAACAGAGGGCTATTACTTGCGCAACAGATTAAAGATTGTGAATAGTTACCAGCAGTCATTTACCCGCTTATAACAAGCGAGGCAGTTGTAATGATAGCTCAGAAGGATTATGCAAGGCTTCGTAAGGGAGAACGCATATACCCACTTCTGTGCATACTGTTGAGCTGAAAAACTGACGAATTATGATAAACTCCAGCCAACTTTATTTCATATCATTGAGGGCCTGTGGCTGATGGCACAGCTATATTTCTACTATTCCGCAATGAATGCGGGTAAGTCTACAGCATTGTTGCAATCTTCATACAATTACCAGGAACGCGGCATGCGCACTGTCGTATATACGGCAGAAATTGATGATCGCTTTGGTGCCGGGAAAGTCAGTTCGCGTATAGGTTTGTCATCGCCTGCAAAATTATTTAACCAAAATTCATCATTATTTGATGAGATTCGTGCGGAACATGAACAGCAGGCAATTCATTGCGTACTGGTTGATGAATGCCAGTTTTTAACCAGACAACAAGTATATGAATTATCGGAGGTTGTCGATCAACTCGATATACCCGTACTTTGTTATGGTTTACGTACCGATTTTCGAGGTGAATTATTTATTGGCAGCCAATACTTACTGGCATGGTCCGACAAACTGGTTGAATTAAAAACCATCTGTTTTTGTGGCCGTAAAGCAAGCATGGTGCTGCGTCTTGATCAAGCAGGCAGACCTTATAACGAAGGTGAGCAGGTGGTAATTGGTGGTAATGAACGATACGTTTCTGTATGCCGTAAACACTATAAAGAGGCGTTACAAGTCGACTCATTAACGGCTATTCAGGAAAGGCATCGCCACGATTAATAAGAATTTCTTTACTGACAGGGTGAGCAGGGCACTTTTATCCTGTCAGTTCGTTTTACGCACTTCTTCCGGGCTATATACCCTTCTCGGCAGTTTTTTAACGCCGCTATACGCCTCACAGGGCTCTTAAGCACCGACGTTGACTTGTGACCTGTAAAGTACAATATCCCTGTGTTTAGGCGTTATACATCGTCGCAAATATGATGAAGGCTAATGCTGTCGGTTTATGGAAAAGTTGCTTTGGGTAAACAAAAAATACGGCCCCAGAAGGGCAATGCCGTTCACTTAAGAGGAGCGGCACTATGTTTCACAGGATAACGGGTTTTTGATATCTTAACCGACCTCGGCCTTGATGGTCGGGGGCGTTTTGTTATGAACACCACTTCCAGAGCACCCCGAAGATGCTCCAGTCGTTTCGGGATGGTCCCTGGTGACGCCGTGTTTCCCAGCTCTATCATTTCTGATGCGATATTCTTCCACGCAGGCAGTAGCCAGTGGCGGTTACAACCCTTCTGGTTCAGCGTCAGCAGCAGGTCTTCGCTGTAAAAAAGTTTATCAAACAACGTAATAGAGTTATCCGGGATGGTGGCGAGCATGGAGTGGGCCAGCACAGTTTCGCTCTGCCGGTAAGGTGCGGTCACGGCATTCAGCAGAATGTGACTTCCCAGGTTCATTAAGGCCACCAGACGCATAACCGGGTAGGCGTTCTGCCGCTTAGTGGATGTGTTGGCAGACCCATAATATTCACGCAGCTCGGGTTTATCAGGTGTCCTGAACTGTGCGCCATCAATGGCAAAAAGTTGCAGGCCGTGCCAGTCATCCTTCAGGTAACGTTCCGCGCCCCTGTCTGTGCGGTCTGGCGGAAGAGCCATTCCACTGGGGCGGCCCCCACGCGCTGACGCGCCTGGGTGACAGCGCTGCGGGCCAGCAGGTTCATCCCCGCTTCGCCATCCGCGCTCAGGTTCAGACGGCGAACAACATCGGTAATTGGCTCATTGCACCACCATCCAGATAACCATGTCCCCCGGTAAACGACGGCGGCGAACGGTCGCATGAGCAGAAAGCGTCAGGCAGTGTTGTATCCACTCGGTGGGAAGGTGTTCTGCAAATAGTTGTGCAGAGGGCGGAGGCATAAGCGGATGGTCACTGAAATCGAGCAGATCATTGAGAAGTGGCATAAGAAAACGGCTCCCTGTTGTGGAAGCCGTTATAGTGCCTCAGTTTAAGGATCGGTCAACTAATCCTTAACTGATCGGCATTGCCCAGAAGGGGCCGTTTATGTTGCCAGACAGCGCTACTGATTAAGCGGATTTTTTCGCTTTTTTCTCAGCTTTAGCCGGAGCAGCTTCTTTCTTCGCTGCAGTTTCACCTTCTACATAATCACGACCGTAGTAGGTATCCAGCAGAATCTGTTTCAGCTCGGAGATCAGCGGGTAACGCGGGTTAGCGCCGGTGCACTGGTCATCGAATGCATCTTCAGACAGTTTATCCACGTTCGCCAGGAAGTCTGCTTCCTGAACGCCAGCTTCACGGATAGATTTCGGAATACCCAGTTCAGCTTTCAGCGTTTCCAGCCATGCCAGCAGTTTCTCGATCTTAGCAGCAGTACGGTCGCCCGGTGCGCTCAGACCCAAGTGGTCGGCAATTTCAGCATAACGACGGCGAGCCTGCGGACGGTCATACTGGCTGAATGCAGTCTGCTTGGTCGGGTTGTCGTTCGCATTGTAGCGAATAACGTTACAAATCAGCAGGGCGTTTGCCAGACCGTGCGGAATATGGAACTGGGAACCCAGTTTGTGCGCCATTGAGTGACATACACCCAGGAAGGCGTTCGCAAACGCGATACCCGCGATAGTCGCTGCACTGTGAACACGTTCACGCGCTACCGGATTTTTAGACCCTTCGTGGTAGGACGCTGGCAGATATTCTTTCAGCAGTTTCAGTGCCTGCAGAGCCTGACCATCAGAGAACTCAGATGCCAGTACAGAAACATAAGCTTCCATGGCGTGAGTTACTGCGTCCAGACCACCGAAAGCACACAGGGACTTCGGCATGTCCATAACCAGGTTGGCGTCGACAATCGCCATATCCGGAGTCAGCGCATAGTCTGCCAGCGGATATTTCTGACCAGTAGCGTCGTCAGTTACAACCGCAAACGGAGTGACTTCAGAACCTGTACCAGAAGTGGTGGTGACAGCGATCATTTTCGCTTTCACGCCCATTTTCGGGAACTTGTAGATACGTTTACGGATATCCATAAAGCGCAGCGCCAGCTCTTCGAAGTGAGTTTCCGGATGTTCGTACATAACCCACATGATCTTCGCGGCGTCCATCGGGGAACCACCACCCAGCGCGATAATCACGTCTGGTTTGAAGGAGTTTGCCAGTTCTGCACCTTTACGAACGATGCTCAGGGTCGGGTCCGCTTCTACTTCGAAGAAGACTTCAGTTTCAACGCCTGCTGCTTTCAGTACGGAAGTGATCTGATCAGCATAACCATTGTTGAACAGGAAGCGGTCAGTCACGATGAGCGCACGTTTGTGGCCATCAGTAATCACTTCATCCAGCGCGATTGGCAGGGAGCCACGGCGGAAGTAGATAGATTTCGGAAGTTTGTGCCACAACATGTTTTCAGCTCGCTTAGCAACGGTTTTCTTGTTGATCAGGTGTTTCGGACCAACGTTTTCAGAGATGGAGTTACCACCCCAAGAACCACAACCCAGAGTCAGGGAAGGTGCGAGTTTGAAGTTATACAGGTCACCGATACCACCCTGAGACGCTGGGGTGTTAATCAGGATACGCGCCGTTTTCATTTTCTGACCGAAGTAAGAAACGCGAGCCGGTTGGTTATCCTGGTCAGTGTACAGGCAAGAGGTATGACCGATACCGCCCATAGCAACCAGTTTCTCTGCTTTTTCTACCGCGTCTTCGAAATCTTTAGCGCGGTACATTGCCAGAGTCGGGGACAGTTTTTCATGTGCGAACGGTTCGCTTTCATCAACAACGGTCACTTCACCGATCAGAATCTTGGTGTTTTCTGGTACAGAGAAGCCTGCCAGTTCAGCAATTTTATAGGCTGGCTGACCAACGATAGCCGCGTTCAGCGCACCGTTTTTCAGGATAACATCCTGAACAGCTTTCAGCTCTTTACCCTGCAACAGATAGCCGCCGTGGGTTGCAAAACGTTCACGTACAGCGTCATAAACAGAGTCAACAACAACAACAGACTGTTCAGAAGCACAGATTACGCCGTTGTCGAAGGTTTTGGACATCAGTACAGATGCAACTGCACGTTTGATATCAGCAGTTTCATCGATAACAACTGGAGTGTTGCCCGCGCCTACACCGATAGCTGGTTTACCGGAGCTGTATGCGGCTTTAACCATGCCCGGACCACCAGTCGCGAGGATCAGGTTGATGTCTGGGTGGTGCATCAGTGCGTTAGACAGTTCAACAGAAGGTTGATCGATCCAGCCGATCAGATCTTTCGGAGCACCGGCAGCGATAGCAGCCTGCAGAACGATATCAGCCGCTTTGTTGGTGGCATCTTTTGCACGCGGGTGCGGGGAGAAGATAATGGCGTTACGGGTCTTCAGACTGATCAGCGATTTGAAGATAGCAGTTGAAGTCGGGTTAGTGGTCGGAACGATACCGCAAATAATACCGATTGGTTCAGCGATAGTGATGGTACCAAAAGTGTCGTCTTCAGACAGAACACCACAGGTTTTTTCATCTTTATAGGCGTTGTAGATATATTCAGAAGCAAAGTGGTTTTTGATCACTTTATCTTCGACGATACCCATGCCGGATTCGGCAACGGCCATTTTCGCGAGTGGGATTCGAGCATCTGCAGCAGCCAGAGCGGCGGCGCGGAAGATTTTGTCTACTTGCTCTTGAGTGAAACTGGCATATTCACGCTGGGCTTTTTTTACACGCTCTACGAGTGCGTTAAGTTCAGCGACATTAGTAACAGCCATAATGCTCTCCTGATAATGTTAAACTTTTTTAGTAAATCATCTGCTCGAATACGAGAGTATAGTCAGTGCGGTGATGATTTGCTTAACCTATGAAAATCAAAAGCTTACTCGCGCTCACACTCACTGTGATTTACTAAAAGAGTTTAAACATTAGAGTTATTATCTCTAATGCGTCACTTCCAGGTGGCGTAAGCAAGATTACTCACTTCTGGGTACTGATTACGTGATCCAAATCAAATTTTTGCAAAGCTGACACCTTTCAGCATCGCTTTTCGCCATTATAGCTAACAGTTAATAAATTGTAGTATGATTTGGTGGCTACATTAGCATGTTTTGCACAACTAGATAACAATAACGAATGATAGCAATTTTAAGTAGTTAGGAGGTGAAAAATGCTGTCAAAAGGCGTATTGTCAGCGCGTCTTTTCAACCTTATTTATGGCTAACATTATCCGGCTTTTGCTTCGGAGCTAACCGTGATTCAGACCTTTTTTGATTTTCCCGTTTACTTCAAATTTTTCATCGGGTTATTTGCGCTGGTCAACCCGGTAGGGATTATTCCCGTCTTTATCAGCATGACCAGTTATCAGACAGCGGCAGCGCGAAACAAAACTAACCTTACAGCCAACCTGTCTGTGGCCATTATCTTGTGGATCTCGCTTTTTCTCGGCGACACGATTCTACAACTTTTTGGTATATCAATTGATTCGTTCCGTATCGCCGGGGGTATCCTGGTGGTGACAATAGCGATGTCGATGATCAGCGGCAAGCTTGGGGAGGATAAACAGAACAAACAAGAAAAATCAGAAACGGCCATTCGCGAAAGTATCGGCGTTGTTCCGCTGGCGCTGATGGCGGGGCCAGGGGCGATCAGTTCTACCATCGTCTGGGGTACGCGTTATCACAGCATTAGCTATCTGTTTGGTTTCTTTGTGGCTATTGCATTGTTCGCTTTATGTTGTTGGGGATTGTTCCGCATGGCACCGTGGCTGGTACGGGTTTTACGCCAGACCGGCATCAACGTGATTACGCGTATTATGGGGCTATTGCTGATGGCATTGGGGATTGAATTTATCGTTACTGGTATTAAGGGGATTTTCCCCGGCCTGCTTAATTAATTCCTTTCAAATGAAACGGAGCTGCCATGCTCCGTTTACTTCGTCATTATTTTTACTTTGTTCCCGCGCAGTTATCAAAAGCAAAAGGAATAGGTAAAAATATTCTTCTCAAATTACAGTTAGTTATAAGGATTTCCTTAACTGCTTCTCCTCACCATCATGTTATTTTCGCCACATCATAATCCTGGGCTTGCTGAAGAATAATTGAAATGATATTAGTAATTCCACTGCCTTTGGTAGAGGAAAGTGCTAAATAATAATCAATTGTTAAATTATTGTGCATTTCACTACTGGAACTGTAATCAGAAAAGATAGACATGCTTAGCCAATCTCTATTTGATTGAATTGAAAGATGTTTGTTAAGGCATGGATGCAAGCTATAGATTCTGATACGGTCAATAAAAGAGAATTGCTTAACAATTTTGCAAAATGTATTGGCGAGTAAGAACCGCATTTGGTACTTTCCGGGCAACCGCCAGACGATTCTTTATTGGTAATGAGAATAATTAACAATTAAAGAGCGTCGCGAAAGAATAATGTGTCTCGACAGGGGAGACACAGTACGAATCGACATAAGGTGATCGTCTGAATCACCAGAATAAATAAAGTCGGTGATAGTAATACGTAACGATAAAGTAACCTGACAGCAGAAAGTCTCCGAGCCTGTGCAGGGTCCCAATCCGGGATTACACATGCTGGTTAATACCAGTAATTATAATGAGGGAGTCCAAAAAACAATGACCAACATCACCAAGAGAAGTTTAGTAGCAGCTGGCGTTCTGGCTGCGCTAATGGCAGGGAATGTCGCGCTGGCAGCTGATGTACCCGCAGGCGTCACACTGGCGGAAAAACAAACGCTGGTACGTAACAATGGTTCAGAAGTTCAGTCATTAGATCCGCACAAAATTGAAGGTGTTCCGGAGTCTAATATCAGCCGAGACCTGTTTGAAGGCTTACTGGTCAGCGATCTTGACGGTCATCCAGCACCTGGCGTCGCTGAATCCTGGGATAATAAAGACGCGAAAGTCTGGACCTTCCATTTGCGTAAAGATGCGAAATGGTCTGATGGCACGCCAGTCACAGCACAAGACTTTGTGTATAGCTGGCAACGTTCTGTTGATCCGAACACCGCTTCTCCGTATGCCAGTTATCTGCAATATGGGCATATCGCCGGTATTGATGAAATTCTTGAAGGGAAAAAACCGATTACCGATCTCGGCGTGAAAGCTATTGATGATCACACATTAGAAGTCACCTTAAGTGAACCCGTTCCGTACTTCTATAAATTACTTGTTCACCCATCAACTTCACCGGTGCCAAAAGCCGCTATCGAGAAATTCGGCGAAAAATGGACCCAGCCTGGTAATATCGTCACCAACGGTGCCTATACCTTAAAAGATTGGGTCGTAAACGAACGAATCGTTCTTGAACGCAGCCCGACCTACTGGAACAACGCGAAAACCGTTATTAACCAGGTAACCTATTTGCCTATTGCTTCTGAAGTTACCGATGTCAACCGCTACCGTAGTGGTGAAATCGACATGACGTATAACAACATGCCGATCGAATTGTTCCAGAAGCTGAAAAAAGAGATCCCGGACGAAGTTCACGTTGATCCATACCTGTGCACTTACTATTACGAAATTAACAACCAGAAACCGCCATTCAACGATGTGCGTGTGCGTACCGCACTGAAACTAGGTATGGACCGCGATATCATTGTTAATAAAGTGAAAGCGCAGGGCGACATGCCCGCCTATGGTTACACTCCACCGTATACTGATGGCGCAAAATTGACTCAGCCAGAATGGTTTGGCTGGAGCCAGGAAAAACGTAACGAAGAAGCGAAAAAACTGCTGGCTGAAGCGGGTTATACCGCAGACAAACCGTTGACCATCAACCTGCTGTATAACACCTCCGATCTGCATAAAAAGCTGGCGATTGCTGCCTCTTCATTGTGGAAGAAAAACATTGGTGTAAACGTCAAACTGGTTAACCAGGAGTGGAAAACGTTCCTCGACACCCGTCACCAGGGTACTTTTGATGTGGCCCGTGCAGGCTGGTGTGCTGACTACAACGAACCAACTTCCTTCCTGAACACCATGCTGTCGAACAGCTCGATGAATACCGTGCATTATAAGAGCCCGGCCTTTGACAGCATTATGGCGGAAACGCTGAAAGTGACTGACGAGGCGCAGCGCACAGCTCTGTACACTAAAGCAGAACAACAGCTGGATAAGGATTCGGCCATTGTTCCTGTTTATTACTACGTGAATGCGCGTCTGGTGAAACCGTGGGTTGGTGGCTATACCGGCAAAGATCCGCTGGATAATACCTATACCCGGAATATGTACATTGTGAAGCACTAATGGCAATGCGTGGGGCAGGAGTGTCCTGCTCCACGG
>ERZ772897.3567-NODE-3567-length-11356-cov-2.393240_pt1 | contig 11356 bp, 8 predicted proteins | sample MGYA00512125_ERZ772897 | MGnify/ENA primary metagenome ERZ772897 (study PRJEB29015, sample SAMEA2737660) | human gut metagenome | biome: human gut; feature: human-associated habitat; material: faeces | place: China | collected 2012 ... | reverse complement strand
TCTGTTGAATCACCTTGAGAACTTAAGCCACAATTCCTCGATGGACTACCGGGAGGCGATCGTGCAGGCGGTGCTCGGATATATCAAAAGTGACTGCAAAAATGCGAATCTGACGAAGATCGCAAAAGATACCCATCAGTCGGTCTCGGTGTTAAGCAAGCTGATCCGGCAGAAAACCGGCGATACATTCAAGGAGCTTTTGCAGCAGCGGAGATTTGAGACGGCGGCACATCTGCTCACGGAGACGGATCTGGCGGTGGAGGAGATCGCACTTGATGTCGGGTATGAGAATCTGAGTTATTTTTTCCGGCAGTTTAAGAGCCGGTATGGCGTGACACCGCGTGCATACCGCATGATGAATTCACGTGACGCCGGGAACCTTTATGAAAAATAATAGAGAATATTTGAGAATGGAAAATAAGGACAGTTTTTTAGTCGAATCAGAGCCTAAAAAACGGTCCTTATTTTTGTTATGCTGACAGCAGTGATGAGAAGGAAAGAGAAAGGAGCAGGTGGATGGAGATGACGTATTATCTGGCGGTGGATATCGGAGCGTCGAGCGGACGACATATGCTGTCCCATCTGGAAGACGGGAAGCTGGTATTGGAAGAAATCTATCGCTTCCCGAACGGAATGACGGAGAAGAACGGGCACAAGGTATGGGATGTCGAGCGGCTGTTTGCGGAGATTTTAAACGGCATGAAGCAGTGCGCCAGACTGGGGAAAATCCCGCACAGCATGGGGATTGATACCTGGGCGGTGGACTATGTCCTTTTGGATGGGCAGGGAAGACGTATCGGAGATGCGGCAGCCTACCGCGACGGCAGGACACAGGGCATGGATGAAAAAGTGTATGCTCATATCACGGAGGAAGAACTCTACCACAGAACAGGAATCCAAAAACAGATCTTTAACACGATCTATCAGCTGGCTGCGGTAAGGGAGCAGCATCCAAAATGGCTGGAGCAGGCGGACTGTCTGCTGATGATGCCGGATTATTTTCATTTTCTTCTGACCGGGAAAAAGGTGCAGGAGTACACCAATGCGACGACGACCCAGCTGGTTAGTCCGGTGACAAAGGACTGGGATGAGCAGCTGATCCGGCAGCTGGGCTATCCGAGACGGCTGTTTCAGGAGATCCGGATGCCGGGGTATGAACTGGGGAGCCTGCGGGGGGAGATCCAGAAAGAAGTGGGATTTTCCTGCAAGGTGATCCTGCCGCCCACACACGATACCGCCTCGGCGGTGGCGGCGGTGCCAACGCAGGAGGAAGAGACGCTCTATATCAGCTCCGGCACATGGTCGCTCATGGGAACCGAACGGATGACGGCGGATTGCAGCAGTGCGGCGAGAGCGCACAACATGACAAACGAGGGCGGTTACGACTGCCGGTTCCGCTATCTGAAAAATATCATGGGACTTTGGATGATCCAGTCGGTACGCAAGGAGTTATCCCCGGACGAGGGATTCGGTTCTATCTGCGAACATGCGGCAACTGAGACAATCACATCGATCGTGGATGCCAATGACGACCGTTTTTTAGCACCGCAGAATATGACAGCAGAAGTACAGGCGGCTTGCAGGGAGTCCGGACAGAAAGTACCGGAGGGCATCTATCAGGTGGCAGCCGTGATCTACAACAGTCTTGCCAAATGTTATGCCGATACGGTTAGGGAAATCGAGAAGATCGAGCATGTGACCTATCCTAGCATCAACATTGTAGGTGGTGGTGCCAATGCTGCTTATCTGAATGAACTTACGGCAAAGGCTACCGGAAAAACGGTCTATGCCGGTCCAACGGAGGCGACAGCCATCGGCAATATCATGGCGCAGATGATCGCCGCAGGCGAACTGCAGGACTTGGCAGAAGCAAGAAAATGTGTATTCCATTCATTTGAAATAAAGGAGGAAAAAGGATGTTAGTTGAAACAAAAGCAAGAGTTGGTGTATTTGCCATCGCATTGGGAGCCTATTTGCCACAGTTCCCATCACTGGTTCCTGAATTTGAAGGACAGTTTGCAGATTTTAAAAAGACCATACCGGACAGTGTCGAACTGGTAGACGGCGGCATTGTCACAACAAAAGAGGCAGCCATGGCAGCCGGAGACAAGTTCCGCGCAGCGGATGTTGATCTTGTTCTCTTACAGATGCTTACCTATGCGACCAGCTACAATATGCTTCCGGCGATCCGCGATCTGAATGTGCCGGTCGTACTGGTCAATGTGCAGAAGAAAAAAGCACCGGACTATGCCAATACAGATACAGCCACCTGGCTGGGCGAACTTTACGCCTGCGGCGCTGTTGGTGAAATGGTTGCAGACTTGGAGCGTGCAGGAAAGAGACATGCCGTTATCACAGGTGTTGTTGAGGGCGGCGATCCTGAGGTGGAAAAGCAGATTGCTGAGTGGTGTACCGCAGCACAGGTAAGACGTAGATTTCGTGATACCAATATCGCCCAGATCGGTCGTCCGTATCCGGGCATGATGGATCTTTATATCGACGAGACCAATCTTTACAACCGCATGGGTTTATATACCAAGCAGTTTGACTGGGAAAAAATGTGGTCGATCGCCGACGACATCACAGATGAAGATGCCATCCGTGCCAAGGCAGAAGACATCTTAGATACCTTTGACATCGAAGGCGGTGCGACAGTTGAGACGGTCTGGGAAATGGCAAAATATGTAGTGGCTTTTGAAAAATGGGTCAAGGACGAGCAGTTAGCACTGGTTGCTTCCCATTATGACGGTTTTGCACAGGGCGTTGCCGGAAAACTGGACTCTATGCTGATCCCTGCATTTTCTATGCTGATCAAGCAGGGGACGGCATGTGCTGTAGAAGGTGACATCAAGGTTGCTATGGCGATGAGCATCTTAAAGACCATTGCCGGAACCGGTCAGTTGTCCGAGATGTATTCTATCGACTTTAACGAGGACATCTGCATTATCGGACATTCGGGCTCAGGCGATGCCGATATTTCCGTAGACAGTAAGCCGACCATGAAGATCGTACCGGTATTCCATGGCAAGACCGGCGGCGGTTATCTGACCCAGTTCTATCCACCGGCAGGCGATGTCACTTATCTTGCAATCACACAGGATAAGGACGGACATTTCAAGTTTGTTGTGGCAGAGGGTGTCAATGAGAAAGGACCGATCTTTACGTTTGGAGATACCAATATGAGAACCCGCTTCTCTATTGGTGCCAGAGAGTTCTGCAATCGCTGGAGCGAGGCTGGTCCGACACATCATATGGCAGCAGCCATTGGCAGACATATCGATGTCATTGAAAAGGTTGGAAAGATCTTAGACATTCCGGTAGAAGTTGTTTGTAGATAAAATATATTTATGAAGAGAGAGGAAATAAAAATGAAATTTTTAGACGCAGAATTTGTACAGGGATTTATCCGTATGGCCAACGATGGCTGGGAACAGGGCTGGCATGAGAGAAATGGCGGTAACCTTTCTTACCGTGTAAAGCCGGAAGAAGTAGAGTCTGTCAAAGAGAACTTTGAGCCAAAGGAGTGGCAGCCGATCGGCACAAGTGTGCCAAACCTTGCAGGAGAGTATTTCCTTGTAACAGGCAGCGGCAAATATTTCCGCAATGTCATCATTAAGCCGGAAGATTCCATCTGCATGATCGAGTTGGACGAGGCAGGCGAGAATTACCGTATCGTCTGGGGGCTTGTCAATGGCGGCAGACCAACCTCTGAACTTCCAAGCCATTTGATGAACCTGGAAGTAAAGAAGTTACAGGATCCGAAGTATCGTGTTGTTTATCATGCACATACGACCAATATCATTGCCCTTACCTTTGTTCTTCCATTGGAGGACAAGGTCTTTACAAGAGAGTTGTGGGAAATGGCAACCGAGTGTCCGGTCGTATTTCCGGATGGTATCGGCGTTGTACCTTGGATGGTTCCGGGCGGCAGGGAGATCGCTGTGGCGACCAGTGAACTGATGAAGAAATATGATCTTGCCATCTGGGCACATCATGGTACTTTTGCAGCAGGCGAAGACTTTGATCTGACCTTTGGCCTTATGCATACGGCTGAAAAGTCTGCTGAGATCTTAGTCAAGATGCTGTCTATGCAGCCTAACAAACGTCAGACTATCACACCGGATGATTTCCGTCATCTGGCAAAAGATTTCGGGGTAACCCTCCCGGAAGAATTCTTATATGAAAAATAAGATCGTATATAAGATAGGTAGAGTATAGAAGAAAAAAAGAAGTCCGAAAATGCTAGTCATGTTTGGACTTCTTTGTTATAATGGGTAGGCTTTATATAGAACAGAGGAGGATAGAAGGAGTTAAAGTGCAAAAGACAGTAGGAAAAAACAGCATTGATTTTGGGCAAGATGGGATCATGCACATCCTGTTTATTTTCAGGCGATCGGCGCACCCATCAAGAGTTCCGTTCTTACGATCGTCAGAACGGTAGTCCTCTTTGTGCCTTTGGGCTGGGTGTTTGCACACTTTGGCTTAAATGCATTTTGGCTGACCTATCCTCTGACAGAAATAATTACGACGATCACAGGTTATGTACTATATCGAAAGCAACTTAGGCAGATGAAACCTGCTAAATTGGGTTAAGAAAGGAAACATTATGGACAAAAAAGAATGGAAACAGGCAAAAAAAGCCTACAAAAAGGCAAAACACCGTGCAATCCGTCCTTGGAAAGGCATGAGCATTTTTTCTGCTATCTTTGCGGTTGTCTTTATCGCAGTCTTTGTCATTTGCTCCACATTTGACAATACCTTAGCAGCCTTTACCGGCGGTACTTTCTGGAAACTGGAAAATGAGGATGCGGATGCACAATACTTCACATCAGATTTTGACAAGGTGGAGGACAATGTGGCATACGGCACAGACTTATGCCAGCGTGTGGAAGCAGAAGGGGCAGCCCTTCTTATGAATGAAAATGACGCACTTCCTCTGAAGGAGGGAGCCAAGGTCAGTACTTTCTCCAATTCCAGCGTAAATATCGTTTATGGTGGAACCGGATCAGGAAATATTGACGCATCTTCCGCAGATACCTGGAAAGATGCCTTGGAGAGTGCTGGATTTTCGGTAAATAAGAAATTGTGGGATTTCTATGAGTCTGGCGACGGTGCCGAGTATGCATCCGACCGTGGCGGTACGGTAACGACCGCAGGTGCAACGACATCGGAGGTACCTTGGAAGGTATACACGGATGATGTCAAGAAATCCGTAGAAAAATATGGTGATGCAGCCCTTGTTATGATCTCCCGTGTGGGTGGTGAAGGCGCTGATGCAACCTATGATAAGAGCAATTATCTGGCATTGGATGACAATGAAAAAGATATGCTTTCCAATCTGGCACAGATGAAAAAAGACGGACAGATCAAAAAGGTCGTTCTTTTGATCAACTCCGCTAATGCTTTACAGGTAGATTTCTTAAAGGATAACACCTATGACATTGACGCAGTACTTTGGATCGGCGATGTCGGTATCAGCGGTATCAACGCTGTTGCAGAAATTTTGGCAGGTAAGGTCAATCCATCCGGTAGTCTGGTAGACACCTACTGCTATGACAATTATTCATCACCGGCAATGGCAAACTTCACACCGGTACAGTATGAAGGCTACGAAGAAGGCGTGATCCCGGACAGTGCGGATACCTATATGATCTATCAGGAAGGTATCTATGTCGGTTACAAGTATTATGAGACCCGTTATGAGGATGGGATTATGCAGACCGGTTCCGCAGGCGATTATGTTTACGGTGACAATGTGGCATTCCCATTTGGTTACGGTCTTTCTTACACGACTTTTGACTATAGCAACTATAGCCTTTCTTATGATGAGGCAAATCATCAGTACCATGCCAAGGTTACCGTGACTAATACCGGTAAAGTGGCTGGCAAGGAAACCGTACAACTTTATGTGCAGTCTCCATATACCACTTATGATGTCGAGAATAAAGTGGAAAAGGCATCCGTATCTCTGGTCGGCTTTGATAAGACACAGGAGTTGGAGCCGGGCGAATCTCAGGAACTTGAGATGGTCGTAGACGGCGCAGACATCGCATCTTATGATGCTTATGGCGCAGAGACTTATATCTTAGATGCAGGTACATATTATTTTACAGCAGCAACCGATGCCCATAATGCCGTAAACAATATTCTGGCAGCCAAGGGCTACAGTGCAGAAAACGGTATGGACGGACAGGGAAATGCAGCCCTTGTAGGCTCATGGAACAATCCGACATTGGATACCACGACCTATGCGGTTTCTGCCAACGGTACAGAGATCACCAACCAGTTGTCTGATTCAGATCTTAACCTCTATGAAGGTACAGAACAGAATGTGACTTACCTCAGCCGTAGTGACTGGGAAGGAACCTGGCCGACAGATACCGTAAAGATCGCCCTGACAGATCAGTTGATCGAGGATCTGCAACTGGTACAGTATGATGCCTCAGATTATGACGAGGTGGAAATGCCTACCATGGGGGCAGCACAGGAACTGACCCTTTACGATATGATCGGTCTGGATTATGAGGATCCACAGTGGGATGCTTTGCTTGACCAGTTGACTTTCGATGAGATGGTTTCCCTGATCGGCGATTCCTTCCATTGGACCATGCCGGTAGAGTCTGTACAGGCACCGGGATCCCGTGATGAGAATGGACCGCAGGGACTGACAGCCTCCCTCTTTAATGCAGATTCTTCAAAGATGGCTGCAACAGCCTTTACCTCCGAAGATGTCATGGCTGCAACCTTTAACCGTGACCTTATGACGGAGATCGGGAAGGTAATCGGTAACGACTGCCTGTCTGCAAATGTAGCCATTTTATACGGACCTGGAAACAATATCCATCGTTCCCCATATGGCGGACGTAACTTTGAGTATTATTCCGAAGATGGATTTTTGTCCGGTGAGATGTCACTTTATGAAGTGGCAGCCATTGAGTCTAAGGGCGTGCATGTCGTTATGAAGCACTTTGCCTTAAATGACTGTGAGCAGGATCGTCTGGGACTTGGTGTATGGCTTCCGGAACAGGCAGCCAGAGAGATCTATCTGAAAGCCTTCCAGGCACCGATCGAAGAAGGAAATGGCGGTGGTGTCATGGTTGCTTACACACGTTGGGGTGCGATCTGGTCAGGCGGCAACAAGGGCCTGATGACCGGTATCCTGCGTAACGAGTGGGGCAGCCAGGGACTTACCATCACCGATAATGTATTGACTAAGTATGTCAATGGTGTGGATGGTCTGATGGCAGGCGGTATCTCTACCTTTGATGCCATGCTTCCATACATCACCAACCAGTTGCCGGAATATGAAAATGATCCGGTTGTGGTCAGTGCTATGCGCGAGGCCTGCCACCATGACTTATATGCGATTGCCAATTCCGTTGCCATGAACGGCGTGGGAGAGAACACTCTGGTCAAGGCAGTGGAACTGAAACTGGTAAGAATCGTAAGAATTGTTATGATCGTCTTTATCCTCTTGTTTGTGGTATCTTTGTTACTCTTTATCAAGAAGAAAAAGGAATTTAAAAAAAGTCAGGCTTACGCTGACTTTCAGGAAGCAAAGAAAGCGCGCAAGCAAAAATAAATACAATCCTATAAAATGATGTAGAAAAAGATCCGAGGTCAAAAGGCTTCGGATCTTTTACCATATTTGTCCGGTTGCCGTTTTTTATGAGGAAATCCTTGGCACATTCTTTTCCAAGCCTTGCGAAATTAGGAAAAATCATGCATTATAGAAAGATGAAATCAGGAGAGAAAGGAAAAAGACATGTATCGGATTGCAGTAGTCGAAGATGAAGAACAGTACAGGGATGAAGTGTGTCAGTATATTCAAAAATACGAAGAAGAGCATAAACTGGAGTTTTTGGTCACGACCTATGCGGACGGACAGGAGATCGTGGATGATACAGAGGCGCGCTATGACATTATCTTTTTCGACATCGAAATGGCGCAGTTAAATGGCATGGATGCAGCCAAAGTGATCCGTGGGCGCGATGCAGATGTGGTCATGGTATTTATCACGAATATGGCACAGTACGCCATCGAAGGCTACGAAGTGGGCGCATTGGATTTTGTCTTGAAACCGATTGATTATTATGGCTTTGCCTTTCGATTGGAACGTGCTATCGGCCGTGTGCATGGCAAGCGTGATAACTTAGAGTTTGCCATCAATACGCAGGGCGGTATGAAAAAACTCAATTCTAACGATATTTACTATATAGAGATAGAAAATCGATTTTTACATTATCATACAGCAGAGGGAGAGTTCGCCCAGCGTGGTACTTTGCAGAGTGCGGAAGAAATGTTTAAGGATTATCATTTTGTCAAATGTAATCATTGGTATCTGGTCAATCTCAAATATGTGACCGAGATTGAAGATAATGTGGTACATGTTGCCGGTGCGCAACTGGAGATAAGCAGACGAAACCGGGCGCACTTTTTGAAGGAAGTGACAGACTACATCGGAGGAGGCTTTTAACATGAATTTTTTACCTTATGCAAATCTCCTGGAGCAGATTTTTGTTGTTTTATCCGGTCTGGTCTATCTGTTGCCTTTACAGAAACGTGAGCCGATCGAGTTGCGTCTTTTGTCGGGTCTCATTATGGGGGGCACCCTTATGGTTGGACCAGCGGTGGTTTTGCCGCAGAATGGTTCAACAAACTTTTTGCTTGTGGTTTTAGATCTGGTCGTTATGTCTTTTGTCGTCTATTATTGTGCCACCATAAAAAAGAGTGCGGCTTTTTATGTTGCGATCTGGTCCCTTGTGACTTCGCAGTTTTTTATGAATTTATGGCATGTTCTTTATCAGTTGTCTCCTTTTCGCAATAATGGCAGTCTGGCTGCCTTGCTCTGGGGCGTGCTTGGATTCTATGCCGTGGGGCTGGCGATTGTTGGGCTGACAACGGCGAAGTGTATGCCGGAAAAGGGAAAGTACCATATTGGACCGCGCCAGATGACATCCGCAGTTTTGTTCTTAGCAGTTTTTGAAATGCTGGATCAGATGATGCGCATCGTGCATTTTGGCAGATATAATCTCATGTATTATGTGGTACTGCTGGTCGTACAACTTTATTGTGTGTCCCTGCTTTTTATCCAGTCGGAACTTTTCAAAAAGTCTGCCTTGGAAAAGGAACTTTTTACCATGAATATGCTGATGAAGCAGCAGGAAGAACAGTATGAGATCACGCGCGATAACATCGACATGATCAATCAGAAATGCCATGACCTCAAGCATCAGGTTCGAGCTTTGCGGGGACTTGCCGATGATGAGAGCAAGGAACGTTATCTGAAAGAATTGGAGCAGTCGGTCGAGATCTATGGTGCGATCGTCAAGACCGGAAACGATGTATTGGATACGATTCTAACGGAAAAGAGCCTTTCCTGTCAGGCAAAGGGCATCAAGATCAATTGTATCGCGGACGGCAGCAAACTGGAATTTGTTGATCCGGTCGATCTCTATGGTATTCTTGGCAATGCCGTGGATAATGCCATGGAGGCGGTGGAAAAGATCTCGGATGCCAGAATGCGTCTGATTGATATTGCCATCTTTACCAGAGACCGTTTTCTGGTTATCAATATCACCAATCCTATGACCGGTCAGGTGAAATTAAAGAATGGACTGCCGGTCTCTACCAAGCCTCACAATGGCTATCACGGCTATGGGCTGCGCAGTATCCGGCATAGTTTGGGACGCTATGACGGCACGATGAGTGTGAACGTATCTGACCATACCTTTGAACTGAAAATGCTCCTGCCTTTGCCGTAAAAGGTGGGCAGACCACTTAGGGAAGTCTGACTACCACTTACGATAAGTATGTTGTTATTTGTTTTAGGAGCGTTTAAAATGCACATATATAAGCATGTTTTATAAAGGAGGAAGTATGAGAAATAGCATTTCCCTGAACCCAAATTGGAAATTTTCTATAAAAGATCAGCCTGCTATTGATGTCAACATTCCACATACTTGGAATGCCATAGATGGACAGGATGGTGGCAACGATTATTACCGTGGTATCGGCACTTACGAAAAGACTTTTGCCAAGCCTGACTTTGATGCCAATACACAGGATGTTTATTTGGAATTCTGTGGTGTCAATGCGACGGCTACAGTCTTATTGAACGGTCAAAAAGTCGCTTCTCATGACGGCGGCTATTCTACTTTTCGTGCCAATGTGACAGCGCTTTTGCAGGAAGAAAATGATCTTCGCATTGCAGTGGACAACACAGTCAACACGAGAGTCTATCCACAGAAAGCAGATTTCACATTTTATGGTGGTATCTATCGTGATGTCAATCTGCTGGTGGTATCCAAGAATCATTTTGAATTAGATTATTACGGTATGTCTGGTATGCAGATCACGCCGGAGGTAAAGGGCGATGCCGCAGACATCAACATGGAATCCTATGTGTATCTGGAGGAGGGCGCAGATGCCTCTGTTTACACTGTAGAACTTTCCATTTTAGACCATGAAGGACAGGTCGTTTTAAAAGAAGAAGTATCGCTTGCTGATTTTACCTTTGACCAGCCTCGCTTTGGCGCTATCACAGACGAAAACTGGCTCAAGGGCAAGGGGCGTGCCGCTGACCTTGTGGCGGATGTCAGAGTGGATCTTTCCCATACAGCCAGGCAGGCAGCATCCCATGTATTCCACATGGACCAGCCGCATTTGTGGAAGGGTGTGGTTGACCCGTATTTATATACCGCTAAGGCAAGCCTGCTATTTCACGGGCAAGTTCTAGATGAAATCAGCCAGCGTTTTGGCGTTCGTTCTTTTGCAGTATATCCGGATAAAGGATTTTACCTGAACGGAAAGCCATATCCGCTTCATGGCGTTTCCCGCCATCAGGATTTCAAGGGCATCGGAAATGCCATTCCCAAAGAGCAGCACAAGCGTGACATGGAACTGATCAAGGAGATCGGAGCCAATACCGTGCGTCTGGCACATTATCAGCATGATCAGTACTTCTATGATCTGTGCGATGAGGAAGGTATGGTCGTATGGGCAGAGATCCCATATATTTCCGAGCATATCCCGTCAGCCCGTGCCAATACGATCACACAGATGCGTGAACTGATCTTACAGAATTACAATCATACCTGTATTGTGACCTGGGGACTTTCCAATGAGATCACGATCTCTACCAAGAATAAAAAGGACATGTTAGACAACCATCATGTTTTGAATGATCTTTGCCATAACATGGATGCGACAAGAAAGACCGTACTTGCCTGCTATGCTATGTGCAATCCGTTTGGCAAGGTCGTACATATCTCCGATATTGTAAGTTACAATCTCTATCTGGGATGGTATGTGCCGGGCTTGTTCTTGAATGATATTTTCTTTGCCATCTTCCACA
>ERZ772897.3566-NODE-3566-length-11363-cov-2.907853_pt1 | contig 11363 bp, 7 predicted proteins | sample MGYA00512125_ERZ772897 | MGnify/ENA primary metagenome ERZ772897 (study PRJEB29015, sample SAMEA2737660) | human gut metagenome | biome: human gut; feature: human-associated habitat; material: faeces | place: China | collected 2012 ... | reverse complement strand
CCGGTGTCGGCGGCTCCGTCCGTGCCCGCATCCTGTGCGGCAGGACGCGCCTCGGCCTTGAACCCCATGCCCACGAAGAACGTTTCCTTGCTCTCGGCTCGGGAGCTCTTGGGCTTGAAGGATTTGACGGCCTTGAAGGCGCGACGCATGGGCTGGAGCATCTCCTGGATGTCCGGCCCCATGAAAATCTTGACGATGAAGCTGCCGCCGGGCTTGAGGTGCAGGCGCGCCACTTCCAGGGCCTCGCAGGCCAGTTCGAGCGAGCGGGCCTGGTCCGTGAACTTGGTCCCGGTGGTACGGGGCGCCATGTCGCTCATGACCACATCGAACGGCCCCATCTCGCGCAGGCGGGCTTCAAAGGCATCGGAACGGTTGAACACGTCCTCCTGCATGAAGGTGACCTGCGGCGGAAAGGCGGTCTCCGTGGTCTGGATGTCGCAGCCCAGCACGAGCCCGCGCTGGCCCACCTTTTCGGCAGCCCCCAGCGACCACGAGCCCGGAGCCGCGCCCAGATCCAGAACGCGCATCCCCTGGCGGAAGAGCTTGAACTTCGCGTCCAGTTCCTTGAGCTTGTACACGGAACGGGCCGGATAATTCTCGCGCTTGGCCTTGAGAAAATAATGATCTCGATATTCCTTCATAGTGACACCAGCGGGCTTCTATAGCGTTTTTTTTCGCGGTAGCCAAGCCCCACAGAGGCGGCCCGGCCGATTTTTTTGCAGGGATGGACGGAAGGAGCGGACCCGGGGATGCCGTGGGCTTTGTCCAGCGTGGCGTGAAATTTGCCAGCCGGAGGGCATGCCCTGTGGATGCTCCCGAGTCCTGCCGGTCAGAGCGTTTGCCTGCCACCCTGCTCCGGAGAGTAGCGCCTTTCCGCAGGCCCCAAGGAGGGGGGACTGGGGGCCGGGTCAGGCTGGACACGATCCAAGAAACTGGAACGAACAGCAGCGGACAGAACGCACGCTCTCTCCATCCTGACGGCCACAGTTGCAAGCTCATGCCCTCCCGCTTGCCAGCGCCATCTTCGTGGCTGCTTGTCCTTTTTTGCCACAGCACCAGGCTCCCCTCTCCCTGCCGCTAGACGGCCTGCTCACAAAAAAGACTTGACCGCAGCAGGTGAATGGCATACATACCACGCTACGCCGCGTTGTGGCGTCCATGTGGGGAAGTAGCTCAGCTGGGAGAGCATCGCCTTCGCAAGGCGGGGGTCGGGAGTTCAAGTCTCCTCTTCTCCACCACAAGAAATTCAAGGGGTTACGGTCTTAGACTGTGACCCCTTTTTTGTTATCAGGGGATATGATAGCTGAAAGGTCATATATTGTTCCCGTAATTTCCCGCTACTGCGAATCTTCCCCAAGTCCTGCTACGAAAGGTACGTTCCCCATGCTGAAAGCCCAGCTTGTCGAGGCCTTCAAGCGCATCTACCGCGTCTTGCCCTCACCATTGCAACGCAGCTTCTGGACCGTCATGACCCTGACCGTGGTGGTGGCCCTGACGGAATTCGCCCTGGCCGGTGCTGTCTCCCTGCTGGGCGTGGTACTGGCATCTCCTCAAACCATCGTCCACAACAGCATCATGCAGCAGCTGGTACTTTGGCTGCCCGCACTGCGTCCGGCCATGGAAGACCCGCGCCTGTTGCTGGCCCTGCTGCTCTGCCTGCTCTGCGGTACAACACTCCTCAAAACGGTCATGCTGGCCCTGCTGACCTGGCGACAAAGCCGTTATAGCCAGATGGTGAGCAGGCATCTGGGCATACGCTTGTATCAAGGATATATGTACGCCCCCTACCTCTGGCATACAGGCCAAAAGGTCAGCGATCTGATCACTCTTCTGAACTGGCGTGCCAATACCGGGATATTCCTCTTTCAAAGCTTGCAGGCTCTTTCCCAATTGCTGGTAGTCGCCACCCTCCTGGTAGCAGTCTGTTGCATGGCTCCACTGGCCGGGATCCTGGTGGTCAGCATCACCGGTGTGGCCGCCTGGGGGATCTTTCGGTGCAGCCGCCGCTGGGTCCGCAAATTCAGCCAGCAATGCGCCGCCGCCCAGCAAGATTCCATGAAGCTCATCCATACGGGCCTCAACGGCATCCGGGACATCCTCATCTGTCAACAGCAGGAAAATTTCATCCGTCAGTACACCGCGGCGGAACAGCGCTTCATGCAAGGGCAAAGCGTACTGCCGGTCTTTCCTCCCATGCCGTCGTGGATACTGGAATTCGTAGGTATCACCCTGTTGCTGGGCACTGTGCTGCTGCTGCGCTGGCAAGATGCAAGCCTGGCCCATGTGAGCGCCACCCTGGCCTTGCTGGCCGCCGTGGCCTGGCGCCTGCTGCCCATCATGAACCGCGTGGTGCAAGGCCTGTTGCAAATGCAGCAGCAACTGCCCACGGTGGATCCCATCCTTCAAAAATTGCATGAAGTTGAAACGTTGCCTCAGGACAGATCGGAAGAGCGCCCCTGCCCCTTGCAGCAGCAGATCTGTTTCGAGCATGTCTGCTTCCGGTATCCCGGCACTGCTGAGGGACACGCTGATGCTTTGCACGATATCAATCTGCATATCCCCAAAGGGAGTATGGTCGGCCTCATAGGCCCCTCCGGCGCAGGCAAAAGCACCTTGGTCAGCCTGCTGACCGGTCTCTACACGCCCAGCAGCGGTAATATACTGGTGGATGGGCAAAAAATGGATGCTGGTCTACGTACAGGCTGGATGCGGGGCATCGGCTATGTGCCGCAAAATCCCTTCCTGCTCAACGGCAGCTTGGCGGAAAACATCGCCTTCAGCCAATGGGGAGAGGAAATCGACCGAGATCGCGTACGGGAATGCTGCCGCATGGCGGCCATGGATTTTTTGGATGACCTGGAAAACGGCATCGACACCATCATCGGTGAGCGAGGGGTACGGCTTTCCGGCGGTCAGTTGCAACGCGTCTCCATCGCCCGGGCCCTTTATAATCATCCGCAAGTCATCATTTTTGATGAAGCGACATCTGCTCTTGATACCGCTACGGAACAAGCCATCCAGCAGACCGTCGAAAGCCTGCGATCCCATATGACGGTGATCATCATTGCTCACAGATTAACGACTGTGGAGAAATGTGACTGGCTGTATTGGGTAGAGAAAGGACATATTCAGATGTATGGAAATGCAGAAGAAGTATTATCTGAATATAATATTCATTATAGCACCAATTAGAGAGAACAAATATGAAACAGCATTACTCTGTTTTAACATATGACTATACCGATAAATCGATATACAGCAATAAAAATAAGTTTTATAACCAAAACATATCTCTATTCAATGTAGGCGACTACATACAAAGCCTAGCTGCAGAGCAATATCTTCCCTATGTATCAAAATACATCGACAGAGATGGCTTTGTTTATGAGTCTGTCGATACAAATATCATCATGAATGGATGGTATTATATATATGATGGAAATAGGTTTATCCCTGAAAATTTCAATGCACTATTACTATCTATTTACATAAAAAATCCTGAAAGTGTTCCAGCATCTTTCTTAAATTCCATCAAGAGGCTCCAGCCCATAGGCTGTCGGGATATCGCGACTAGGAATTTTTTTCAATCTAAGGGCATCGATGCCTACTTTTCCTCATGCCTGACGACCACGTTGGGGCGGACATATAAAAAAGATGTTGATAGAAAAGGAATCATATTCTGTGATTTTCCTTTTTATGAATTTACTGAAAACAAAAATATCAAATCAAATATAAAGTTATTTTTATCAAATTTTATCAACAGATATGAATTCTTCAGCAGACATAACAAAATCTCATCACATGTAGAACAAATAATAAAACATTACCCAGAAAATATAGAATATACACGACATATGTATAGCTGCAATATCAACCATCATGACCGATTTGCAATAGCTAAACGCTTACTAAACAAATATGCCAGTGCGGAACTTGTGCTGACAACAAGGATCCATTGCGCCTTACCGTGCCTGTCACTGGGAACACCTGTCATTCTCCTTGTCCCCAATTATGATAAAGAAAGATACAGTGGACTCTCTGACTTCTTCAACATTATTGGATTCGATAATGATGGGAAATTTATATATGACGTCGCTACATATAATAATAAAGTTATAAATAAAAATACACATATAGAAAAAGCAAATCAACTTGAATGCAGATGTGTCGATTTCATACATAAATGCATGCATGAATAGCAAAGTCATTTAACACCACACCATAAAAAAATAGATGCCATATGAAAAAGTGCAGTTTGACTATCGCTATCTGTACATACAATCGAGCAAATATCATTTCAGAATGCCTTGCTTCTCTCAACAAACAAACTGTTGATAGCACAAATTATACCTTATTAGTTATCGACAACAATTCTACAGATAACACCAAAGAAATTGTTTCTTCTTTTAAGGACAAATTTTCTAAATTAGTCATTATCAGCGAACATGCTCAAGGGCTTTCTCATGCCCGCAATAGAGCCCTTGAAGAATGCGAGACAGAATGGCTGGCATTCCTTGATGACGATGCCAAAGCTCATCCAAACTGGGTGTCTACAATTCTAGAGACCATCCAAAAAGATGATTTTGATGCCTTTGGTGGCCCCTACTATGCCTGGCACCATTATGGACCGGCTCCGCGATGGTTCCCAGATAATTTGGGTACCTATGAAAGCCCTCAAGGCTATGGCCTGTTGACAGGGGACACCTACATCCCTGGTGGGAACAGTATCATCCGATGCGCTGCAGCAAGAGCCACCGGTACATTTTCGACCAAGCTCGGCATGAATGGCAAACATTGCGGCTACGGAGAAGAAACACAGTTTTTTGAGCGTATGCGTGCCGCAGGCTATCGCTTGGGATATGTCCCCCATCTCAAGATAGATCATTGTGTGTTGCCTTATAAATACAGACTACAATGGCAGATATGTTCAGCCTTTGCATACGGGAAAGCCGAATTTTCCTCCCAGAAATACAGCAAGCGTTTCATATTATTACGTTGCCTTTGGCATTATTGCAAATCTTTCTATGCTATTATTAGGGATGTCATCAGTTTGAGAGCATCAGTTCCTATAGGAAAAATTATTTTCAAAAATACAAGGCCTCTCTTTTTTGATGCAGGATTCCTATATGCCTATATTTCAAAAATAAAAAGGGAATATAAAAAATGATATCGATTATAATCCCCGTATATAACTGTCAAAAATATATCCACGACTGCCTGAATAGTATTCTGAATCAAACCGTAAATAATTTTGAAGTCCTTTGTATTGATGACGCATCTACTGATAACAGCCTTGATATTTTAAAACAGTATGCAGCTCGCGATTCCCGCATAAAAGTTATTCAAAGCAACCAGCACCTGGGAGCCGGACCGGCAAGAAATCTTGGAATTTCTAAAGCCTCTGGAGACTTTCTCCTCTTCTGCGATGCTGACGATATCTATCCTTCCTATGCACTGAGTAAAATGAAGACAGTATTAGCAGAATCTTCATGCGATATGTGTATAGGAAATATAAAGTTCATGTCACCTGACATGAGCCATCCTATTTTCCCTCCTTTCCCGCTACTATCAAGCCACATAGATGAGTTTAAAATAATATCGCCTTGTGATGACCCCAGCTTATGGATTCCCTGGTATCACCAGCGAGTCATGTTTAAAAAATCTTTTTTAGTAGAAAATAATATTTATTACCCAAATCTGTTGCGAGGACAAGATCCGCCTATGCTTGCTAAGGCTTTATGCCTTGCGGATTCTGTCGTTACTATTCCAGATACAGTATATAAATATCGAGCATCGTCATCTATAAAAAAATTCTCCCATCAGCAGTTTGAAGATTATATAAAGCACATAAAAGAAACCATAAGAATATTCGACTCTTTTAACTGGAAACAACAAGCTGACATCTATATTCAATTAATGGCTTTTTTCACAGATGGATTTCCTACATTCAAAGCATACCAAAACAAAGAAAGAAAACAATTAATAGACTATTGCTTGGCGTGTATTAGTGAAAGAAGAATAGTCAAGGATACTCCCCCGTATTTTTTTGACAAAAACATACCGAATAGATTGATTTCCATGAAATATGGAATTTTTATATATGGATTTTACCGGTTATATACACTATATGGAAACAAAATAAAAAAATATTTTTAATACCATGAATACACCGCACATATCTGTACTCTTGCCTGTATACAACAACGTGCAGTATTTAAAAAAAGCTGTTTTGTCGATTTTACAGCAGAGCTTTACAAACTTCGAAATAATTCTGATCGATGACGGGTCATCAGATGGAACAGAGCATCTTGCTCAGCAGTTAGCAGAACAAGATGCTCGGATTCGCCTTGTACAACGTCCCAATAAAGGGCTTATAGCTTCTCTCAATGAAGGAATAAATTTAGTACAGAGCCCATTTATTGCACGAATGGATGCTGATGATTTTTCTTTTCCAAATCGCCTGTCCATTCAATATGCTTATATGACGGATCATCCTGATGTCGTAGCTGTAGGTAGCTACATAAAATTTATGGACAACCAGGACAGGATGTACAGAAAAAAAATTTTTTCTTCAGGACAAAAACTCCTCGATGATTTTCGTTGGGGATGTCCTCTTGTACATCCTGCAGTAATGATGCGTACGGATGCTGTACAAAAAATTGGAGGGTATAGTCCTGAGTTCCCGTCTGCCGAAGATTATGCGTTATGGCTACGGATGCTTTCCTGCGGTCGTATGGATACTATACCTCAAGTTCTTCTTGCCTACAGGGTACATGGGCAAAGCATCTCACATGTGCATGCGCGTCAGCAGCGGGATTCCATTTTACGAGCTCAGGCTATTTGGCTCTCAGGACAAGAGTGGACACGTGAAATTTGTCAGCTTTCAGCCACACAGCTTCTAAACTCACTGCTTTCTCCGAAGGAGCAGAGAGAGCTTCTAGCTCGTATGCTGGCTCTTAACCCTCATCTTATCGGTGTCTCACCCGAACAAGACCCTGAAGCACAAGAGTGGCTTCCGTGTGTTCTTCAGGGGGACATTACCCCTGAAATCCGCAAAGCTCTGGCTCTCTATCATTTGAGAGCAGCGCGAGCTCAAGGATTGTCCACAGGCTCCCGCCTCTATCATCTCTGTCAGTGCGCTCTGTATTCTCCCGGCGAATTCATGAAGAAAATGACAGAATTTCTATGTGGCCGCCTGCAATGTCGATAAGTAAAGGATCCACATGCATAACACTCCTTGCCTTGCTCTCTGCATAGCCACTGTTGACCGCATTACAGAACTCGACAGATTGTTGACTTCTCTCGAACGGCAGGATTACGTCGACTTTCATATCTATCTTGCCGACCAGAACGCACCGGGGACACTGGATGCCGTACTGCAGAAGCATGAGGACCTACAGGTGACCCGCATTCTGCTGCCGTCCCAAGGTGTTTCGATAGCACGCAATGCGATCCTTTCCCTCATTGGGGATGAAGATATCGTCGTCTTCCCTGATGATGACTGCTGGTACGCCCCGGATACGCTGGCTCAGGTTGTGGAGGCCTTTCAGCGGCATCCCGAGGCTGGAGCTGTCCTAGGGTATTGGACTCCCTCGCCGGAACTTCCCCCTCCTGACAATAGGGAACAGCTTCTTTCCCCCACGGCTCTTTTCTCTCAAGGGGGGACTTGCGTCCAATTCTTCCGGGCCGAAGCGGTAAAAGGTCTTTGTTTCGACACCCGGCTTGGTCCCGGCACGGGACTGCCCTACGGCTGTGGCGAAGATACGGACTACCTGCTGGAAGCGCATAAACGCGCTCCTGTTTGGCGTTGCCCGTCCATCCGGGTCTTCCATCCTTCACCGGATACGCATGTTCCATCTGATACCAAGATCGCCAGCTATGCTGCCGGCCGCATGTATCTGCTCAAAAAACATGCCTTTCCGCTCTGGTTCCGTTGCGCCAACGTACTCTATCCCTTGTGCATGCTGCCTCTGGATGCACTGCGCAAAGGCCGTAAGGCCGCACGCTATCGCTGGCGCATGTTCGTGGAGCGGCTACGCTATTTTTCATCATGACATACAAGAAAAAGCCATCCGTTACCGGGTGGCTTTTTTCAGGCTCCTGTCAGCAGCAGGCTGACCCCGTAAAATTACGAACGTCCTCTCCCCCTCCCCCGGCAGCCCTTCTCTTCCCTGCATTTCCCCGCCGTCGTCACCGATTTGTAACAAAACCTGCCTACACAGAATATGCCTCATTCTCAGACTATTCCGCAGGAGACGGGACGTGGAAAGCATCTTTCTGCTCATACTGGTATTTCTGGCCATACTGGCCGCAGTGGACCTTTTCGTGGGCGTCAGCAACGACGCCGTCAACTTCCTCAACTCGGCCATAGGCTCGCGCATCGCCAGCTTCAAGGTCATCATGGTGGTGGCCAGCATCGGTGTGCTGCTGGGCTCCACCTTTTCCAGCGGCATGATGGAGATCGCCCGCAGCGGGGTCTTCAATCCCGAGATGTTCACCTTCAACGAGATCATCATCATTTTCTTCGCGGTGATGATCACCGACGTCCTGCTGCTGGACGCCTTCAACTCCATGGGCCTGCCCACCTCCACCACCGTGTCCATCGTCTTCGAGCTGCTGGGCGGTGCCGTGGCCGCGGCCCTCATCAAGATCTCCACCTCGGACATCCTGCTCTCCCAGCTGGGGGACTTCATCAACAGCCAGAAGGCCCTGGCCATCGTGTCCGGCATCCTCATCTCCGTGGTGGTGGCCTTCGTGGCCGGCGTGGTGGTGCAGTACATCACCCGCCTGATCTTCACCTTCATGTACCGCCGCATCGGCGGCATCTTCGGCGGCCTGTCCCTGACGGCCATCTTTTACTTCCTGATCATGAAAGGCGCCAAGGGCGCGTCCTTCATGAAGCCGGAATACCTGGCCTGGATCAATGCCCACACCCTGCCCATCCTGCTGGTGCTGTTCGCGGGCCTGAGCGTGGTGCTGCACCTGCTCATGGTGCGCCGCGGCGTCAACATCTTCAAGATCGTCATCCTGGCCGGGACCTTTGCCCTGGCATTCGCCTTTGCCGGCAACGACCTGGTCAACTTCGTGGGCGTGCCGCTGGCCGCCTGGGAAAGCTGGCAGCAGTTCACCGCCAGCGGCATGGCCCCCGATGCCTTCACCATGGAGGGCCTGCGCAAGGCCGTGCAGACGCCCACCTTCTACCTGCTGCTCTCCGGCCTGATCATGGTGCTGACCCTGTGGTTCTCCAAAAAGGCCCATCGCGTGGTGCAGACCTCCATCAACCTGAGCAGCAGCACCCGCGGCGATCAGGAACAGTTCGGCTCCTCCCTGCCCGGCCGCCTCATCGTGCGCGCGGGCCTGAGCGCCAACAAGACCCTGCACCAGATCCTGCCCAATTCGCTCTTCAACGCCCTCGAAAGCCGCATGCAGCCCGTGGAACAGGTCAAGGGCGCCCCCGTGCTGCCCTTCGACCAGGTGCGTGCCGCCATCAATCTGGTGGTCTCCAGCATCCTCATCGCCTCGGCCACCTCCCTCAAGCTGCCTCTGTCCACCACCTATGTGACCTTCATGGTGGCCATGGGCTCCTCCTTCGCCGATGGTGCCTGGAACCGTGAAAGCGCCGTCTACCGCATCTCCGGCGTGCTGGCCGTCATCAGCGGCTGGTTCCTGACCGCCATGTGCGCCTTCAGCGCCTGCGCCCTGGTCACCTGGGCCCTGTTCGAGGGCGGCAGCGTGGTGGCCGTCCTCTTCATGCTGGTGGCCGTGGTCAGCCTGGTGCGCTCCAACTTCTTCGGCAAGAAGAAGGACGAGAGCAGCTTCGACATCGTGGCCGACAAAACCGACAAGGACAGCATCCGCGCCAATATCGGCGCCTCGGTGGACGAAAGCATTGATACCGCCGTGCGCCTGATGCGCGAAGGCCTCACCGCCTTCCAGGCCGAGGACGAGAAGGTCCTGAACCGCTGCAAGAACGAAGCCGTGAACCTTTTCGAAGACATCTCGCGCTCCCGCGGTTCCTACTACCGCATGGCCCTGCGCGGCGGTGGCGACGATCTGGACAACGAGGCGCGGCATATCTACTACCGCATCTTCAACGGCATGAAGGAACTGAGCCATGAGCTGCGCTCGGTGCTGGGCATGTCCGCCAACCATATCGCCAACCGGCACCGCCCCTACAGCGGCGCGCTGGGCGACAATCTGGAGCAGATGCTGGGCATCCTGGAAGACGCCGCCCGCCACTTCCGGACCTATGCCGCGGGCGAAGGCTCCCGCGCCGAGCTCTCGGCCTATGCCGACCACTGCTCTTCCCGCATCAGCAAGATCCAGATCGAACTCTTGCAGCGCATCGATACCGAAGGCCTGTCCATGCGCAGCAGTGACCTGTATCTGAACTACCTGCAGTTCGCCCGCGCCTTCATCAACCGTTTCACCATCGTGGCCCTGCTGGAACGCGATCTCAACGACGCCTGCCGCCGCAACGCCGCCCGCAAGGAAGAAGGAACGGCCGCCGCTTCGGCCCAGGCCTAAGACCGGACACAGACGAAACGAACATCGACGGAAGGGGCTCCTCTCACATGAGGAGCCCCTTTCCCAAGCGCCTCCCTTTCCGGCTATTTTTTCAGATGGTACGGCATGCCCGCCCAATGGCAGACATGGCCGTACGCCCTCCCGAGGACAGTCCCGGAAGCCTGTCCGCCCATCGGGAATGACAAAGCCCTCCACATGGAGGGCTTTTTTGTGACCTGAGGGCCACCGCCTGCCCGAAACGAACTGCGCGGGGAGAGCTCCACACGGGCTATCCCAACCACCGGACATGCCTGACAGAGACCGGAGCACGCCATACCGGCCCCCCTCCGGCCAAGGCAGCCCCCAGCCGGAGTATCCCGCCCGCGTTTCAGACCGGCCAGACTCTCCCCGCCGCTCCGGGCCTACCACGAGGCAGCAAGCGTCGGGCAGCCCTACGAGTCCCTCCGGCATCGCTTGCCCGGTATCCCCAAACACGCCTTCACTTCCCGACATCCGCACAAGACGGACCTCTGCCGAAGAGCGTCCCGCCCTGCGGCGTACCTGCAGCCACTTATCAAAGAGCTCTCCCGACGGTCCCTTCATCGTAGGAAGGCCCCATCCCATACTTCCAGAGGTATTCCAGCGGCCCGGGAGCAAGCGCGAACGAGAAAAAGAAAAAACTCCGGCATCTTCTCTCCCCAGCTTTTCCCCTCCCTCCTTTTCCCGGCCCCATGACCAGACATGTCCTTTCCTCCCAGCCGCCAGCCAACGACGGGGACCGGCGCCCCGGCCTGAGGAAAGTTTTTTCGGGGATGGGGAGAGCACGGGAGGGGAAGGGGCAGTTTTTACAAAAAACG
>ERZ772897.3553-NODE-3553-length-11421-cov-8.545575_pt1 | contig 11421 bp, 18 predicted proteins | sample MGYA00512125_ERZ772897 | MGnify/ENA primary metagenome ERZ772897 (study PRJEB29015, sample SAMEA2737660) | human gut metagenome | biome: human gut; feature: human-associated habitat; material: faeces | place: China | collected 2012 ... | reverse complement strand
CTTGTTGGTGGCGGGCCGAGGCGCTCGGCGGGGAGTTTGCCGCGGCCCGCTCTTAAGGCATTACAGCGCGACGAGCTGGCCGGTCTCGGCGGCCTCCTTGATGGCGTTGAGAAGCGTGAGCGTCTTGACGTTGTCGGCCGGCGTCACGACGGGCTCGACCTCGCGGCGGACAACCTTCACAAAGTGCTTGAGCTGCATCTTGTGCGGCAGCGCCGGGTCCACGGCTGGAATCTCCATCTGCAGCGGCTTGTGCCAGTTGGAGGCACCGTCGTAGGAGAACTGGTGCAGGCGGGGCAGCGAAAGGGCGCCCTTGGTGCCGCCGATAAAGTAGGCGTCGGCGTCGAAGGGGCGGTACTGCGGGTCCTCGCGAGCGGTTGCCTCCCAGTTCCAGGGGCTGGCGGTGGCGTCGGAGATGGTCATGCTTGCGAGCGAATTGCAGATGTTTTAGTAAATGAACTGTGATAGGGGAAGATAAAAAATGGGAAAATATTTTGGAACAGACGGCTTTCGTGGTGAAGCTGGAATTACATTAACTTCTGACCATACCGGAGAAGATGCCGAAGATTCTGGAAGATAAAGAACGTATCCAGTGGTTTGCTGCAAAATATGCCAATGCACACGATGTGTTCTTCATGGGTCGCGGCATCGACTATGAAGTCTGCTTAGAAGGAAGCTTGAAGCTGAAAGAAATCAGCTATATCTATTCTGAAGCATACGCTGCAGGTGAGCTGAAGCACGGCACAATTAGCCTGATCGAGCAGGGAACCCTGGTTATTGGTGTGCTGACACAGAGTGAACTGTATGAAAAGACCATCAGCAATATACTGGAATGCAAGAGCCGTGGAGTTTACTTGATGGGATTAACCACTTATGGCAAATACGAGATTGAAGATCAGGTAAACTTTACTGTATATGTTCCGAAGGTAGATGAGCATTTCATTGGAAGTTTGGCTGTGATTCCGCTACAGCTGTTGGAATACTATGTATAGCCAAGGGACTGGATGTGGACAAGCCGAGAAATCTGGCGAAGAGTGTAACGGTGGAGTAATTGAGCAGATAGGAGAAAACCTGAATACAACATTGCTTATAATGGCAACTGAAATCGGTAATCGATTGGGAACAGGAATTAAGTTAGTTGGAGCGAGTGGACGCTTCTAATCATATCATTATGGATTACTCAATCCATGATGCAATGGAGGCAGGCTTTGACCATGTGGTATCTATTATCCGAAAGGATATTGAAAAAGAATTCAAAGAAGTTATCGGTGATCGTATTGCATCAATTTATAAAGATAATGGTGTAACTGTGGATTATGCCTTGCAGGACACCAACGATATTTCAGGTGGCTTGCCAAAAGGTCGGACAAAGCTGTGGGGAACCGGTCAGGCTGCTTTTGCCGCAAAGAGCGTGATTGATACCTCGTTCATTATAATCAATGCAGATAATTACTATCTGTTTGCAAGAAAAACAAAATGCATAATATGAAAATAAATGGCGAAAAGGTAAATTTAGTTGATGACTTGTATGGAGGAATGATATGGAAAAAAAGTATCAAATCTTTGTCAGTTCAACATATGAAGATTTAAAAGAAGAACGTGATAAAGTGCAGAAAGCAATTCTTTCAATGTATCAATTTCCGGTTGGAATGGAAATGTTTAGTGCGGATGATTCCGAACAGTGGGATATTATAAAAGCCACAATTGATACATCAGATTATTACGTGCTTATAATTGCTCATAGATATGGATCAACGATAAGCGTTGGAAAAGACGCAGGAATGAGTTATACAGAAAAGGAGTTTAGATATGCAAGAAAAAAGAAAATACCAATTCTTGCTTTCCTAATTGATGATGAAGCGTCTGTTATACCAAAATATATAGAGAATGACCCAATAAAGATTAGTAAACTTAATGAGTTCAAAAGAGAGGTAAAAAAAGGAAGAAATGTAGAATGGTGGGAAAACGGAGACGATCTCAGCAAAAAAGTATCTATTGCATTGTATAAAAAAATTGCAAATAGACAAGATAATAAGGGCTGGATTCGCATGGAAAACGATAAACTTCTTGTTGAAAACTTATGGAAAGATGACGCAAAATATGGAATTCCAAGTCACAAAACAACTGCAATTCCAATGTATTCACAGGAGGACCAAGATACATATCATTTTATTTCTACTGCGAAAGAAATTACATTTTGTGCGCGAACCGGAAAAGGATTCTTAAACGGTCATTATAACCTATTGAAAGAATTTATTTCAAATGGTGGAAGACTAAGATTTCTTACTTCGGAAAACTTTAATCTGCTCTATGAGGATGATGACGAACATCAAAATAATCGTAATAATTCCATTAATTTTGTAAGAAATCTTCATAAAATTAATCCGTTGAATGTTGAGTGTCGATGTGTTGAAGAAGCAATTAATTTAACATTGCTTCATATTGATACGGGATTACGAGATTTTATAGAGGTTAAGTTTGTTTTTCAGACAGAAAGAAAAGGACGGCATCCATTGTTTAGAATGAATAAAGATACTCCGTATTATTTGGAGTTTAAAAACGAAATGGAAAATTTGTGGAAGATAGGACAACCAGTGAGATTATAAGGAGATAAAATGCGTATTGTAATTGATGGTGCTCATGGTAGTGGAAAATCTACTTTTTTAAATGGTATAAAAAATGAAACGAATATCCCATCCATTAAACAAATGGGACAAACTATTTTTTCAGACTTAATTGGAAAATCGTTTTTTCAAGGAAGACAACGAAAACGAGATGACACAGTGCCAGAAATGTGACCATAGGGGGTAGACATAATGATAAAATATACAGAAGAGAAAACATTTACACAGGATCAGGTACAGGAGCTTTTTAAGTCGGTTGGGTGGATCTCGGCAGAATACCCACAGAGACTTCACAAAGCACTTATGAACTCACAGACTGTTCTTACCGCATGGGATGGTGGGTGAGCGCCTTGTCGGACTTGCAAGAGTGTTGGATGATTCAGAGCTGGTGGCATTTGTACACTATGTTCTTGTGCATCCTGAATATCAGGGGCAGAAAATAGCCGGAAATATGGTAGAATATATTAGAGATAAATATAAGAATTATCTGTACATAGAGGGAATGCAGGAGGACAGCAAGAATGTCGCTTTCTATGAGAGACACGGTTTCCACGTTATGGAAGGTGGCACACCGATACAGATATGCAATTTTTCGGATAAGAGGTAAAAGGGATGCACGATTATTTGACAGAGACAAAGATGCTCGACTATTCAAATGAGAATATCAAGCAGCTCATCAGAGAGAGAAAGTGGAGTGGCAGTTAAGGACTTTAAGAATCCTGTTATAGATTTTGACAGGAATAATACATATATCCAGAGCGAAGGTATCAATCAGGATTTCGGAGTGTATGATTCGCCGGATGGGCTGTTAAAAGAACACCATCAGGAGATGTCAAGGGTGAAGGCGTTCCTGTACAGAAACTGGGGAAGGCATATGATGAACAGGAATGTCAGGAAGATCAGGGGTAAGTAGAATAGAATATGGGAGGTACACACATGGCAAAGAGAAAAACACTGCCAAAGGATTTTGAGCAGCTTGTGCAGACGGCAAGTGATGAGGACATCAAGAAGGTATTTGGCAAATGCGACATCAATGCATATGGCGGATACAACAAGGGAAATGCACTGGAATTTCCACTTTCAGAGGAGATGATGCGGTGGCTGATAGGGCAGGGGATCGACATCAACTATGTTGACCAGTATGGCTACACACCGCTGCTTTATCATGCCGGAAGAATGGCATCAGAGAAACAGGCTATAGCGCTGGTGAAGTTGGGCGCAGACATAACAGCCACCCAGGGTCTTGACAGAGAGACCGTTATGCATGTGGCTGTGAAGACTGGCAATCTTGAGCTTGTCAAATGTCTGATACAGGCGGGAGCAGATGCAGAAGTGACATCCAGATCAGGGGAGACTCCACTTGAGAGAGCGTTTCACTGGGCAAGGACATTTGATCTGATAAAGCTTGCGCCGGTAGCAGAGTATCTGATCGGGATAGGAGTTCCGGTCACAGATAAAATAAGAACATATATGAGAAGCGCGGCTGAGGATATAGAGTTTCGCAGGAAAGATATGAGTCCAGATATTATGCCAGAGCTCGACAGGGCGATGGAGAGTCTGTACGGACTGCTCGGAGTTGCCTCTGTTCCAAGACGGGTAGAATATGACGGCACATCGCCGATCGTCATTCATGAGAAGCGCTGGCAGAAGCAGCATGGAGAATTGTGGAATCTTCTTGTGCCTGGTTCGGGACATGCGGGCACAGTTCAGGGCGAGGTCATCCGTATATCGGGAAAACTTGCCTATGAGATACTAGATAACGGATGCTGCAACTGGGATTCAGATTTCAAGAGCATGGCAAATGCCCTGTATCGATACATATGTATGGGCACACCACTTGACGCGGACGAGCAGAGAGAATTTGCCGGACTCATAAACGGCATCAAGGATGCCGATGAGACGGATATAAACAGACTCACAGAGCTTTCGGTCAAATGGGTGACACTGAATCTGAATCCTATGGCAGTGGGAGAACTTGATTATAAAAGATAGATCAATTACTGTGACTTCCGTCCATAGCGGAAGTCGCAGTAAGCTCCATTTTCGGCAAGGGTCTGTGTCCTTGTGAGCTTCATGCCCATCATGTCAGCGAGCACGTAGTCCATACGGCACAGATACTTTGCCAGTTCAAAGCACCCCTCGTCGCGGCAGAGATTACATATCCCGCAGTTGTGATAATCATATCCGAGTACGAAGTCATCGTTTGGTCCGCCCACGATGATGTCAAGAACCCAGTCATTCTTATAGCGTCTCAGATGAGATTCCTCAGACCATTTCTTCCTTCCCGGAAGTTTTTTTTCATCGAGATAGCTGTCTGCATTTCCAATAACCATATGAAAAAGTTTATTGTTGTACAGCCCGTCTTTGTACAGGCTGAAACATTCCTCCGGTGAAAGAGAAGTCTTTCTGTTTAGTGCGATGAAATATGCGCCCATGCAGTATGAGCTCATGAGGTGCGACTTTCCTATGTCATCGGCACGCTCAAGGACTGCCTTGTATTCGTTCTTTATAGCCTTGCTGTCAAGGATTAGATGCTGTGCTTTTGCCTGCTTCATGCATGAATTGTGAAAGAAATAACCAAATAATTTCTGTGTAAATCTATATTCCATAGTTACATATCCTTTCTATTCTATTTGACACCAGTCAAATTATCAATACAGGTCAATTATTGGCCTGTCGATTTATTTAAAGCGTATCTCGATTATCTGACACATGCAGGATTTGTCCAGGTGCTTAAAAACAGTGTTGAGGACAAATCCATATCGTTTGTCAAGAGGTCTGTACCCTGTGAGATATCCTTTCCTGATGACAGAACTGAATGAAGAACTCCAGCTCTTAAGTTCCGAGAGTTCATCGACACTGAAATAAACACCGATGTTGTCATCACAGTCCTTGAGCCATGTCTTCAGCATGTTCTTAAGACCCTTTTTCTTCGTCGCGTCAAATACCAGCTTGCCTCCAGGAAAATGCTCTGCCATGGCGGTAAACAAAGTCTTAACCTGCTCAGTTTTGAAATAGTAGAAGACACCTGATGCAAAGAATACGATTCCATCCTCAGGATGGAAATCTATCTTGTCAAACCATGAGAGATCGTTGAGGTCACAGGCGATATTTGTCTCGCGTTCACGCTCACCTAAAAGTTCATTGCGGACAGCTATAGCGTCAGGAAAATCCAGATTGTACGCACGTGCCTGTCCGTTATCCACCTGGCTGAATGTTGTGTCGAGACCACAGCCGAGGTTCACAACACAGGCTCTTGGATGATCTTTGAGATACGATCGGCAGACGGATGCCAGATCATATTGTCTGGTGGCAGCCATGATAGCACCGATTTTCTCCATGATTCCTTTCCTGTTATAGTCTATCTCTACCTCATTGTATATCCTCTGGCAGTCAAGATCATTAAAGTTTCCCGGATACATCTCCATGGCACGCTTTCTTCCGTACAGTGGAAGAAGAAGAGTTTCCTGGACAGAGCCCTCTTCAATTTTCTTTTTTTTCATTTGCTTTTCCTCCTATCTTCAGTCCTGCCTCTATTCCGTGCAACAGAACATTCATAGCTTCCATAAAAGCAGTTTTCATCTCCGGCGTGACTCCATTCTGGCATGAGTCATCTGCTATCATTTCACAGACCATTGAGAACTCAGCCAGAGAGAGCATATACACGGTCCTTTCAGATAATTTTCTTGTTGCGATTCCCCGTTTGTATAATTCGTCATAATACTTAATCGCAAAACTGGCGCTTCTTTCTATATAGATACTGCGGAATTTCTCCAGGCATTTGCCTGAGTCATTTTTCAGCAGCATATGAAAGAGCTGCATGTCGCCCTCAAGCATATCGAAGATCTGCACCGATACCCTGGAATACAACACCTTGAGCAGCTCGTCATCTGACATGGCAGTGAAGTCTATTCCGATCATGGATTCAGTGACTTCCATGAGCTTTCTGCCGCTTTCCTCAAATATCTCGTCAAACATTTCCTCTTTGCCTGAGAAATGCTTGTATATTGCGCCTGCGGTTATACCGGCCCTTGCGGCGATCTTACGCATGGACGCCTCCTGATATCCAACCTCAAGAAAGACTTCCATGGCACTTTTCAGTATTGCTGCCCTTGTTTCCTTTGTACTTTCCCGAATGATAGTCACCTCCATTTATTATTTGGTAAACAATGTTTACTTTATATCACATGGGATTTGCATAATCAAGCGACCAGAAGATTAAATGAGTTAATTGAAAATTTCTATCATTAAGCGACCGATTGACGAAGACTTGACATGCAGCATCATTCCACGTCAAGGGTGATTAGAATGGGATGACGTTTAGTTGAAGGAGGTTTACATAATGTCAAAAAAGCTTATAGCATATTTCAGCGCAAGTGGAACGACGAAAAAAGTTGCAGAGATGATATCGGAGGCAGCAGGCGCAGACCTGTACGAGATCAAACCAAAGGAGCTGTACACCAAGGCTGATCTTGACTGGATGAACAAGAAATCCAGAAGCAGCGTCGAGATGAGCGACAAGAAGCTTAGACCGGAGCTTGATGATTCAAATGCACATATTGAGAATTATGATGAGATCGTACTTGGATTCCCTATCTGGTGGTATGTGGCTCCGACGATCATCAATACATTCCTTGAGAAGTACGACTTCACAGGCAAGAAGATCACATTGTTCGCAACATCAGGTGGAAGCGGATTTGGCAACACGATCAAGGGACTCCAGCCGTCGGCACCGGGAGCTGAGTTTGTAGAAGACGGACTGCTCAACATGGCAAACAGACAGGAGATTGAGAAGTGGGTAGATAAAACCCTCGCGTAAAGAATAGATGTATGACAAATTAGTGAAGGATGATAATAACTTTCATACATTCAACAAATAAATGAAAAAGAGTTACATTTGGAAGGAGAAAAACAATGGCAAAGATAGTACAGACAGCGGGAAGAAATGCACTCGGAGAGTTCGCTCCTGAGTTTGCACATTTTAATGACGATGTTCTCTTTGGGGAGAACTGGAACAACAATGACATCGATGTAAAGACCAGAAGTATCATAACTGTTGTGGCACTTATGGCACAGGGAATCACTGACTCATCGCTGAAGATCCATCTTCAGAATGCTATTCCATCTTGCAAAGGAAGTGTGGAATGTAAATGAGGGCGATCTTCCATATGAGGATGAGGCCATGAGAGCACATGCAAAGAGCATGGTATTCCCTGTCGGACAGCCAAATGATGCATTTGCCCAGTATTTCATAGGACACAGCTATCTCTTTCCAGTATCGACAAGCCAGGTCGGAGTATTCAACGTGACATTTGAGCCGGGCTGCCGTAACAACTGGCATATCCATCACGCAAAGAGCGGTGGCGGACAGATCCTTGTATGTGTCGGTGGACGCGGATACTATCAGGAGGAGGGCAAGCCTGCAGTTGAGATGAATCCAGGCGACTGCATCAACATTCCTGCTGAGGTAAAGCACTGGCACGGCGCAGCTCCTGACAGCTGGTTCAGCCATCTTGCAATCGAGGTTCCAGGTGAGGAGACATCAAATGAATGGTGCGAGCCTGTGACGGATGAGGAGTACGGAAAGCTTCAGTAGGGCTGTAGTAGATAACGCAAGTGACAATATCATATGAATATATAGAGACCATCCGGGTATAAATATGATTCGCGGTTGAATGCGAATGGATATTTATATCCGGGTGGCTTTTTATTTGGACAAGAGCCTTGACGGATATATGATAACCACTGTACCTTAAGGGCGGCGGTGTGGTAAGATGTGAGATAGAAAATATCGGAGTGCTTGAAAACACTGTGGAATAATGTAGTATAGAAGGTGAGATGGATGGACAACGGAAAAAAGACATACAATTTCTGGGGCTGGGAGCATGCAGATGTACCAGCCATCACAGATGAATATCCGGGGATAAATACCCCAACAGATCTATACGATGCGCTGAGTCATATCTGGTGTGCAGACACCTGTGCGCCGAGGATGAGGGACAGATGGACAAAGGATAACATGACGCTGGGGCAGTGTTCCATCACTGCTTTTCTGGCACAGGATATATTTGGTGGAAAGGTGTACGGTATAAAGAGACCAGGCGGAAACTATCATTGTTACAATGTGATAGGTGACTGCGCTTTTGATCTCACAAGCGAGCAGTTCGGCGATGAAGTGTTGGATTATGAGAATAATCCGGAACAGCAGCGGGAGGTACATTTTGCAAAGGAAGAGAAAAGACAGAGGTATGAGTATCTGAAGGCTGCGCTCGGGGAATATACAAAATGATGTAGATAACAAATATGACATTCTGAAAAAGAGCATCAGATAATTAAGCTCGTTGTGATAGTAACGTGTTATCGTACTCGCACATTATGATATATAGTATATAGAGTGCGATATAAATCCATAGACCGGAGAATACATACAGAATGTATAGAAACAACAGGATGGAGAAAATGGCGGAAATAGAGAAAGTAATATTTATGAATATGTGCATGGTATATGATCACGCTGGGCGTGTACTTGCACTCGATAAAGTAGGGAAAAGCTATTCCGGAACGACATTCCCTGGTGGACATGTGGAACCTGGAGAGACATTCACAGAATCGGTGATACGAGAGATATATGAGGAGACCGGGCTGACCATAAGCAATCCAAAGCTCACCGGAATATATCACTGGATGACCGGAGCTGTGAGAAATGTCGGATTTCTGTACAAGACGGATGAGTATCAGGGGGAACTTATATCTTCAGAAGAGGGCAAAGTGTACTGGATATCGGGAGAAGAGTTCCTGCGAAAACCGCTTGCACCAGGAATGGAACAGGTGTGGCAGATGATGCACGATGACAGTGCGTCGGAATGTCTGCAGACACTTACGGAAAATGGCATAGTATCAAAGATACAATAACAACATATATTTAATGGGATTTTGTGGGAGAAAAAGATGTCAATACTTTCAGATATATCAAATTTTTCAAATAAAAAACGTAAATTGGAGGTGCCAGCGCCAGATACAAAATTGCTCGTGAGGGGGATAGTGTTGTTTGCATTGGGACTCCTTGGTGCCTCAGTCTACACAATTGAAGATATAGACAAGACACCGGCTCTTATTTTTCTATGTATTGGAGCGGCTTTGATCATAGCTGGTATAATTTCTTTGATCTGTTATGGAAAACAGGTGACAGCATTTAAAAAATATACTCCGACATGGGAGAAACACAGAAGTATATTTGATGATTTCGCCATAGAATTAAATCATTGGTATGATTCTGACATGCGTCCACGCAGCTGTGATGGAGACACATCATATATTCTTCGCCTTCAGAAGGATAGAATGGCACGGAAGGGCATTCGTATGATACAGCATACATCACCTGTGAAGAGAGAAACGATGGGAACTACAAGAGTGCCTCGAAAGACATCCTGGTACACAGTTGATCTCATGTATGAGGGTGTTGACAGACATCTGCAATTCCAGAATTCAACCGGCATAATATATGAGCGTGTAACCGAAGATACGATGTACGAGACAGTTGTCCATACTCCAAATGAGCAGGAACTTACACGTATGTCCATGTCTTGTCCAAACTGCGGTGCAGTTAGTCCTGTGGCAGCTCTCACGGAAGGCTGCCCTTATTGTCGTACGGTTTTTCGTATCAGTGATCTGTTTCCCCGTGTAACAAATATATTTTTTATACGAGAGAATGCTTCTACAAAGAATCAGAAGAAGATGGGAAAGACCACAGGGATAACAATGCTGGTTTTCTTCCTTGCATGTTTTATACCTTCTTTTCTCGACCGGGAAACTCCAATACCGCAGGCTTTGTTTATGTCATTTTTTGTAGCACTTATTATGGGCGGAATATTTGGATATATAATTTCTATTATTATATTTATGACAAAACAGTTCAACAGGGATGGACGAAAGAGAATACCGTTCTGGTCCTATGTGACAACAAAAGGAAAGGTCAAAAGTGCATTTGCACCATATGATCCGTATTTTTCATTTGAGAAGTTTGAGGGACAGATCATATCTCTTATCCGTATGGCGATTATGTCAGACCACCCGGAGAATCTGGCATCATATTGTGGTGGAACATTAAATCCATATTTTCGGGATATTATAGAAATGACATATATGCAGGCTATGACAGTGCAGGATATACATATGGAGGGAAGTCATCTGTGCATGACACTCAGAACATGGTGGATAAATTACAGTGAGAAGAATGGACGCGTCAACAGGTGCGGAGACTGTATAGACGTTACACTTCGGAGAAATGTTGCTTACATGGAACCTCCTGGATTCTCCATTACATCTGTGTATTGCAGGAATTGTGGAGCAAGCTTTGATTCTGTCCGTCAGAGAAACTGCCCATATTGCGGAACCGTATATCACATGGAGAATGAAGGTTTTATAATTGAAAGACTTGAGTTGGTATAAGCAAAGAGTATAGATACAATATAAGCTGAGTATAAAGAAAACGGAGAAACTAACAGGTATAGTATCTTAAAATCTGATTATAACGAGGAATATAAAAGAAAGAAATAAAAAGAAAATAAGAAGAAAATAAGAAGAGAATAAGAAGAGAATAAGAAGAGAATAAGAAGAGAATAAGAAAATACATAATAGGAAAAACACAAAAATAGAAAAAAGAAAAAATATGCTTGACATTGTAAAATGATGGTGGTATCTTATAAAAGCTGTCGCGTGAGACGGTGTCAAAAACATCTATAAAGCATCAGATTTTGAGATTTATTCGTTATATAATCACCTGGTTATGATACGAAATCAG
>ERZ772897.3551-NODE-3551-length-11432-cov-3.974158_pt1 | contig 11432 bp, 10 predicted proteins | sample MGYA00512125_ERZ772897 | MGnify/ENA primary metagenome ERZ772897 (study PRJEB29015, sample SAMEA2737660) | human gut metagenome | biome: human gut; feature: human-associated habitat; material: faeces | place: China | collected 2012 ... | reverse complement strand
TCCTCCGGCTGGAAAACCACCCCCGGCAGCCCCAGGCCGTTCAGTTGCTCCAGAGCCCGGGCCCGGTCCGGCATCAGCTCAAAAAGGGCGGCGGTGAGCATATCCCCGGCAGCGCCCATTCCTAAGTCCAGATAAAGTGTGTTCATTGTGCCTCCTGTTATACGGCCGTGAAACCTTCTGCCATAACCGGCCGGACCGGTCGTCCGGCCGCGGCCAACTTGCGCAGAGGGGCTTTAAATTCGCTGGATCGTCCAGTCCACGTCCTGCTTGACCTCCCGGGCGGGAACACCTGCCAGAACGCAGTTCGGCTGGGAATAGGCCTTGGTCAGCAGGGAACCGGCGCCCACCACGCAGCCGTCGGCAACCCGGACGCCCTTCAGAATGGTCACATCGGTACCCACCCAGACGTGGTTCCCGATGACAATGGATGCCGAGGGATTGATCCGTTCTCCCGTGCTCTTTTTCAGCAGACTGTGGGAGTCTCCGGTCCGGAGCCGGACGGAACTGGAGAACAGGCAATCCTCACCGACGGTAATATCGGTGCCCTCCATGGCAGCCAGCTGGACATTCCCGCACAGGTAGGTGTGCCGCCCCAAGGTGATGGTACAGCCGTTGTCTTCAATGCAGAACTCCGCATTTTCGCAGTGGCACCAGGGCCCGATCTGCACCGTATTGCCCGTACCCTCAATGTGAAACACGCAGTTTTTCAGCCGTGCATAGTCCCCGATGATCAGGGTGTTCCCTGCGCCGCCGGTAATGCGGCAGCCCTTGAGATAGGAAAGCCCTGCTTGGGTCCGGATCCGCCCCTTCCGGCGGTTGACGAAGGGAAATCGGTTATGCAGCCGGAACAGAAAACGGAAAAGGCTCCGATGCTTCTGCGTCAGGGCTGTCACCTTTTGCTTGTCCACGGCTATTCCTCCTTTTGAAGCTCTGCCAGGATCCGCATGTGATCGGCGGCCATGGTTTCCACGGTGTAGGGCCTTATGGTTTCCAGAGCGGCGGCCCCAAAGGCGGCGCTGTGGACAATGGCGTCCGTAATGGCCATCCGCAGGGCCCGGACATCCTCCGGCGGCACCAGGAAGCCGTTCTTTCCGTTTTCAATCAATGTCAGACCGGCGTTGCACATGGTGGTGGTGATAACCCCCAGGCCGCAGGACATGGCTTCGCCCACCACCAGGCCCCAGATATCCTCCCGGGTGGGCAGCACGAACAGGTCCGCCGCCAGGTAATAGCTCTCCAGCTCCTGCTTGGTCTTGAAGCCCACGAAATGCACGTTGGTCAGGTCATTTTCCCGGGCATAGGTCAGGTATTCCTCCGTAGGCTTGCCGCCCACGATATAAACGCCGATGTGCTTATCCAGGGCGTTGACTGCCTGTAAAAGAACATCAAAGCCCTTCCGGGGGATGAACTGTCCCACGGAGAGCAGCATCTTCTCTTCTGGAACGCCCAAGGCCTTCCGCAGAGCCTGCTTGCGCTCCAGGCTGACAGGGGCGGCGAGAATATCACGCTCTGTCAGAGAGGAGAAATGGTAGCGCCGCAGGGCGTCGGCCTTTGCGCCGTAGTGCAGGTAGTATTTGTCCAGCTCCTGGCAGGTGGAGAGATACAGCGTCGCGCCCCGGATGCTCTGGGCCTTGATGCGCTCTTTCAGCCCGTTTCCGCTTTTGGCGAAAGCGCCGTCCCCCTCCAGGCAGTAGGGAATCCGGCGCAGCTTACACCAGGAAATGGCCAGAAGCTCCGTAGGCGAGGAATTGCCGCAGATGACGATGGCATCCCAGCCCTTTTCCAGCCAGGAGATAATACCGGGGCACAGGGCCTTGTCCACATCTGTGGCCTTGCCCTTTAAGAATACGGTTTCGTAATCCCCCTCCTGGGCGGCGGTCCATTTTTCGTCCCGTTCCGCAGAGGCATGGAGCTGGTAGAGCACGGTAAGGCGGCAGCTCCGGCTCAGTGTATTAAAAAAGGCCACCCGATAGGGCGACGGCACGTTGGCCAAAAACAAAATACGCATTTTCTGACTGTCTTCCACAGGCAAGTCCCTCTTTCTCCCCGCCGAAAACGGGAGCCTCGGTATGTCTTTACATAACAAATTATACCACAGCCCATTTGACCGTGTCAATGAAAACAGAAAATTCCCCGGAAGCAGCGCTTCCGGGGAGAGGAGGCAAGCTTAACCTCTTGCCTTATTCAGCTTGTCCGCTTTGCAGAACAGCACATAGCCGATGGCAAACAGGATCACCAGAGTGCCCACGGCGATGCTCTCGTTTTGCAGCTCCTGGCCGAAAATGCGGACGGTGGTTCCGGCGGTGAGCTGGCTGATGACGGCAATCAGGGTGGTGCCCAGGAAGGCCGCGCCCTTGCCGCAGATATCCATCAGGCCGAAGTATTCACCGCTGCGCTCCGGCGGGATGATTTTGCCGAGATAAGACCGGCTCAGGGCCTGAATACCGCCCTGGAACATGCCCACAAGGACGGCCAGAACCCAGAACTGCCACTGACTTTTCAGGAAGACCGCAAAGAGGGTGATGCCCGTATAGGCCAGGATGCACAGCTTGATCAGCTTGCCGGTGTCCTTCGCAGCGGAGAGACGGCCGAAGAGAATGGCGAAGGGAAAGGCCACAAACTGGGTGACGAGCAGAGCCAGCAGCAGCCCTGTGCTGTCCAAGCCTAAGGCCGTGCCATAGGCGGTTGCCATATCGATGATGGTGTAAACGCCGTCAATGAAGAAGAAAAAGGCGATGAGGTAGAGGAGAATGTGCTTTTCCTTGCTGGCGTCCCGGAAGGTGCGGCCCAGCTGCCGGAAGGTATCCTTGATGGGATGCTGCGCCCGCTCCACATAGGCCTTTTGACGGTAGCTCTTCAGCAGCGGCAATGTGCAGCCCAGCCACCAGACGGCCACCAGCAGGAAGGAGACGGTCATAGCCGTGCCGGCGGACAGGCCAATTTTGTCCCCCAGCAGCACCAGCACCAGGCAGAGAATGAAGGGAATGACGGAACCGATGTAGCCATAGGCGTAGCCCTGGGAGGAGACGTTGTCCATGCGTGCATCGGTGGTGACCTCCGGCAGCATGGCGTCGTAGAACACCAGGCTGGAGGAATAGCCCACCTTGGCCAGAACATAGATCACCAGAAAGGACAGCCAGCTCCAGGCAGCGCCCAGGGCGGCGCAGCCGATAACGCCCAGCAGCATCATGGCTACGAACAGCTTCTTTTTAAAGCCCTTCTGGTCTGCCAGTGTGCCGCAGATGGGGGCGATGAAGGCCACCATCAGTGTAGATACGGAGCCTGCATAGCCCCAGAAGGCCAGATACTGGCTTTCGTTCAGTCCGCCTGCGCCTGCCAGGGAATTAAAGTAAATGGGAATCAGGGTGGATACCAGCAGGATGAAGGCGGAGTTGCCCACATCGTAGAGAATCCAGTTTCGTTCCAGGGTCGTGAGCTTAAATTTTTTCTCCATAGTGACTTCCTTTCTTATCCGAAGGTGGGGTCAAATTCCGGACCCAGAGGGGCCCCGTCTTTCAGAGCATCGGCCAGCTGGGCTGCCAGGGCGGGAAAATCCGCCAGAGCTGCGGAGTAGGCTTCAAAAATGGGTTCGTCCAGGTGGGCATACATGGGATTGGGGCCAACGGTCATGAGAAAGGCCCGCCCCCGTCTGCCGCCCAGTCCCAGAAGCCGCTTGGCAAACCGCCGGTTCCGGGATGTGGCCACATGGTGCACATTGGCCAGATTCCGGACGCACCAGCCGAAGGCCCGGGGGGAGAGATCCTCATACAGCGCCGCAGCCGTGGCCCGCTCGCCCCGGGTCATGCGCAGAGATTTGTAGTAGTCCTGCAGGTGGGGCGGCAGCTTCCCGTCCTTTTGCAGCAGGAACCGGTCAAATTCCGTCTCCAGCTCCATGTGGTCCAGGTCAGCCTCCTCTGTGGCGGCATTGATCAGGGGATGGCAGTGGGAGTCCAGGCAGTAGTGGGCCAAAACGCCGAAGAGATAGGCGGCGGCCCCTTCCGAGGGGGCGGCGCGGTAGCGCACCAGGGCTGCCTCGAAAAAGGCTTTTCCGGTCATGGCGTGGCAGTGATGGCCCTGCTTGTCCACGGCATTTTCCACCAGGGGATTGTAGTAGAACAGGGGGTCCGGCCCCTGAGTGCCGACATTATAGAGCTGGGTCAGATTTTTGGCTGCGGCCCGGTAGGGCGTAGGGATGGCGGACAGGACCTCACAGCCGAAGCGAAGATGGGCATAGGCAGAGGGCATTGTATCACCTCATTCGTTTTTCTTTTCCCATTGTAGCGCGTTTTTGGCAGAAAAACCAGCTTTATTTTTGTTAAATTCCATTTACGCAAATCCCGCATTTGCCGCATTGCAAAGAAAATGGAAATGTGATATAATGGAAAATCAGGAAATTTTCAGAATCTTCCCGGGAAAAAGGAAGAAAATGAAAGGGAATGAAGATAGTTATGGAAACTGAAAAAATATACTATGCCGATTGCCATTGCGCAACTTTCCGGGCCCGGGTGCTGGAATGCAGCGAGACAGAGGGAGGCTTTGCCGTTACATTGGACAGAACCGCCTTCTATCCCCTGGGCGGCGGTCAGGCGGCGGATACGGGCACCTTAGGCGGCGTCCGGGTGCTGGATACCCGGGAGGAGGGGGAGAAAATCGTCCACCTGTGCGACGGCCCCTTGACCGTGGGCAGCACCGTGGATGGGCAGATCGATTATGAGGCACGGTTCGTCCGGATGCAGCAGCACACGGGGGAGCACATCGTCTCCGGGATTCTCCACAGGCTGTACGGCTGCCACAATACAGGCTTCCACATGAATCAGACCGGCATTGTCATTGATTTTGACACCGTGATCCCGGCGGAAAAGCTGCCGGAAATCGAGCGAGAGGCCAATGAGGCCATCTGGGAAAACATCCCCCTGCATATCTGGACCCCCGGTCCCGAGGAGTTGGAGCAGGTCCCCTACCGGACCAAGCGGGCGCTGCCCTGGCCGGTGCGGATCGTGGAGGTGCCGGGCTTTGATATCTGCGCCTGCTGCGGCGTCCATGTGGCGGCGACGGGAGAGATCGGGCTCATCAAGCTTCTCTCTGCCATTCCCTGCCGGGGCGGCACCCGCATCGAAATGGCGGCAGGCCGGGCGGCCTTTGATCTGATGAATGCGGTGTTCGACCAGAACCGGCAGGTTTCCCGGCTCCTCTCTGCCCAGCTGACCCAGACGGCCCAGGGGGCGGAGCAGCTGCAGGACACTCTGAACGGCTGGAAATACCGCGCAGGGGCTCTGGAGCGGCAGCTCTTTGCCTATCAGGCGGCGGCCCTGGAAGGAATGGGGGACTGCTTCTTCTTTGCGGACGGCCTGAATCCCGAGGGCTTGCGGAATCTGACAGACCAGGCTTCCGCCAAAACCGGCGGCATTGCGGCGGGATTTTCCAGGAATGAAAACGGCTTCCACTATTGCCTGGCCCTGCCCGGCGGCGATTTGCGGGGGCTGAACAGGGAGCTGACCGCCGTCCTGAATGGCCGCGGCGGCGGCAAGCCCAATTTCCAGCAGGGCAGCGTGAAGGCAGAGGAGCGCGAAATTCAGGCGTTTTTTGTGGGAAAGGGCTTTAAAAAGGGGAAAATCTGACCCTAATCTTCCCCTACGGGGAAAGGGGACCGCCGCAGCGGATCTAATCTCCTATAGCTGCCGGTGGCTGCTATGCTATAATCTATGGATGAGGGGTGTTGTGGGAGAGGGCAGTGCATGACTTGAGTTGCCCTTTCTTACCGCTCTCTCCCATAACGCCCCTCCTCAGCCAGGGCTTCGCCCTGCCAGCTCCACTTTTTATGGTATAGCTGCCACCGGCAGCTATATTTGATTCCATTCGCTGCGCGACGCACCGCCCGGAGGGGAAGCTTTTTCTCATATTATTGTCGTCTTGTTATGTTATCTCTGGATTTCCATTTCTTTTTCCACATTCTTTTCAAAACCTGTGAAAAAGAATCCCTATACCACCAAAGCATTGCTTTTCTATGTGCTTGTTTCACACGTCAATCCAAAAAACTCCACAGGACTTTCACTGTCTGTGGAGTTTTTCCCGTCTATTCCTTTCCTCAAGCGATTTCAACCCCTTCTTTGGCATTTGAAAACCGGCTTTTCTCTCGCATTTCCCGGTATTTCTCCACAGGATATTCAAACATTGTGGAAACATTTTTGCAGCAGGGGAGGGGGTGTGGAAAACAGGAAAGGGGCCGAGCGCCGGGTTTTTCCCGGGTCTCGGCCCCTTTGAGGTTGATTTTCTGCTTTTTTCACAGGCTGCAACCGGTTTTCCACATGATTTATCCACAGCTGTGGAAACAGCTGTGGATAAATTTACGGATTTGTAGCTTGCAGGTATCTGTTTGTTACTTGCTCTGCAGATAAGCGTCGATGGCAGCTGCGCCCTTCTTGCCTGCGCCCATGGCCAGGATGACGGTGGCAGCGCCGGTAACGGCATCGCCGCCGGCGAAGACGCCCTCGCGGGTGGTCATCTCGTTCTCATTGACGATGAGGCCACCCTTCTTGTTGGTCTCCAGGCCGGGGGTGGTGGAGCGGATCAGGGGGTTGGGGCTGGTACCCAGAGCCATGATGACGGTATCCACATTCAGCACGAACTCGCTGCCGGGAATCTCCACGGGACGGCGACGGCCGGAAGCGTCGGGTTCCCCCAGCTCCATGCGGACGCACTTGATGCCGCAGACACGGCCGGTATCGTCGCCCAGGATCTCCACAGGGTTGCACAGAGTCTTGAACTCAATGCCCTCTTCCTTGGCATGGTGCTGCTCTTCCTTACGGGCGGGCATTTCGGCCTCGCCGCGGCGGTAGACGATGTACACCTTGTCCGCGCCCAGACGCATGGCGCAGCGGGCGCCGTCCATGGCCACGTTGCCGCCGCCAACGACGGCTACGGCCTTGGACTTAATGATGGGGGTATCGGAACTTTCCTCATAGGCCTTCATCAGGTTGGTACGGGTCAGATACTCGTTGGCGGACATAACGCCCTTCAGGCTCTCGCCGGGGATGTGCATAAACATGGGCAGGCCTGCGCCGGAGCCCACGAAGACGGCCTTATAGCCCATTTCGAACAGCTCGTCGATGGTCAGAACACGGCCGATGACCATATTGGTCATGACCTCTACACCCTGGGCCTTCAGATTCTCCACCTCGTTGGCAACGATGGCCTTGGGGAGTCTGAACTCGGGGATGCCGTAAACCAGCACGCCGCCTGCGGTGTGCAGGGCCTCGAAAATGGAGACCTGGTAGCCCTTCTTGGCCAGGTCGCTGGCACAGGTCAGGCCGGCAGGGCCGGAACCGACAACGGCCACCTTCATGCCGTTGGAGGGGGTCTTCTCAGGCTTGGTGTTCACGTTCTCCCGGTACCAGTCGGCAACAAAGCGCTCCAGACGGCCGATGGCCACAGGTTCGCCCTTAACACCCCGGACGCACTTGCTCTCGCACTGGCTTTCCTGGGGGCAGACACGGCCGGACAGAGCGGGCAGGGCATTGGTGGAGGTGATGATCTCGTAGGCAGCCTTGAAATCGCCCTCGGCTACATTATGAATAAACTCGGGGATGCGCACATTGACGGGGCAGCCCTCGACGCACTTGGGGTTCTTGCAGTTCAGGCAGCGGCCTGCCTCTTCCTTGGCCATCTCTTCGGTATAGCCCAGGGCAACCTCTTTGAAATTGCGGGCACGAACCTTGGGGTCCTGCTCAGGCATAGGGGTCTTGGTCAAAGTCATATTTGCCATTTTTCTTTCCTCCCTTACTTGATCAGTGCCTTACCCATGGCTTCCATACGGCAGACATGGTCTCTGGCAACTTCGGCTTCCCGCTCCCGGTAGGTGCCGTTCCGGCTCATCAGCTCTTCATAGTCCACCTTGTGACCGTCGAATTCGGGGCCGTCTACACAGGCAAACTTGGTCTCGCCGCCCACGGTGACACGGCAGCCGCCGCACATGCCGGTGCCGTCCACCATGATGGGATTCATGGAAACAACGGTCTTAACGTTATAAGGCTTGGTGGTCTTGACAACGAACTTCATCATGATCAGCGGTCCGATAGTGATGACCTCGTCAAAGTTGGCGCCAGCCTTGATCTTTTCTTCCAGCGGCATCGTTACAACGCCCTTCTGGCCGTAAGAACCGTCATCGGACATGATGATCAGCTCGTCACAGCAGGCGCGGAATTCGTCTTCCAGGATGACAAGGTCCTTATTGCGGAAGCCGATGATGCCGGTAACCTTGGTGCCCTGGGCCTTGAGGGCCTGGGCAACGGGCAGGGCAATGGCGCAGCCGACGCCGCCGCCGACCACGCAGACATTTTTGAGCCCTTCAATTTCAGTTGCTTTGCCCAGCGGGCCGACAAAGTCATGCACATACTCGCCCTCTTTGAGGGAGTTCAGCTGCATGGTGCCTGCGCCGACGATCTGGAAAATGATGGCCACAGTGCCTGCTGCGGCATCATAATGGGCAATCGTCAGGGGGATGCGCTCGGAATCCTCCTTGGCGCGGATGATGATGAACTGGCCCGCTTTCGCCTTTTTGGCAATCAGCGGTGCTTCAATGACCATTTCGGTCACTGTGGGGTTCAATTCCCGCTTTTTAACGATCTTGAACACTTGTTCTAACCTCGCTTTTTCTCCGTTTTATCATTCCGTCTCCCGCCTGCCAAATGCGCACAAGCAGGCAAAAGGGTAGATGGTATCATTGTACCATACTTACTTTACCAGCTTTTTTCAGGATTGTAAAGCGGTAAAGTGCGGTGTTTTATCGTCGCAGTGTGTCAAAAAATACTCTGTCGGGGCGAACATTGTTCGCCTGCAGTCTTTCTCCGTGTATGCTGTTTTCCTGAAAAGCCGCTGCATCATCAGGTTGGTGGGCGCACAATGTGCGTTCCTACGGCCTCCACAGAATATTTTGGCATGCCAAGTTATGACATGCGGTGCCGTCCTGTCTGCGCTGTTCACACCGTCAAAGCGTCAATGGCGGCTTTGCATGCCTGCAGGGTCAGGTAGGTGACTGCACAGTCTGAGCCGATAAACCAGCGTTCTTCGCCGTTACAGACAATTTTGCGGATCAATTTTCCACGGTACTCCGCCTGGATATAAATGCCGTTTGCCATGTTGCTGCCCCCTTTTCCGGCCGGCTAAAAGTAGCTTTACTTTTTATTGTGCCATCTTTTGGAGCAGCTTACAAGGGCAGGCAGTGTAAAATTTCGCCCATGCTGCGTACAGAAAATTCAGCAGTTGCACCAAAACTTTATCCATGCGCGGCAAACTGATAATATTTGACAGCGTTTTCCAGTTTTTTCACTGGAAAACTGTAGCTTTTTATGCTATACTGTATCAAAATATCTGCCGTTTTATTTTTACAAAATTATTGCGTCCTTTTGCAGGGCGTGTATAATATAATAGTAGATAATACGGGTGCAGCTGCACCCGGCTGGAGGAATACGGATATGACAAAGCAAGAGATGCTGCAGTTAAAAATGACTGCGACCCGCGTGCGCATGGGCATTATTGAAGCGACCCATGGCGGCAAAAGCGGGCACCCGGGCGGCAGCCTTTCTGCTGCTGATGTGCTGACTTACTTATACTTTAAGGAAATGCAGATCGATCCGCAGAACCCGCAGGACCCTGACCGTGACCGTTTTGTGCTTTCCAAGGGCCATGCAGCGCCGGGTCTGTACTCGGTGCTGGCAGAGCGCGGGTTCTTCCCCGTGGCTGACCTGCCTACCCTGCGCCGCTCCGGCAGCTACCTGCAGGGCCACCCCAACATGAACACGGTTCCCGGTGTTGATATGAGCACCGGCAGCCTGGGCCAGGGTGTTTCCGCCGCAGCCGGCATGGCACTGGCCGCCAAGATGAAGAACCCCGACGTCAACGTGTACACCCTGCTGGGTGACGGCGAGATCGAAGAGGGCGAGTGCTGGGAAGCATTTATGTTTGCCAACCACTATAAGCTGGATAACCTCTGCATCATGATCGACGTGAACGGCCTGCAGATCGACGGCCCCACCGCTAAGGTCATGAACAGCGAACCGCTGGACCAGAAGATGGATGCCTTCGGCTTTAACACCATCATCTGCAACGGCAACAGCCTGGCTGATCTGGAGCAGGCATTCATCTTGTTTGACCGCTCCCATGGTTCCGGCAAGCCGACCTGCTTCCTGCTGCACACCACCAAGGGCCTGGGCGTGAGCTTTATGGAGAACGCTGTGGATTGGCACGGCAAAGCCCCCAACGATGCCGAGTATGACAAGGCGATGGCCGAGCTGCGCGCCAGCTATGAAGTGATGGAAAAGGAGGCTGAACGGATCAATGGCTGATAACAAGAGCATTGCCACGCGCGACAGCTACGGTGCTGCGCTGCTGGAACTGGCCGATGCAGGCCATGACGATATCGTGGTATTTGATGCGGATTTGTCCGCTTCGACCCGTACCTCAGTATTTGCAAAAAAATATTCTGAACGCTTTTTTGACTGCGGCATTGCCGAGTGCAACATGGTCGGTGTAGCCGCCGGCATGTCCACCTTTGGCTATGTGCCCTTTGTTTCCTCGTTTGCCATGTTTGCTGCGGGCCGCGCTTTTGAGCAGATCCGCAACAGCATCGGTTACCCCGAGCTGAACGTCAAGATTGCTGCCACCCACGGCGGCCTGTCCGTCGGCGAGGACGGTGCTTCCCACCAGTGCTGCGAGGACTTTGCGCTGATGCGCACCATCCCCGGCATGGTCGTAATCTGCCCCTCTGACGACCTGGAAGCCCGCGCCGCTGTGCGCGCCGCTTACGCCCACAAGGGCCCCGTTTACCTGCGCTTCAGCCGTCTGGCCACCCCTTCCCTGCATGATGCCAATAACTATACTTTTGAAATCGGCAAGGGCGAGGTTCTGTGCGATGGTTTTGATCTGGCCATCATCTCCACCGGTCTGATGACCAGCGAAGCTCTGAAGGCTGCTGTCACCCTGAAGCGTCAGGATGCCATCAGCGTGCGCGTGATCAACATGCCCACCATCAAGCCGCTGGACGAAGAGATCGTTCTGCGCGCTGCCCGCGAGTGCCACAAAATCATCACGGTGGAAGAGCACAGCGTGATCTGCGGCCTGGGCGAGGCTGTTTGCAGTCTGCTGAGCGAGAAGGCCCCCACGCCCGTGCGCCGCATTGGTGTGCAGGATAAATTCGGCCATTCCGGCCCCGCATGGGAGGTTCTGCGCGATTACGGCCTGACCGCCGACGCCATTGCCGATGCCGTGCGCAGCTTTGTGAAAGAGGACCAGTAAGCTCTTTCCCCCGCCCCATTTGATTCAATAAGCAACACCCCGCCATCCGGTTCAAACGCCGGGCGGCGGGGTGTTTTGGTTTGTATGGATTTAGGGCAATACCGCATAATTCTAAGTGCCGATACGGCGAGCGAGGTGCGGCA